>MDTE01101224.1_pt1 | contig 25269 bp, 24 predicted proteins | sample 811231 | NCBI WGS metagenome assembly MDTE01 (sample SAMN05326651, study PRJNA326480) | marine metagenome | isolation source: seawater | place: Indian Ocean: Red Sea | collected 2010 | reverse complement strand
TAACCCATTTGTCACATCGTATTGTAATATGTGACTCCATTGGTTTACGTTAAGAGTAATTTAAGGGGTGTCGGCCCTTTCAAGTATTTAAACGCGAAATTTAAGGAGGCCAATATGGCGAGAATTCCAGTAGCTACCCGGGATACCGTTCCTAGTCATCAGGCAGAGGTATTTGATGAGTTATTTAAGAATGGAGTTGCTCCCGCACACGGTCCTGGCTCTGTTCTGGCTCACGTGCCAGAACTTTCTAAACGAAATACGGCTCTTAATAATTATCTTAGAGACGATTCGGCTTTACCGAAGAAGGCTCAAGAATTTGCGATGATAGTGACTGCCCGTGAGATGGATTGCCAGCATATCTGGAATGCGCATGCTGGTTCGGCACGGGAAGCTGGGGTCGATGATGATACAGTCGACGCTCTTAGAGAGGAAGAAGAGTTGTTTGACTTACCACCTGATGAAGAAGCAATCGTCAACTATGCCCGTTCTCTGATTCAAAATCATTACGCCAGTCGAGGTGCATATCAAATGGCTCTCGAGCAATTTGGTCTTCAAGGACTTATTGAACTGACTATGATAATTGGACAATATTCTATGCTGGCGATGACCATTAACGCGTTCGACACGAACCTGTTATCTGATCGCACTGAACCTCTACTACCTGTCTAATTAGTGAGATCAGGAATAAGATGGATACGCATTCTCAAACCACGGATTGGGCGCTCCGGTCTCCTTATAAACCTGGAGCCTGTGGCGACAGCTATCCACGATAAAAATATGTCCAGATTTGTTCGATGTAATAGCAGTAGGCCCCCAGAAGTAACTCTCAATGCTGGCTGATCGTTCTCGTCGGGAAGTTTGTCTTCCAGATAGCGTTGGCACCAGGTCAGCCAACATTCGGGCTTCTGCTTCTTGAGGATTTGCCAGCAGGTATTCACTAGCCCACTCAGAGGATTCTGCTTCTCCATGGAGTATTTGTCTCGGCTCATCCCCCAAGAGAACAATGACCCTATTGTTCCCCCAGTCTGATATCACACGGTACCCACTGTTCGTAGTAATTAAGTGTGAAGGGCGAAACAAACCCGTCGTAACGCTCGTAATAACACTTCTAGTCTGCGTCTCTTGGTTCCAAATCTTTATTGAATCATCTCTCCAGTCACAGACAAGTAGATCTGATCCCACTAAGTCCAATCCCCAAGGGAAGTTGAGTTCTCCAATTCCGACCACTGAATCAATGTATTCCCCAGCAAGTGTAAATCTCTGAATGCGGTGATTTAAACTGTCGGAAATATACAATATGCCTTCGCTACTGCACTTAACATATGAAGGCCGGTTCAGCAGTCCTGGGCCATCGCCACTCTCTCCAAAAGATCGCAAAAATTGGCCCTCTGGTGAAAAAAATGATAAACGATTAAGGGCTTCGTCACTGACGACGAGCTCCCCAGAGGTTGTGTAGTCGATTGAGCTGGGCCACCAAAATTCGCCGGGCTTTATCCCTCCAGTACCAAATTCTTGGATATATTCCCCTTCGGAAGTACATACACTTACTCTCTTGTACGGCAAGCGTATCCCTACTTCCGGTCCAGCTCTGTTAAGTACATACAATAAGCCGCCCGGGCCAATGCACATGTCGATTGGGTTATTAAACCCTCTTCCTTCAGTAGAAAGGAATCCGATGGTATGACTGTATTCTAAAACAGCGTCCATGTTCCCCTATATCAAGCCACACTGGAGGAATCCAGCATGCTAGCACATCTGGTATTCTCGACAAGACACAATCATTTGTAACAATTCAGTTATTCGCTGTTCTGAACAGGGAATAGCGTCCTCCCGATCAAAAGCGAGATTTCCCCATTTAGAAGCGTAACCTACAAGCATCTCTTTGGTTGACGTGGGCATGTCGTAGAGTGCCATTGCCTCGAGACAAACATCCACCAACGTCATGGGGGCAACCACAGGGCCATGAGAGTGAACTAGGCTTATAATTTTTTGTACGCCCGGGAGCGACTTGTTACTTATCTCTTTTGCTGAAGCATTTAGCCTTTCTACTAAACTTCCTGTTTCTATCCACTCTGATCCGGTATGCCAGCCTTCCACTGTTGGAGGATTCAATATCTCCTGGCCCATAAAGTTAACATCCATTGCTGTTAGAACAATGTTCCAATCAGGAAAACTATGACTTTGGCATATTCTGCATGTCTGGACGACTAGGTCGATAGGACTCATTACTTTCGATCGCATATTACCTATGTCTTTGAATGCTGTGGAATGGAATATCGTTCTGAGGACTTGCCTAATATCGCCGTTGCATCTCAAGAATTCTGATGCGAACTCGTCGACCGTGGCCTGATCAATTGAGTCCGCCACGAAGTATTCATATAGTTTTTCACTAATGAAGCGTGCTGTCGTCGGGGAACTGCAAAGAATATCCAAAATGTCGTCGCCATTAAAGCGTCCGGTGTAGCCTAGAAATGTTTTGACGCCATCGTCATGATTTTCCGGAATGTATTCAAATTGCCAATCGAGGCGACCGTATGGCCAGATGGAATCTCTTTCAGCCCTCCTACTCATATATTCAGCGTTCCGGATCGTCCAACCTGTAAAAGCTAAGGCGCAATTCTTTACATCTTCTTCCGTATACTGCCCAATTCCGAGAGCAAAGAGCTCCAACAATTCTCTACCGTAGTTTTCATTCGGTGTCCCAAGTTTATTATCTTTGTTATCCAGCCAGAAGAGCATTGCGGGATCTCTGGACAGCTCCAAAAGTATGGTCCTTAGGTTCCCTAGCCCAAATTGCCTAAACGTATTGATTTGGTTTGCAACTGCCTTCGCGTGGTTGAGCTTTCCGTATGCGGTAGAGAATAAACCATGCCAGAACAACGCGATCTTCTCTTCCAAAGGCCTTCGGGTGTTTATCAGTTTATAAAGCCAGTATGATTGAGAGCTTTCTATAAGCATCAAGCTGTTTTGGTCTACATGATATCGTCGTATTAAATCGTCATCCATATCCGGATTTCGTTCGGGGTGTAGTAACTCTTCCACAGCATCTTCATAGGTACCCTGGCAGAGACGTTCTACCTCACAGCGGGTTGCTCCAAGGCCGGCCCTGCGCAAAAGATGTGATATCAGTAGTTTCTTTTGATTTGCCAGTGACATGGACCCTCTACTCGTATTGTTGACAGAGTATATCAGATAATATTGCTATTTAAACGAACCTAATTATTAGAATCTGAAAAAATCAGGCAAACTGTCTCCAATAAGCGGAGCCGCGTACTTATTGAAACTTTTTGTCGGTAAATTAGTATCCGGTATACGATATTGAACCGGAACCGTGGCAACTCGATTGGCAACCAGATCAACAGAAACTAGTCCGGTTTTACAACGATATGGTGCCTCTGGGTCCCTAAGAAGGGTCACCATGCAGTCGGTCCTTCCTTCTAGCGCAGCTTTGCTCGCGGATATACCAACCATTTGCGCTTCATTGCGGTCAGTGGTAGAGATATTCTCAATGAAGGTCCTCTGGATCGTTCCGGGATATTCATATCTGACTCGGATATTCAGGGATTCAGACAGAAGCTTACTCAAATATTTCGCAGGGCTTTCGTAATATCCATGCCCAAATTCATCTACAAGTAACGGCTCAACGTTCGGGCCCAATACACCCTTGGGTCCACGACAATTTTCTGATATGACCGCAACTGCATAGCCAAATTGTCGGTAAGCATACGACATCACATCAATGAACGAAGCTTGATCGATTGGAACTTCCGGTATGCCAATGAAATGGGGAGGGTCTTGATCTGATCGTTTCCCTAGTCCTGAAGCCATCGCCAACCATCCTGCGTCTCGACCCATTACTTCGATCACCGTAATAGGCGAAGCATTTCCCATAGATAAAGCATCCTGTCCTGATCCCATGGTCGCCAATGCAATAAAGCGCGCCGCGCTTCCATACCCGGGAGAGTGGTCAGTCTCGACGAGGTCATTGTCAATTGTTTTGGGGATATGGATAACGTTCAACGGGATTCCAGATATCTTACCGGCTCTCGATATTTTCTCCGTTGTATCGGCAGTGTCGTTTCCCCCAATCAAGAACAAATAGCCTACTTTCAACATTGCTATAGTGGCAAATAACTGGTCCATATCCGCATCGCTTAACTTTTTGCGTGTAGAACCAAGTGCTGATCCAGGTGTATGGCGAACTCTTTGCCAAGACTCTTCTGAAATGTTTGTAAGGCGGGATACGTTGCCAGAAATGAGTCCCTCTACCCCTCTTAGCACTCCATATACATCTGATGTAGGAAAGTTGGTTCGTGAGGCGGATACAACAGCCCAAAGACTCTCGTTTATAACGGGTGTACATCCACCTGACTGTAATACCGCTATGTTCTGATGTTGACTATTCATACGTTAAAACACATTCCACCTAGGGTGTTGGTCTGCTTCCGTGCACAATTTGTTTGGTAGCCAATTTCGTAGATGAGGAGTTATGTAAAACGTAGGCTTAATCAGATCGGATTCGGATGCTATTAGGCCCTCTGATAAGGCGAGTGTTGCTTCCAGAGTCCCAGGCATCAAACTCAGCCCGATTCGAAGATTAACGAGTGCAGGATTAAGTTGTTTCAGGAAAGAGAGCTTCTCTTCAACGGAAGTCTTCGTCTCACCGGGACCGCCGAACCTTTGCGAAATACTGTAGTTCAAACCGTTCTCTTCACACATCCGGCAGGTCTCAAGCAACTCTGCAGTATTGGTTAGTGTATTCGCCCCGTCGTGGGCATCACCTCCAGCAGATGTCATTAATACCAAACCACAACCTGAAGCTTTCATAAGGGCAAGCAATTCTGTGTCACAGCCGAAGGGGCCGAGACAGGTATTCCACCGGATCGAAACATTCGCATCGATCAGCGCTCCGCATAGGTCTTTAGCATGCTGCAACGGTGCATTGAAACAGTTGTCTATGAAGAATACCTTCTTTAACTGGTATGTAGATTTCATATTGACGACTTCGGCCACTACCTCATCAATGGGTCTTATTATTCTCCATAGTTGCTCATTTTCTGCTAAGTTAGCACCTGCTGTTGGATAATAAAATCCGCCCAGTTTTGTCAATATACCCACCCCAAACCCAGCGTGAGCATATTTTTGCATGTCTAGGTTCCCAAGATCCGGCAATCGGTCGAAGGTCGAGCTGCAACGGTCATTCGAATTCATTGTGGTGCCATTGTTATCATAAATAATCCCTGGCAAGCTCTCAGGAGACGGTTCACCAATATCCAAACGATCAATCAAATCCGAGAATGCTTCTCCAGCGTCTCCGACAATTCCATAATCGGGTCGCACAAATTCAAAACATTCAGTTGGGAGTATGCTGAAAGCAGGACCTCCGCAAACAATAGTTGCTTTACTAAGTTCCCTGATTTTATTTATCACAGCCTGAGTGATCGGGAGCTGCCATTGAGGGTCAAGATAGCTATGATTGCTGAGGTTTCGCATGGAAATGCCCACTACATCAGGGACAAAGGTGTTGATTTTCTCAGATACTGTTTCAAGGTAATCGTCCGCTGAGAACATGAGATCTAATGTTTCGACTTCATGCTTTTCTTTGTCTATGTAGGCGGAAACGTAAGCTAGTCCGATAGGGAGCGGTTTGGCATCCATACGACTCATCAACCGGTTATGCCGGTTTGTGGCGATCAACAATACTCGCATGATTCCTCCATGACTCCCTTTTCGGTTAGATTTTACACGTTACTAAACTGATTAGCATCGTTTGATTATCTCTGTGGTACTCTTAAATGAAAAGAAGCAATTCCACACTTTAAAGAAGGTTGCTATCTATTATGAAAAATTCTGTCCCCCCATGGTTAATCCTGTCGATATTTTGCTTTGCTCTGATCGGGTTCGTTTCTTGTAACTCACCCCACTCTTCTGCTTCAGATGGTGACTCCACTTCTTTCACTCCCTCCTCAAACGGTGATCGTTCCCAGATCGCTTATACAAGTTACGGTAACTCAAAATCGAGATCCGGAGAAGAAGTATACTGGTCAACACTAAATGGCCACCCTGTAGTTTTGAACTTTTGGGCTGGGTCTTGCCCTCCGTGCAAGGCAGAGATGCCGGACTTTGAGACTCTCCACAACGAGATTGGCGATCAGGTACGTATCATAGGCATCGATGTGGGCCAGTTCTCCGGTTTAGGCAGTAAAATGGAAGCCCAGCGACTGCTTGGCGATTTAGGTATAACCTATGAAACAGGCTACAGTTCGGACCCTACAATAATGGAAAAGTACAGAATTTTGGGAATGCCAACAACTGTCTTTATAAACCGTGATGGGAGCGTAGGTCGAACATGGTCCGGAATCATCACGTTGGATAAATTACGGTCAGAATCAAAGAATATATTGAAAACTAAGGCCCATTAGACCCGTCGTTAAGACAATTGCATAGCTCGTATTGGTAAAATAGAATGTAGCCTCAATTTGTAATGAAAGCGTAATAGATATGAATAACACAAAGATAAGCTTCGGGGTAAATTTAAGTGTAGACGATTATGGCGATTGTGCCAGGTTTGCATCTGTTGCAGAAGATCTTGGATTCGACCGGGTCTGCACAGGTGAACATGTCATGGATGGAAACCCTCCGAGGCCTACAATTATGACAATACCTGCGATGGCTGCAGCAGCCGGCGCAACCAAAAACATAAGAGTTATGACGGGAATAGTTATAGCCCCCTTGTATCACCCTGTGATGTTAGCGAAACTGGTAGCAAGTCTTGATATTGTTTCAAATGGGCGGTTGGACTTCGGTATAGGGATTAGCGGACAGCGAGGCACTAGAGTGGAGTTTGATGCACTTGAAATACCCGTAACATCGCGAGGTCGTCGCACCGACGAAATGTTAGACCTAATGAAGAGATTCTGGACCGAGGAACACGTCTCCCATACGGGGAGGTACTTTAATGTCACTGACGTCACACTCGTACCTAAACCTTATCAAGTCCCTGGCCCACCTATATGGGTGGCTGGTCGTAGCGAAGCGGCTATGAGAAGGGCTGTGATCCACGGTAATGGTTGGTATCCCTACCTATTTACTGTTCGCCGATTAAAGTCCACCAACGAGGAAATTGTGTCAATCGCTAAGGACCTCGGAAAGGACTTGAGCGATTTCCATTGGGGGTTAAACCAACCCACGGCTATCTCATTGGACTCTGGAACTGCTATGGCTTCAGCGGTCCGGAACGTCGGTCAGCGATATGTGACCCCCGAAAGGAGCGCGGAAGATATAGCCAAGGCATTATGTGTAACAGGCACTCCCGAAGAATGCATTCAAAGCATACAAGACCGTCTAGCGGTGGGCGTTAAAGAGATTAACTTCGGTTTCCTGTCCGACACAGCCGACGAAATGTATAAGCAAATGGAACTGTTTGCTAGAGAAGTAATGCCGCACTTTAATCGTGAATAGTGATGCCACGCCTATCTATAACCGTTATGATACCGGGCGAACAGGCCGAAGTTTTCGAATATGTGACCAAGTTTCCGGTTTCCGCGCAACCTGCACTCGCAATCCTGCAAGACACTTACGGGAAGATCAAAGACCACAAAGGACATCTTTACACTTTCATAGACAAGAACCAGGATTACGTAACTTGGGAATGTGCCTTCCAACCACCGTTGCAGCGTACGATGATCGCTTGTAATTCCAGTTGGTCAGACAGAACTGATACCTTTAGTAGAGCGGGTTCGAATACTGTATGGACTATCGAATGGACCTCCAAGGCGTCCGGTCTTGCCCTCTACACACAATGGTTAAGCTTCCATCTAAAAGTAAAGCGAGATGCGTATCGAAACATAGTGGTTCCTGTCCTTTCCCACTTTTATGGCACGTCGAACTGAGTATTATTTGGTTATATTTGACATTATTCGTAACCGGTAATACGCTTGAGTTAACCAACGGGAGTTCTACATGGATCATAGATTTAAAGAATTACTTGTATTACGGGAAGCTGCAGAAAATGGGGATGGAACTGTTCTGCAGATTACCACTAACGGCGGTACTGTTATCCATGCTATATCAGTTGCACGCGAAGGCTTTTCGTATACGGGTCCGACTTGGACCTATCTGTTTGAAAGCGACGGGCTAACTCTAATAGACGCGGGTGAAGCTGGATCACACTCTCGGTTAGAGGACGGTCTAAAAGTAGCTGGGTTTAGTCCTAAGGATATAGATAGAGTAATCATCACTCATGGGCACGAAGATCATGATGGAGCCGTCGCAGAACTCGTTGATAAAGCTGGTGTAGAGGTCTGGGCTCACGAGATTTACGCTCATCTACAAGCTTATGACCCCCGGAGCATCAGCCGTCGTGCAATTTCTCCAATACAGAAAGAAATGTGGCGGGTTGCAGGAGTGAACGGATCTTTCCCACCCACATCGCCTCAGCGGGACGAATATGTAAAACGCCGACAAACACTACGCATCGATCATCCCATTAAGGCCAATGAAACTGTTGGGCGGCTAGAGATACTGCACACTCCCGGTCACTCTCCTGACGAACTTTGTATGAAACTAGACGAAGTAGTCTTTACCGGAGATCATGTCTTGCCTGAGATTTCGCCGCATCCAACTATGAAGGTGGAGTTTCCTCCGGACATTAAGGCAGGGCTGCCGGATAACTACAAAAATGCTGATAATTGGTACGGGCTAGCCCGGTATTTGCAATCCCTAAAAATGATAGTGGATCTGGGTTCGCAGTGGGAGCTACTCCCTGCACATCGCTACTACAACAGAGGCCACTTCAATTTTATAAACACGGAACGGGCTGCGACGATATTAGACCATCACGGTCAGAGGCTGACAGATATACTGGAGAAAGTTGGTGGCGAGGCTGTCAATTTAGAAAACCTCACCCGTGGTATTTTCGCCCACCGAGAACTCTTGTCGGATAACTTGCTAGCAGGCCTAAGCGAGGTTGTGGCTCATATAGAGATACTGGAAGACCTTGGTGACCTAGAGGTCGCCGAAGATGGAATTATATCTGCTACGGGCCAATCCAATCATCTTTTATTCCTAAGTGAATTACAGTCCTAGTCAGACCCAACGTTTCGCTAACATAGCCACGGCTCAGCTTACTGTCCCTGGGCTGCGACCATGTATCTTCCGCCGACTACGTTAATTTGGTCCCCTGTCACATAGCTTGATTCATCTGATGCAAGATATAGACAAGCACTCGCAATATCCGAGACAGTACCCAATCTGCCCAACGGTACTGGATCCAGGTTCCGGGGTGTAGCTTGTCCAAGCTCAGGATTATGAGGAGCCCATTCAGGATGTCTACGAGTGGTATCTATGGTTCCAGGGTTAACCATGTTGGCACGTATATTGTCTGGCGCAAATTCTGCCGAAACGGCTCTGATTAACCCCCAAAGTCCAGTTTTCGCAGCCGTAACTGCCGAAGTGGACGGCCGTCCGGTAATTGCGGCCATCCCGCCGATACCGATAATGCTCCCCGTTTTGCGTTCTTGCATCTGCGGAATTAAAGCCTTGCATAGATAGAAAGTCGAGTGAAGGTTGATGGCAAAGACTTTATGCCAATCTTCATCTGAGACAGTCAATAAATCGTGATGAGGGCGAATCGCGGCATTACTTACTAGAATATCTACTTGTCCTAGGTTATCGATGCTGTTCTTAGCAAAATCGTAACATTGCTCGGACTCGGCAACATCTACCTGTTGTGTATAAACCTTCGCTCCGAATGCTTCACACTCATTACCCACCTCCCTAAGATCTTCTGGGCTGCTTACAGAACAAAGCGCTAAATTCGCACCTTCCCGAGCGAAGATTGTCGCAATCTCTCTCCCTATGTTCCTACTGGCTCCGGTGATCAGGGCTGTTTTACCTTCGAGCCTCATATCTAATTACCCCCGGTATATTCTCTCTATATGAGTTGTGCTGGAGTAAAGATGCCTTCCATGTCCTGTTCAGTAGCTGGGCTTTCCGCCGTCATGCCGAGTTCAGTTTCCATGAACCAATATATTTGCTTTAAGTGATGGGTGCTATGGCTAAGTATTATGTTAAGAAGCTCCAATACCGTGACTTCGCCACCATAATGTGCTGGAACAACGCGATCAAAGGCGTCCTCATTTCCACTATTGAGAAACTCGACTACGTCCCTACGCACTGTCTCGCCATATTTGCAGATTTGATCTGAGGTAATAACATCGCTCAACCGCTCCCGAATAGCTTGCATGTCATCAGTGCTCATGCTTCCATGCTCATGGCTCTTCCATGCAAGTTCAGGGAACGAAATGATATGGACTATAGAGTCCCTAACCCGTTCAGGCCTCCACGGAACGTCCCGCAAAAGCTGATCGGGCGTCAGTTGCTGGGAGGCCCGCATCGCTGCTGACAAGATTAGATCATATTTTTCAGCCAGCCAGCTGGTGCGCCCTGAATGTTCCAGGGCGGTCGTCAGATTCAGAGCAGGAATGAGTTTTTTGGGATAATAACCAATGATGACCTCCGAACCATCAATTATGGTAACGGGAGCTGCTTTTATTCCACGCGATTCTAAATCCTGCCGAGCCGGTTCATCGGTTAAGAGGTCGTGATGTTCGAAGTGCACTCCGTTGGACCTTAAGAACTCTTCCAGAGTTCTACAACTGAATCAACCAGGGTTTGTATAAACGTGAACATCCATATTATAGGCTCCTTACTTGATAACTTTTATGGTCTACACCTGAGTTAGTAGCTAACATCCGTGGTGATAATAATATACAAGTTAATATTATGGAAGATCATCTGCTTGAGAGGGATATACATTTTCTGATTCATCGGAATACGATTTATACTCGTATTCTGTCGCTGCTTTTTCGATGATCTCTTTAGCTTCCTGATTATTCTCCGATATCCTATCAAGTGTCTTTTTAAGGGCTGCAGACTCTTTGTCGCCTAAATCTCTTAGCTCTGAGAGATCGATAGACAGGTCGCACATATCTTTAAGTCTACGCATAATATCGTAATATGCCCGATGATCGGTGTTGATACCCACCTGTCTATTCTTTTGGGTTGTAAAGGGATACATCGGCGCCATAGCACCAATGCGTAACACCTGATTTTGGGGATACTTATAGTGTGCTAGGTTCACAAGGGCCATTCCAATTGTTGGACCCTGCCTGCTAGTACTTCCATAGTTCGAGTATTGAAAACCGTACTTGTCCAAGTCATCTCTCATGCTTGAATCACTATAGATGCAACTGACGCGACGTTCCAATTCGGGTGGGGCAGGTCCGTTATATCCTTCAATCGTGATGGTCTTTTCTATCCCCAGCCGGTTAATCGCCTCAAAGAAAGCTTCCCCGTAACGCTCAATGTCATACCAAGGTTCATTACCCCGAAATATGACAAGCCCGTCTCCAGCGTCGTAAAACACATTCTCCCACGTTGGAGGTGAAGACGGCAGTCCATCTTCAAATGAGACTCTTGGGCGAAAAATGTCGTGAGTACCCGCAATATGAAAAGGAAAGCATATATGTCCGATTTCCGACGACATCTCACCAATTTTTTTGGCCTTAGTCTTATTAATTAAATACCGAGACAAGCCACTCGATATATCGCCACCATCAGACCATTGCCGACGCCAGCCGGCAATTAGATAATTAGCTTTAGGAACATCAGTGAAATGACAATATTGTTCTTCCATAAAATAACTTCTCGGGTTTGGTCAAAGTCTATGGTAATTCTTCGTGCTCTCACGTGTTTCTGGTATTATACACCCTAACAAAGGTTAGATTATTCACAGGAGGGGAGATGACCTCACTCGGGCGACTAGCCGGCAAGGTAGCAGTGATAACTGGAGCAAGTAGTGGCGCTGATGGTTCACTGATGGGATTTGGAGGGGCTGCCGCCAGGCTCTTCTCTCAAGAGGGTTGCACTGTCGTATTGACGGACATCAAGGATGCAGAAGGCACCCAAACTGCGAAGCAGATTGCCGACTTAGGGGGAACCGCAATATACCGTCATCTGGACGTTACGAGCGAAGAAGATTGGGTAGATGTATTAAAAGAGACCGCTGATACCTTTAAGAAGATTGACATTCTCGTAAACAATGCGGGCAGCAGCGCCCGTTATACTATCGAGGAAACAACCTTAGACGTTTGGCAAGAACAAATGGATATACACGCTAAAGGCGTGTTCCTCGGCACAAAACATGTCATACCATATCTTAGAAAAAATGGTGGAGGATCCATAATCAATATATCGTCAATATATGGGATGATTGGTTCACCTTCCTCCACTGCATACCACGTTGCCAAAGGTGCGTCTCGTCTTTTTACGAAATCGGCAGCTATCCAATACGCTTCAGAGAACATAAGGGTAAACTCAATACATCCCGGATTCGCATTCACTCCACTCACAGAGGTGAATTATTCTAAACCCGACTTGCAGCAATGGGTCCTTGACCGTATACCTTTAGGCCGTATGGGGAGTGCCATGGAGATAGCTCATGGTATCTTATACCTTGCATCCGATGAGGCGTCATTTGTTACAGGGTCTGAGCTAGTCATAGATGGAGGCACCACGGCACAATAAGACTATCTGGGAAACGCTTCTTTCACACCTCCGTCGACCGGAATCATTGCTCCTGTAGTTCTAGACGCCCGTTCTGAGGCTAAGAAAAGTACAGTCTCCGCAACATCAGAAGATCTCACCTGTCGTTTCAGAAGAGTTCTTTCATGGTAGAAGGTTTCTAAATCATCTACGGAAACACCGTGCGCTGCGGCACGTTCTTCCCGTAATGATTGGGACCATAATTGAGATCCTTCAAATATTGCGTCAGGGTTGACTATGTTGACGCGAATGCCAGAGGCGCCTGTCTCAAGGGCCAATACCCTAGCGAGCTGGACTTCTGCAGCTTTGGACACACTATAAGCACCAAATTCCGCACCTGGGGCAGGAACGTTTTTGGTTCCAATGAAAACAATGCTCCCGCCTAAGTCCTGTTCTTTCATAATTTGGACTGCCTTGGCAGCAACAAGAAAATGCCCGGTAGTATTGATATCCAAAGAACGTTGCCAATCCGACAGATCAAGTTTGTCGATTGCACCTACGGGAGCTATGCCCGCATTAGATACTAGGAGGTCTAGGCCTCCATATTCGAGACGTGTTGATTCAAACGCTTTTGCAACAGAATCTGGATCGCTGACGTCCAATTCAACCCCAATAGCTCTGCCAAAGCCATTGGTAGCTACTATATCAGCCGCTACGGCGTTTGCAGCGCTTCCATCAAGATCGGTAACGACAACATGAGCACCCTCACTAGCAAGGCGTTCTGCGATAGTCTTCCCGATACCACTAGCTGCGCCAGTAACCAATGCCACTTTCCTTGCCAGTTCTTTCTCAGGAGGAGCAATAGTGAGTTTGTAAAGTTCTAGTGGCCAATATTCCGCATCGTATACATCTTGTGCTGTTAGAGAGCTATATTCACCGACGGCTTGAGCCCCAGCGATAACGTTAATCGTATGATGATATATGTCTGCGACTATTCTCGCTGCATGAGCGTCTTTACCAGTCGTCCACATTCCAACGCCTGGCATGAGTATCACTCTCGGATACGGATCTAACATGGGATGCTCTTGCAAGGTGTGTTCTTGATACCAAGCGGTGTACTCTTTGACATACTGACTCATCGCCTCATTTATTGCTGCTTTAATTGCATCTATGTTTCCGATACCGACAGGATCTATCCATAATGGTCGGCGCTTGGTGTGTATAAGATGGTCAGGCGTTGCGGGCCCAATACTACTCAATATTTGCCCCTTCTCGCTGCTCATAAACTCGACTACCGCAGCGGAAGAGTCATATCTTAGGACTGTACCTTGCTGTTCAGATACTAATCCACGAATGTACGGTCCCAGCGTGCTGGCCAGAGTTTTCCGATTCTCATCCTCGATTGCCCGCGGAGAGATCAATCCAAACACCGATGGCCTGCCTTTCGCTATATACTCTTCTGCTTTAGTAACAAGCGATATATGTTTATCATAAGCCTCTTTAGTATCATTGCCCCAAGTAAACAAACCATGGTTCATGAGAACTACGCCATCCAGATGCGGCGAAGTTTTTACCGCCAGCCCAACTAATTTACTTAACTTGAATCCTGGCCTATAGTAATCCACTACCGCTATTCTATCTCCATACACATCCGATAAGACCGACACCGAGTCGTCGTTATTAGTAAGCGAGACGACCGCATCGGCGTGGGAATGAGCGACACTCATAAATGGCAAGAAGGCATGTAGTAGCGTTTCTATCGATGGCCTTGGAGAATGAGCATCCATTAGACACCGTTCAAGGTAATCCACCATGTCTTCATCGGACATATCGTCCCTCTCAAACAGTGGCATGATATTTTCATGATTGAGTCTGGGAAATTGGGATCGGACCATCGATTTCATGTCTGAACCAGAACCCTTGATCCACATCGCGGGAGCTTCGTTTCCCATAAAATCCTTTTCGATAGTTTTGATTGAAGTGTTTCCACCTCCCCAGACCACAAGAGAAGAGTCCGCACCGATCAAGTTAGTCATGTAGACAAGTTTGTCTAGCTCATCAAGCCCGTTAACTTTTGTTGGGTCCCAAAGATTCTCCATTAATTTTCATCTCCTAGTCTTTTCGTGCACCGGTTGAGAGGTTGCTAAGCAAACTTGGTATGTCTCGTTGAGAATCTAGTTCCCACCATTGATCTATTATCTCGTCAGATTCCCTTACGCTTAGGTACATTTCAGCTTGCTCTTTGAATTTCATCTCTACTTCTGCATCACTCATAGGGTTACTGGGATGACCTTTGTGGTAACTGAGTTCTGCATAATGTTCAATCCCCGTATCCATCTGAATCAATACTTTGCTTTTTCTTTGTTCGGGGAACAATTTCGTAGCCTCCTCATCTGCAACGATATCTACTCGCTGCATTAAGGACAATATAGTTTCTTCACGTAGGTATCGCTCGGAAAAATATTCATCATTTATCTCCCCAAACATTAGCATTATTGCTATACAGTAAGGCAAGCTGTGGTCCGCCGTTTCCCGATTTTCAGGCGCCCACTTACTTGGTGAGTCGGCCATGACGTTCACTCCGAACGCGAAAGTGCGCAGCTCAACTCGCGAAATATCCCTGATCGAGCTAATTTCAGAGCGAATCTTTAGAATGCATTCTAACGCAGTCTGCGCAACTGAGCCTACTGCAAAATGTTTCACGCTGGATTGCATAATACGAAACGGCTCATTTTGCCCGCCGAATGTTCCCAATTCGAACTCTCCAGATATACCGTGGAAGAACCCTCTGGGGCCCTCAAAAATCTGTAACGGACCGGTCATACCTTGCTGTGCAAGGATTGCTGAAAAGACACCGTTTCGAACACCATTCGCAGCAGCACAGCCCTTCCACATAGAAACTTCTCCGAAACGCACCTCACCAAGTGTCACGCTGGATGCTGTTGTAAGAGCCACTGCATTAGCAATCTCTGACTGGGATAAACCCAGAACCTTGGATGCTGAACACGTAGCTGCGATGGCTATTGCAATAGACTGATCAAACCCATAATCCCGAAAAGCAACCCGGTCAGCTAGACGCGCGTAGACTTCCCAACCTATCACCGACCCCAATATAATTTCTTTCCCTGTTTTCCCCTCTTGTTCGGCGATGGCCAAAGCGGAGGGAAACGAATCGCTAGGATGGCCGCTTTCCTTTGCTTCTGGTCCCTGATAAAAATCATTGAAGTCGAGATACCGTACCATTGAACTGTTAACAAAAGCAGCTAATTCTACGGAGGTCTTATGCTGACCCCATAGCACTGTCGCAGGGCGGGTTGCAATGTTCCGCTTTGCAAGTGATACACCTATCTGGACAGGGTTGCTCTCAAATGCCCTTGGCGTACAGGCCAATGTGTCGATCCATAGGCGCTTTGCCTGGTGAATTACCTGGGGCGATAAATCGTCGTAGGCAATTGAGTAAACGTAATCGCTAATATGACGTAAGATTTTATCCAATGTGTGCCTCCGCAGACGTTGAGGAAATACGTTCGTCCATCTTAGGTTATCACTACGAATCTGATAATACCCCATTCACTATTGCCAATGCGTCTTCAACATACGGCCAGCCTCTGTACCACCCAGCCTGAGAGACTAATTCGCAGACTTCTCGCTTAGTGAGGTGTCCACCAAGACACTGAATAAGATGCTCCCTGAACTGCCCCCAGTGCCCTCGGCACATCAGCGCAATCAATATGCACGCCATACGTTCTTTATTACTAAGATCGCTTCGCTGCCACACTTCACCATACTCATATGCTTCAATCAAGTGATGTAAATAGGGTACAAATTGGTTCGTAAAAGAATCTAATGAGGATTCATTTGCTCCAGTCCCGACATTACTAGATAAAAAAGCCTGGGCCCGTTCCCATTTATCCTCAACAGAATCTAACCAGTCGGCAGACACAGGGATTAGATCCTCTGATATCCATTCCTGACGTTCGTTGATAACACGTTGAGCTTGGCTTAAGGCAAATACAGTTGCTGGAATGCCTGCATAAAACATAAGTTGCAGAAACACGCCTTTGATTTTTTGTGGACTCATACCCAATGACAATCCGACACGCACCTGGTGATGCAAACCAAATCCCCATCCATTGCAACACTGAGCAGAAATAGTGGCCATACTCCTCAAAGTGATGTCAAGCCCGGGCACTTGCCATACCCCTCCCCACATGACTTCGTCTTGGAGCTTCACGTAGTCAGTACTGATACTAGGCAATGCACCTGTCAGCCTACCCTGGGGAACAAATCTATCTATGAACCCCTTTAACTTTTCAGAGGCTAGAAATAATTCGTGAGAACTCATATCAATCATTGCTGTCTCCCATCATCACGTTAATTAACATTACCTCAACGCTTCAGTCAGAGGTTGTGAGAAGTTCCGCGACAGCAGAAAGTGCGGTTTCAACGTGAGGCCATCCCCTATACCAGCCTGCCTGTGCAAATATCCCGCATATTTCATCCGCGGAAACTCCCGAGGAAAGAGCATACCGGGTATATTGCTTTAGCTGGGAAATGTGTCCTCGGGACATTAACGCAGCCAAGACACACACTAGCCGCTCTTTGTTGGTGAGAATTGTCCGTCTCCATATTTCTCCAAAATTATAGGCATCGACTATTTGCGCGGCCTCAGGCACTAACTTCCTTGCGATAGATCCACTGATCTCGTCCACCGAAGTTGGTCCCCATGTCTCAGACATATTGTTGTTTCCAGCTTCCAATTTTTCACGTACAGACGGCAGCCACTCCCACTCCTCACTAGTATCGAGCGTCTTCCATTCCTGTCTTTCATTTATGACGTCCTGAGACACCAGCAAGCCAAACACCGTGGCCGGTATTCCAACATAAAACAACAACTGAATAAATATCTCTTTAATCTCCACTGGAGTAATACCAATAGTCAATCCAGTCCTGACCTGGTGTTCTATCCCGAAGTCATATCCGTTAACACATTGCGCAGATATCGTCGCGAAGCTTTTTAAGCGAAGGTCCAAATCTTGCGTCTGCCATACTCCTCCCCACATCAATTCATGTTGCACCTTTACAAAATCTGCTAGAACCGGATCGGGACGTTCATACGGTAGATATTGGTCGAAGAACTCTCTCAGTTTTGCAGATTTCTCTTGCAATTCCTTTACTGTGCCCATGTCTCCCTAACTCCTTACCTTAACCTTCTAAATACGTGCCTTCTCAATCATCCAATCCCTTAATTCGTATAAAAGCCTGCCCGAATACAAAACCCTGCGGAATTTCACAGATTACTGTCCTTTTTGGCTTGTACTAATTCATCTGCTAATTTTTCGGCAATCATGATAGTAGTAGCGTTTGTATTTGCACGCACTATTTCAGGCATAATTGATGCATCGATTACTCTTAAACCCGATACTCCACGTACACTTCCTGTTTCATCCACGACCGCCATTGGGTCCGAACTAGGCCCCATTCGACAAGTGCATGAACTATGACCAGCGATAGTCGCAGTGGATTGCATCCAAATATCTAAAGCGTCGTCATCCATAAGTACAAGATTCTCGGGAGAAATACGTTCCCCTACAGTATCTCTTAGCGGGGCTCTCTCAAACAGCGCAACCACACGCCGGACTGCTTCTCGCATTCTTAGTCTGTCGAAATGATGCTCCAGAAAATTAAATCGCAACTCTGGTTGCACCCGGTGGTCGGAACTGACCAATTTAAGAGTCCCTGAACTGTGAGGCTTTTCCAATCGAACTCCCACTCGTATGTCAGGGGTTTTCTGGTCTGGAGGATACGATGTGGTCGGCTGTACTTGGATTTCGTTTCGATAATCTGATCCAGATGTCCTAAATCTGAGGGCAACTTGATTCCTTGGATCAGTAGATTTGATCGGGTTACTTTCTGTTTCATAAAAGCGGACTGATGCGCTCGGATGGTTCTTGAGGTTTTCTCCAACGCCAGGAAGGTCAACTTGGACAGGTATGCCTAGGGGCTCAAGTGACTCACGCGGACCGATCCCCGACAACAGTAATAAATGCGGCGATCCGATCGCCCCTGCACTAAGAATAATCTCATTCCCGAGCACTGTGAACTCCTCTTCAACGGTTTCAACTACCACACCGAGGGCGATATTGTTTTCCAAAATTACTTTTTTGACATGTACTGCTGGTTTTATGGTGAGATTCAGACGATGACGAGCCCTAGACAGATAGGCAATTGAAGTACTTATCCTCACCCCGTCGGGATTATTCAATGGCATGGCACCAACACCAGTCCCATCAGGGGCATTCATATCTTCGTCCAGGCGAAAGCCCGTTGCTACACAGGTTTCGTAGAATGCGCGCTGGAGGGGGGTCCAATTCTGTGCCGCATGGCGAACAACGGGTATAGGACCGTCAGTTCCATGCCAGTCACCTCGCATACTCCGATCGGTTTCTGATTTCCGAAAGTAGGGGAGTACTTTGTCAAAACTCCAAGCAGGATTTCCAAACTCGGCCCAATTGTCAAAATCTTCTGGCAGGCCTCTGAGAAAGATTTGGTGATTAATTGCACTAGTCCCGCCTGTTACCTTACCCCGAGCGACAAGAGCCGGCGCAACTTGTTGCTCATTTGCGTACCCGGTAAAATTCCAGTTATGTTCGGCGTTAGCTTTTGAAGCAGCCTGATGCATGTCATGCTTAAGCGTTTCTGGAAGAAGTTCGTAATCCGGATAATCTGGCCCAGCTTCCAACAAAATAACCGAGACATTTGGGTTTTCGCTCAACCGGCTAGCAAGGACTGCCCCCGCAGATCCGGCACCCACTATGATGTAGTCGTACTGCATTTAAACCCTCAAGAGAATCCGGATAGACCGAAAAACTTAACCTTCCTCAATACCGAGCAACGAGGCTACGTTGCGCCAAAGAATATTCTCTTTTTCAGAATCCGTGAGGGACTCCAAGCTATTTATCCAATGAACAGGGGATGGATCCCATGCTACGTACGGCCAATCACTGCCCAGCACAACTCGTTCAATACCAACTTCGTCGATTAGAAACCGAAGCGCCCTTTCGTTCATCGTAATACAATCATAATACAATTGGCTCTGGTAACTACTGGGGGGCCTGGAGATGTTCTTTCTTGCCTCCGACCTGACCTGCCAGCCACGGTCAATTCGCCCCATGCCAAAACATGCAGCACCTCCGCCGTGAGCAACACACACCTTCAGGTTAGGACATTTCTCCAGGATTCCCCCCAAGATAAGTGTCGCCACGACTAAGGTATCCTCCAATGGAACACCAAAGCTGTTACCCATGGAATATTTTTCGAATTGTTCAGAAACGATGTTATTGTTTGGTTGCGGATGATAAAACAATACTGCACCCATTTCTTCCGCAGCCTTAAACAATGGTAAAAATTCCGGTTCGTCCCAGTTCTTGCCGTTGACGATAGTATCGAGTTCAGCACCCTTAAAACCCAACGTGGAGATACAGCGTTCAAGTTCACTAATGGCGGCGGACACATCTTGCATTGGGAGTGTTCCCAGTCCGAGGAACCTATCTGGCCATTCTGTAGTCATATCGTGAATCTCATTATTTATGTCCTTCGCAAGCGATAGGCCATCTTTGCTTTCTAAATCGTAACCAAACATTGGAGTAGCGGTCGAGACGACTTGAATATCTACAGCTTGTCGGTCCATATCCTCAATACGTTCCAGAGGAGTCGAATTCAATTTGTCGGATGTAACACCATCTCTGCGGACGCCATTTGTAGTGAACTGGCGCCCATTTATTTCCTCGAGCCGCATGCCATACCAGGCGTGCCCTGCTTCAGCAGCGCGCCAGAAACTCTGAGGCATTAAATGTGCATGAATATCGATAGTTTTCAATGAATATCTCCTACAATCAGATCTGAATAAGGCGGTTACACCGGAAGACGAGGTTCCTTCGAATCCGGAGCAATTGCAACATCAAACGCGTTCAATATAAATGCTGTTTGTGCATAATGTCCCATCAGTGTAGTAATCTCGACTAAATATTGAGTTCCAAAAAGGTTAAGAGCTTTCTCAAACGTGCTATCCGCTACCTTATGAGTAGTATAAAACTCGGTAGCGTAAGCAATGATAATGTTTTCTTCTTCAGATACCATTGGAATTGGCGTACGTTCCCTCAATGCATCGATCAGCCCGTCTGAGATGCCTTCTCTGCGAGCAGCTGGTGCATGAGCGTTCCACACATAAGGACAATCCATTAACCGAGCGGTAGTAATTATCGCAAGTTCAAGATACTTTTTTTCAAATTGAGTCTCATATCTCAGATAGCTCGTCAACGTCCCTCGCCGCTTAGCCATCTCGGGGCTGTTTATGGTGATCGAAGTAGGCCCTGACAGGCGACCATTGTTATCATCCATCACCGCATCGTAAGCGTTTCTAAATTGCTCCGGTATATTTTCACGCATAGCATCCGCTATTCTGGCCATAGTTTCCTCCAATACGTATCACTGGAATGTTTTCTTGCAACTGTTGTGTCGAATTGTATTTAGATCGACAGATTGTGGCAAGTCACATAGGTTTATCCATACCGATTGCACATAGTAGATCCATGCACACAATGCATCTATGATATTCTTACAATAACATGTAGACCGGAGGGATGTCGTCTTGTCACAAATTGAGACTGTACTAGGTCCTATATCTACTGACCAATTAGGGTTCACCTTATGCCATGAACACGTAGGCACTAACGCTGCGGGCATCAGGCAGATATACCCAGAATTCATCGATCCTGGTCTGGAAGACCAATCAGTTAAGGCGCTGAGCGAGGCTCGTGAAGAGGGTCTTAAGACTATAGTAGACCTAACCACCATAGATCTCGGCAGAGATATCAACCTTATTAAACGGGTCTCTGAGCGGACCGGTGTACAGATCATAGCTGCTACCGGCAACCATCTGGCGGTCCCGAGACCTTTTGGAGATGTACATCCCTCAGTACTATCCGAATTGTACATCCGCGAACTAAGGACCGGTATCGAGGGCACTAATATTAAAGCCGGTATTATCAAGGTTGCTAGTGACGCAGGCGGTGTGACTCAACCACAGGAAATAGTCTTACGCGCCGCAGCATTAACTCACCTAGAAACAGAAGCCCCCATCTCCACACATACTTGGTCGCCAGACAAAGTGGGACTACAACAAATTAGAATCCTTAAGGAAGAAGGTGTGGACTTGTCAAAAGTTTACATCGGGCATAGTAACGACGACACAGACATCTCCTATCTTCACGAGTTACTTAACAGTGGGGTATGGATAGGTCTCGATCGGTATCCTGGCGGTGTAAGAGCTGGAACACCCGATTGGGAGAAACGCACAGAGATAGTAAAGCAACTGATTGATGACGGTTACGTCAATCGTATGATTCTATCCCACGATTATTCGGTCCCGAAAGCTCGACACGGCGTAGAAGCTCAAGAGGCACGTCAAAGGGCAAATCCCGACGGTTATAATTTTATCACTAGAAAAGTCCTGCCCCGGCTCCTATACCTTGGTGTGTCCCAATCTGACATCGACACCATGATGATACAGAATCCCAAGAGGTTTCTAGAGGGCGGCTAAGTTTCGGTAACCTCGCTTAATAATTATGCTGATGGCAACTTAATGATCTTATCAAAACGTTGGTTGGTGTGCGCGGCGGTCGCGATCGGGACTTTCTGCTCCGTCATAGACCATGGGAGCATCAGTGTAGCTCTCCCCTCTATCTCCAATTACTTCTCGACGGACCTCCCCACCACTCAATGGGTTGTCATAGTATTTTCCCTTACAATAGTTATTCTCTTACTCCCTATGGGACGCCTTGGAGACATATTAGGACTCGCAAAAATCTACTCAATGGGATGTGGTATTCTACTTTTCGCTACCATCGGGGCTAGTATTTCACCAAGTATAGGAGTTTTGCTAGCGAGCAGGGTGCTACAAGGAGTAGGCGCCGCAATGACGCAAGGTCTCGGAATGGCCCTTGTGATTTCCACTTTTCCCGAGAATCAACGTGGCCAAGCAATTGGGCTCATCATGACCACCGTTGGACTCGGAGCGATCGCTGGACCAGCGTTCGGTGGTTTGCTGGTAGATCTCTTCGGTTGGCGTGCGGTATTTATAGGGAATCTGCCCTTACTAGGTATTAGTTTGGGACTAGCCGTTGCAGTCAGAGCGATTGGTCAAGATCATTCGGCCGTTCAACGGCCCTCGGTGGAACCTTTTGACTGGGTAGGGGCTATCACATCTGGTAGCGCTATTCTGCTCATAATGATGGCCTCTACAAACCCAAAAGTATTAATCGAGCATATAGCACTTCCTATCCTGGCACTTTCATCTATTACTGCTCTAATCGTTATATTCGTCCTACGAGAACGAAGGTATAGTTCACCAATTCTCGATCTTACTCTCTTTAAACAGCTACAGTTTTCGTGGGGTGTCACGGGGGCTTTCCTGATGTTCTTTGGCAGCTCAGGTGTTCTGTTTCTCACACCCTTCTACCTGCAGGAGATTCTGGGGTATAGCCCTAAAGTATCTGGATTGGCGGTGATCCCAGGCGCCTTTTCAATGGCGGTTTGCGGTGCCTTAAGTGGCCGCTTATCAGACCAGTTCGGTTGGGGACGATTCACCATAATGGGTTTAAGCATCTCCGCTGCGGGTCTATTAGTTTTATCATTTCTGACAGCAAATTCATCCTTATTGCATGTTATTGGGGGTTTGACCTTGCATAGCACTGGAATGGGGATATTCTACTCGCCGAATTCAAGCGCTATCTTAAGCGCGACTCCTATCACTCAGCGGGGTTTGGCCTCCAGCATGGTGAATCTCGTGAGAAATTCAGGAAGTATCGTAAGTGTCGCTCTCGTGACAAGCGTGGTCGCCTTCACTATGGGTTCTCTGGGATTCGAGCCGAGTTTGGAAGCCGTTGGATACACCGGACCTACAGGCATTATTACAGCATTCGTGAACGGACTGCAATGGGCATACCGGTCTCTGGCATTCCTAGTCCTACTTGCTGTTGTAGCAACGCTATTCCAAATCAGGTCACAGATACCGAGAAAAGTCAGTGTTGATCAACGTTAATCACCAATCCAAGTATGATCTAATCTGGGCCAAGACGAGATCAGGATATTCCATTGGAACAAAATGTGAGCCTTTAGAAAATTGGAAAAACTGGAATTCTCGCGCTTCTTCACTCAGGACCTGAACTGCCACATCACTAGTTTTCTGGTTACCTTCATAATTACCAACCGCTAACATATATCTAGCGCTCAAACCTCGTAAGACCTGCGACGTATCCATTACGTTTCTAGTTTCATAGAAAGTGGCTTCGACGATATTGGAACATTTTATTTGGGCTGTACCGTCTTCAAGCACACGGGTTCCTCCGTAAATGTAATCACTGAAGACTTCATCTGTCCAAGTCTGAAAGACTCTCCTATTCCGATAGGCTTCATACATTATCTCTTGTGTTTCCCAGATCATGCGCTTCTGCCCTGTCCGTTTCAGCCTTTCCGCGCGTTCCTCGGGACTTAAACGTGACATGGGTCCATCTCCAACCCTAGTATCAATCAACATAATTTTGTCCAATTGACCGGGTGCGACATGATCAGAGATCAGTAGCGACATTCCTCCTGCTGAATGCCCGACACCCCAAGCCCCTGTTATACCAAGTTCCCTAACAAAAGCAGCTATATCCTCGCCCATTTTGAAGAATTCATAGTCCTTCCCTGGATCTTCCGTATCGCCGTGAGCGCGAAGATCTAGTGATATTACGTGGAATTCTTTCGACAACTCCTTGGCAGTGTTGTTCCATATCTGAGCACACAAACCGATACCGTGAGTCATTAACACGGTCTGGGCTTCGGAATTACCCCAGTCCAAATAATGTTGCCTCAGGCCATTCGCTACAATATATTTACTTACCGGTTCCAACGCCTCTACACCTTCTATCTAACAAATTTGCGCAAAATTATGGGGAGAATGTTTCTCCCCATAAACCATACTAAAGTGGCACTCCACCGTGGATTAATAGTTGGTAGAGATCAATTCATCTTCAATAGCTTGACCTCGAAGATTTCCTGACTCGTCCAGATGCGCCTTGATCGCTGCTAATCCCTTTTCCACCAGATCAGAATTTAGCTTTCCTGCTGCGTCATCATGTTCTGCTTCCTTAAGCAATGAAGCGCATTCAGAGCTAATCTGATCGAAACTCCAACTGACCTGAGCATCGACGCTCTCTACCCCATCGGGGAAGTCTACATGCGAGTTTCCAGGACGGCCCATTCTATCATAGCCGCCCCTGTGCCAATGACCTGGTTTATCGTGACAATCATACCGAATTACTTCTTCATTACCTACATCCACGCCTATAGTAGGTCCGCCCATTCCCTCAGGGCCGGGTCTCAAAATCCTGCAGGGCCACACATAGAGCGATACCTGCCCATCATCAGATAGCGGCACGGTTAACGCTTGTCCCCGATAGGTTTCACCTTCAATCTTTCTAGCCATTGTTGCCTCCTCGGTTAGGATTATATTCACGTGACACCAAGGATAGCACAACTCCAAATAAACAGGAATAACCTTCAGAGTCCATAGGGGCTTAAGGCTCCCATAAAGACTCCATAATTGACATTAATTCGTGTCACAGATACAGTTCTATCGGTCCCTCGCCAATGGGCGATAACTTTCCATCTACCGGAGAT
>MDTE01063149.1_pt1 | contig 25273 bp, 24 predicted proteins | sample 811231 | NCBI WGS metagenome assembly MDTE01 (sample SAMN05326651, study PRJNA326480) | marine metagenome | isolation source: seawater | place: Indian Ocean: Red Sea | collected 2010 | reverse complement strand
GCTGGAGGATTAATAGAAACTTATAATGAAGTCAATGAGAATTTGGATATTTCATATGTTTTAGGAAAGAAGGATATTTTTGCTTTAACAGTGAACGGTGATTCGATGATTGATGCATGTATTGCTCACGGAGATATGGTCTTGATGGAGCCAGTAAATGATTCCTTTTCTCTAAAAAATGGAACAATTGTAAGTGCTATGGTGCCAGGGTTAGGAACAACTCTAAAATATTTCATTAGGAGAGGTAGTCAAATAGTTCTTGAAGCTGCTAATCCATCATATGAACCAATAGTTATTGAAAATGATCAAGTTTCTATACAAGGAAAATTGCTTGCGGTCTGGAGGAAAGTTTAGCTTAAAATTATTATTATTTGATTCTTAGAGTGACTTATAATAATTAGATATGTTTGAAAAATATTGAAGAAATTGAAATTAAAAGGTTTTTTATTTTTTTTGAATGGAATAATATTATTTGAGTTTTGTTCTGCCTACCCAAAAAGTCTTAATGCAAAAGAGGTTAATAAAAAAGGATTAGAAGAAATAAATAGTAAATATCAGCAATTGACATCAAAAAATTTTGATTACTTTTTTAGAACTTCGAATGCTGATTATTTATCAGGAAACAAAATAGTTAAAGATTTGAAAGAGAATGGCGATAAATTTTTCAAGCTTCTAGCTCTTGAAAAAAGTGATTCTAAAATAAATTATTATGTAGACATAAATTCAGATATTCAATATCGTGAAAAAGGGGTATTTTATGCCGAAGGAAATGCAATAATTAATTTTTATGATGCACTATTAAAAGGTGATTTAATAACATACGATTTAGAAAATAAATTATTAACTGTTGTTGGAAATGTAATTTTTAAAAAAGGAGAGCAATATTTTGAAGCTTCAAAACTTTATTTTGATTTAAAACAAGATAATGGATATATAAATGATATTTATGGCGTGCTTGATAATAAAACTTTTTTAAACGATTTCAAAATAGAAATCGACAGAAATAATAGAAAAGTAATTGATCAAAATTATGAATTAAATCAACCAACAAATTTAAGTATTGCTGAAGAAGGATTAGTAAAACATTTTAAAGATAATAATCTTTCTAATCTTAATAGTTTAGATTTTAAACAATCACAAATAAGCAAATTAAGATATAAGTCGGAGAAGTTAACTTATAATTCAGGAACTTTAGAAGCAAAAGAAATATTTTTTACTAATGATGTTTATAATGAACCACAATTTGTTTTTCTTAGTAAAAATTTCTCAGCTGAAATAGTAGATGATCAGTTGAAACTTATTAGTAGAAATAGTTGGATAACACTTGATAATAAATTAACAATACCGATTGGAAGACGCTCTTTATTCGAAGGAGATTCTTTTATAAAATGGGGAATTGGCGCTGATTTTAAAGATAAGGATGGATATTACTTATCTAGAGGATTTTATCCCAGAAAATTATTCAATGATTACAGCTTTCAATTAACACCGCATTTTTTAATTCAAAGATTATTGAAGGGTAGTACAAATTCTTTTGTAGAAAAGAATTCTTCGGTTTTTAGTGAAAGAGTAGAAAGTGATGTAAAGTTTTCTGATTATTTTGCACTGGATTTAAATATAAAAGGTGAGAAAAATGACTGGCTTTTTGATTCAAATATCCAGTTAAATAGTTTCAATACTGAAAGACTTGGAGATTCGCTTAGAACAAATTTAACATTAACAAAACAAATTAAGTTAGATTCAAAGAATGTATATTCAGAAAATAATCAAAAATTATTTTCTAATCTTTTAGATTTTAAATTTTATAATTTATATAGAGAAAAAATAGTAAAAGATTTTGCTACAGAAGATATTTATTTTGGAAGTGGATTCAATATATCTAATAAAAAAGCATGGATAATAAATGATAAAAATTCGAATTTATCTCTCATTTATGATATTGGACATTTTAAATCTAAAAGTAGTAAGAGAGACGAATTCAAAGATTTATTCAGAAATACTTTTTTTGCAGAATATAACTATCAATTTCCACTATGGAAGAAAAAATATTTAGATAAAACTATTGATAAAAGTTATAGATATTCTCCTCAAGTTATATCTCAATCTTTAAATTGGTTTACAGAACTACAATCAGGAATTTTCTTATATAGTGATAGCTCTAATCAAAGTGTTTTAAGTTTCAACACTGGTCCAGTTTTAACATATGGAAGCTTTAAGGAAAAATTTCTAGATTTCACTAAGATTGGTGTTCTTTATAGTTATGTATTTAAAGGTGGTGAAAGCCCGTTCAGTTTTGATAATATTGATGATGATCCAAGAATTAAATTTAATTTGCAACAGCAAATTTATGGTCCACTAGTTCTCAGCTTTGAAACTATTTTAAATCTAAATAATGGAATCTATTCTAATTTTAAATATGGTTTGGATTTAAAAAGAAGGGCTTACTCATTAGGTGCATTTTACAACTCATCTGACGAAAGTTTAGGAGTAAGATTTAATATCTTTAATTTTGATTATTCAGGATTAAATAAAAAATTTTAAATTAATTTTTTGACTGTAATTGATTTGTTATTATTTTTGTAAGGGGCCATAGCTCAGTTGGTAGAGCACCTGCATGGCATGCAGGGGGTCAGGAGTTCGAATCTCCTTGGCTCCACTTTTATTCATTAAATAATAGTACTAATAAATTAAATTTATTTTCTTGATTCACAAAATTAAACCAATTTGTTGAAGTAATTTTATATGAAAAAAATTATAAATAAATTAAAAAATTTTTCAAATCGAATGTAATTATAAATTAATTAATAGTTATAGAAATTTTTGTACCAAGTTATAAATTTATTAATACCTTGATCTAAAGGGGTCTTGGGATACTCCCCAATCCATTCTTTTAAATTTGAATTGTCAGCCTTAGTTTCTACAACATCCCCAGGCTTTATATCTTCATATTCCTTAATTGCTTTTTTACCAATTTCTTTTTCTAATAGATAAATAAATTCTTCAAGTTTGATAGATTCATTATTTCCAATATTAAAAATTCTGTGAGGACACCAGCTTGAATCAGGTCTTGGCTTTTCTTTATCAAACTCTTTATCAATGGTTGCTGGCTTTTGTATTAGTCTTTCAATGGAATCAATTACGTCATCTATATAAGTAAAACTACGAGACATTTTTCCAAAATTAAATACTTTAATGGGCTTTCTTAAGAATATTGAATTTGCGAATATCATTGGTGCCATATCTGGTCTACCCCAAGGTCCATAAACTGTAAAAAATCTCATTCCAGTTGAAGGGATATTGTAAAGATGACTATAAGTATGGGCAAAAAGTTCATTTGCTCTTTTCGTTGCGGCGTAAATGCTTACTGGATGGTCTACTGAATTGAGTTCGGAAAATGATGAGTTAATATTGCCTCCATAAACTGAGCTGCTACTTGCATAAAGTAAATGTTTTACCTTTATTTCTTTGCAGCAATCTAATATATTTTGGAATCCCAATATATTTGCATTTATATAAGCTCTCGGATTCTCAATCGAATACCTAACTCCTGCTTGAGCAGCTAAATTAATTACAGTTTCAGGTTTATGATCTTGAAATAATTGCAAAAGTTGATCTTTATCAAGTAAATCAGTTTGGTTAAATTGCCAATTACTTTTACATGATGTTTGGGATAGTATTTCTAATCTTTTTTTCTTAAGTTCAATATCATAATAATCGTTTACATTATCAATCCCAATTATTTTTATTCCATTCTCTATTAATTTTTTACACAGATGAAATCCAATAAAACCAGCTGCTCCAGTTACTAAAATGTTTTTATTCATGAAATTTTAAAGTAAAAAATTTATTCATAAACTAAAATTTATTCACTAATCAATAATATATCTTGAAACATATTAAACCAATAAAGGTTGAATCATAATGAAATCAATATTTGTTACAGGAGGGGCTGGTTTTATTGGTTCACATACGTGTTTGTTACTTTTGGAAAAAGGTCATATAGTTTTTATACTTGATTCCTTTATAAATTCTTGTGAGAAATCAATAAATCAAATTTCAATTATCTTAAAAGATAAAGGTATAGATACTAAAGGTAAGATTTATCTATGCAAAGGAGATATTAATAATCTTGAGGATATTGAAAAAGTTTTTCAAATGAGTATTGAGTTAAATAAGGAAATTGAATCTGTTATCCATTTTGCAGGTCTAAAATCAGTATTTGAATCTGTAAAAAATCCATTAATATACTGGGATATAAACGTTGGGGGGACTATAAATCTTTTGAAAACAATGAAAAAATTTAATTGTAGAAATATTGTTTTTAGTAGTAGTGCAACCGTATATAAATCTAAGGCAAAAAGTGAACTTAATGAAAATGATGTTTGTTTACCCGTTAATCCATATGGGGATACAAAATTAACTATTGAAAAAATTTTAAAAGATGTATATAAAAGTTCACCAAATGAATGGCGAATTGCCTGTTTAAGATACTTTAATCCAGTTGGAGCGCATGAATCTGGTCTAATAGGAGAGGATCCCTTAGGTAGGCCAGATAATTTATATCCGCGAATAACTAAAGTTGCTTTTGGTAAAATCGATTTAATAAAAATATATGGATCAGATTGGCCTACCAAAGATGGAACATGTATAAGGGATTATATTCATGTAATGGACGTTGCAGAGGGACATTTATTAGCCTTAAATTACTTAATGAAAGAAAATCCAAAGTTTTTAACTTTAAATCTTGGAACTGGTAAAGGAACAAGCGTTTTAGAGTTAATTAGAAATTTCGAGAAGATTAATAATGTGCGAATTCCCTTTATTTTCGATAAGAGAAGATTAGGGGATAATGCATTCGTTGTCGCGGATAATTCTTACGCTAAGTCAATTCTTAATTGGATTCCTCAAAGAACTATGGATGATATTTGTAGAGATGGTTGGAATTGGCAACTGAAAAATCCTAATGGATTCTCTTATTAGTATTTAGAATTCTCATTATCAAATCCGTATCCTATTTTCCATAAATTCAAACCTGCACTACGAACTTCATGAGAATTTAAAATTGATCTGGCATCAAAAACCCATGTTGGAAACCTTACTTCTTTAGCTATGGTTTTCCAATTTATTTTTGAATATTCAATCCATTCTGTTAAAACAACAATTGCATCTACCCCTTCACAAGCCTTATAAATATTATCTGCTTTAAGCCAATTCCCTTTTGAATCATGAATATTCTTATTATTGATTTTAGTTAAGTCATTCAGGGACTTTACTCCAAGATCTTTCTCTATTTGCGATTCTTCTACTTTTGGATCATGTATTTGTAAATGTGATCCTTCTTCAATTAAATCCTTGCATATACTGATTGCTGCTGATTCCCTAGTATCATTTGTATTAGCCTTAAAAGAGAAACCCAAAATACATATTTTTTTGCCTGATACAGTTCCAAAAAGTTTTCTAGATACTAGTTGTGAAATTCTATGTTGATGCCAATTATTTAGTTTAACTACTCCCTCCCAAAATTTTGCTACTTCATTTAGACCATAATATTCAGCTAGGTAAACCAAATTTAGAATATCTTTCTTAAAACAACTGCCGCCAAAACCTGGACCTGCATCTAGAAATTTTGAACCTATTCTGCTATCAGTTCCAATTGCCCTTGCAACCTCTCTTACGTCTGCCCCTGTGGCTTCACATAATGCCCCAATTGAATTAATTGAGCTTATACGTTGTGCAAGAAATGCATTAGAAGTTAATTTTGCTAGTTCGCTACTCCAAATATTCGTACATATTATTTTATTTTCAGGAACCCAAGTTTTATAAATTTCAATTAAAGAATTTATGGCTTTTTCATTTTCTCCTCCAATAAGTACTCTATCAGGATTCTCTAAATCATTTATGGCTGTACCTTCTGCTAAAAATTCAGGATTTGATAAAACATCAAAACTTAAATTATTTTCATTTTTAAGATTGGCAGCATTTAATATTTTTTTGATTACTTCTGCAGTTCTAACTGGTAAGGTACTTTTTTCAACAACTATCGTATGATTTTTGGAATGGGAAGCCACCTGTCTAGCACAAGCTTCTACCCATTTAAGATCACTAGCTTTACCTGCTCCAAGTCCTATTTTTTTAGTTGGAGTATTTACGGAAATAAAAATCATATCTGCTTTTGATATGCACTCATTAATATTTGTTGAAAAAAATAAATTAATATTTCTTGTATTTTTAATAATCTCCTCAAGCCCTGGTTCAAAGATTGGTAATTTAGATAAGTTTTCGTTATTCCAACTTTCAATTCTTTCTTGATTAACATCAACCACATTAAAGACTATATCTTTACAGTTTTTTGCCATTACTGCCATAGTTGGACCTCCAACGTAGCCGGCACCGATACAACATATATTTTTTATTTTATTCACTGAATATCAAATAATTTTATAGTTAGATTTTAGTATAAAAGAAGCTTGCAAATATTTATATAAATAATCTTTTGTTTTATATAAATTAAAATAGATAAACAAAAAGCCTTAAACATGAGAAATTAGATAGTTATAATGATCTATTAATTAGTAAATTAGAAATAGGAAATCTAACCTAATGAAAGTTAAAAAGAATCATAGAATAATTTCTGCTGTTAATTTAATTAAATATAACTTTCTTAATTATGAAAAAATTATTGATATAGGAGCAAGGGACTGTTTAGTTAAAAGACTATTAGAAGATCAATCTAAATACTTAAGTATTGACATATATCAAAATAGCTTAAATAACATTGACATAGTAGGAGATGTAACTAATTTAGACTTATCTTTTATTGGTAAGAATGATATTGTATTGGCATTAGATGTTTTAGAACATATTGATGATATTCACACAATTGTTGAAAGGTTATTTAAATCAAATGCTAAAGCAATACTAATTTGCTTGCCGAATACTAGTAATTGGAAATATCGTTTTAATTATTTAATCGAAGGAAGATTTCCAGGAAATAAATATAAATTAATTTCGGATTCAAGGATTATTGATAGACATAGATGGGTAACACCAATTTTTGAAAGTATTTCAATGGTAAAAATTATGTGTAAAAAAACAGATCGTAAATTTAGTTTTTATCCTGTAGATAGACATTTTCTTAAATTAAGATTCCCTTCTTTTTTAACTGGGTTTAGATCATGGGCTGCTTACTTTATAATTACCTAAACTTTTATAAAATAAAATTCGATCAATATAATTATTTTGAATTTGTTAGAAATGTCATTATATAATTAATCCTATATTAAATGTAATTATTTTTTAATTAGGGTAAAAGATCTTTTTATAAGTCCACTAGAAGAGAAAGCTATCTACAAAAAATTAATACTTTTAAATTTATATTCTAGATTTTTAATTCATTTTTGAGAATATTTTGAAATTTTGAAACCATTTTTTCTGAATTATAGTAATTTTCTATTAAATGATTTATTGGTACTTTTTTTCTAATTAAAGTGTCATTTTCGGAAAGTGCTTTTTTTATTAGTTTCGCTAATTCATTTTCAGATCTGGGTGAAGGATAAATCCAATAAGGTATGAATAACTCTATTAAACCTGTCGTGAAAAAAGTTGAAACTATTGGGATATTATTTGAAAGTCCTTCTATAAGAATATTTGGGAGCCCCTCATAAAGAGATGTATTAAGAATAAGATCATAATCATTCATATTTAATTTATTAAAGTCATTATTGAAAGATATTTTTTCATTTAAGCTAAGCCTAATTATTTCTTCTTTTAAATTTTCATTTAATTTTCCGCTCCCAAAAATATATAGTTTATATTTATTATCGAGTTTAGTAATTGTTCTTAGTGCAAGTTTTGGATCTTTAATTTCTTCTAATCGCCCTGCCCATAATATTTTATAAAAATCAACTTTCTTAGAAAATTTATCTTTTGAGTTGTTTAAATGCTCAATTGAGCAAGAATTTGGAATATAGAAAGATAATTTTTTTGGAAATTTTTTTTTATAATCTAATAGCTGTTCATAACTATTTGTCAATACACAATCAGATAATCTAATTGCTAAATAATATAAAAATTTTTTTGGAAATATTGATTTTCCATAATAGTAAAATGCTTCAGGCGATAATCTTTCGTAACTAATTATTTTTATTCTTTTCTTTCTGAAACTTAAATAATTAAATAGATAAATTAAAGGAGTATAAAAACTTATAGAAGGTGATTGTGTAGGAATAATAACGTCATACTTTTTTTTAAAAAGTAATCTAGTGAAGAAAAAAAATGATTTTATAATACTTTTAGAGGGACTTTTATAAAAAGCCATATTTTCTGAATTTTCTAATATTGTTTTTTTATTAACCTTTATGCAAAATATATCAACTAAATATCCATTTAAAATTAATCCTTTTGCTAAGATCTTGATACCTTTTTCAGCGCCGCCATTCCCAAAATAAGGATGAATAAAAAGTAATGTTTTAATATTTTTCTTCATTATTTTTTTATGGCATTAAATCTTTAAAAATTTATTCTAAATCTAATTAAAAGTTCTGCTTCTTTTTACAAAAGTTACTCTTCCGATTGATTCTTTTTTATTAAAAATAGATCTAAAGTTCTTTTGTTTAATTCTATTATAGATATTTGTAGGAATTGGCTGGAAGATATATTTGCAATCAAGCTTTTCGGCTATTTTTTTAAAAGTATCATTAGTAAAAGCTTGGAGGTGCTCTAAAGGTTGTAAACTTGATTTCCCGACAAACCTGTAAAAGTCTTTATCTATATTTTTTTTAATACCTAAAGTGGTGGGCACTTCTATTCGCATAACTCCTCCTTCACTTAGCTTCCCATAAAGATTTTCCAACATTTGAATTGGATAATTTAGGTGCTCTATTACTTGAAAACTTGTAATAATGTCGTATTTCTTTTTTTTTAATTTATCTAATGAATTAAAGACTTTTAATCCTAATATTTCTTCTTGAAAATTTCTTCTTATTTCTGACATCTCAATAGATTCAACATCAATATTATTTTGTTTTAAAGCTAGTGCGAAAAATCCCCAACCAGATCCAAACTCAATTGCTCTAATAGTTTTGCCCAATTTTTTTTTATGGCTTTTTAATAAGTTTAATATTTCTGATAAAGTTTTTTTCTTATAATTTTTTGCATTAGTAAGATTTCTAGTATATTTTGATGAACTTTCTAAGGCTTTGCTGAAGCTTTTAAAGGTTGATCTACCCTTATTATAAAAAAGATGAGTCATGCTTTCTGGCATTAAACTTTCTTGATAGTAAGTGTTGCATTCTTTACACATTAAAATTTTGTATTCATAATTTTTTTTCTTTAAATAATTTAAAAGCTCATTATTATATGTTCTTAAGACAAATAATTCTAACTTTACATCATTATTAATATCTATTTGATTAATTTTCAACGTGTTTTTTGAAAAACATATTGGACAGCATATACGTTTAACTAGATCATCCATATTAAACTCTCTTTTAAATAAATGAGTATGAACGTCATAATCATATTATTTCTTTTTTGAGAAACTAAGCAAAAAATTTTCAAATGTTACAACAATATAGCAAATACAAATAGTGCTCAAAGAGATAAAAAATAACTAAGTTCATTTATCATAAGTTTGAATTTAAATATTTTCGATTAAATTTTTCCTATTGTCTTTAACTTTTTTAATAGTAAAGCAGAAATATTAATATATAAGAGTTTTGAAAATCAAATTTTCTTCCCATAAAAAAATAAAAGTTTAATTAGTGTATATTTGAAATATTTAACCTTTGCTTTTATTGATTTAGAAGTATTACTTTTATAGCTATTAAGTATATGTAAATTTATATTATTATAAAATAATTAATTTATAGCAAATTGATAATTTCTTTACACATTCCTAAAACTGCAGGTAAAAGTTTTAAGGCTAGCCTAATAAAATCATATGGCTCTAATATTGTTTTTGATTATGGTGCTAATCCTCAAAAACAAAACAAATTTAGTCTTCTTAATCAACTCCTAGTTTTTAAACTAAAGTTATTTAGTGGAAGTGAAAAAATAGTTCATGGACATTTTTGTCTAGATAAATATAAAAATTTCCCATCAAGTTGTCCAAGAATATGTTTCGCAAGGGAGCCCTTATCCCTTTTTACATCATTTTATGATTATGTTAATTTAAAATTTAGAGAAGACCCAAAGTTACAATTTTTTTATAGCAAAGTCATTAAATCTAAACTTGAGGATTTTCTTCTTTCTTCTTATACGCAAAATTTTTACTCTAGAATGTTTGGTTCTTTTGATTATCGTAAATTTTATTTTATTGGCGTAGTTGAAAAATATGAACAAAGTTTAAATATTTATAATAAACTTTTTGGGACAAATCTTTTGCCAGAGCATCGTAACAAAACAAGTACTATGGGTAAAGGAATTTCAGATTGCTCATCACTCTCTGAAGATTTTAAAACTAAATTTAAGAGTTTTCACAAATTCAATTATGAATTTTATAATTACGCTTTAAATAGGCTTGAAAACAAAAAGTATGATAAAAAATAAAGATATTTATTTTAATAATCCTAAAAAGAAGGAAATAATAACAGCAAACACAGACGGCAAAGGAATTGATAATCATTAATGCTTAGAAATTTTCAATTAAGTCAGCCAATTAAAAATATTAATGGCACGTGGCTTAGTATTTTTTTCTAAAATGATTGGCAATTAACTATAAATAAACTTAGCTTTTTTATAGATTAGTTTAATTATTAATATCTTAATTTTAAAATAAACATTCATTTGTTATCAAATTTCTCAGTAGCTAAAAACAAAAAATGTGATAAGGTTCTACAGGAAAAAAAATAAATTAATGATAAGTATGAATTTAAATCAAAGAAATTAATTTTTATGAAAAAAAAATAATAAAATTTTATAAACCAAATAGATATTTTCTTTTTAAGGTTTTTTATTAATAGCTAGAAAATTGAAATTTATTAAACTTGTAAGAAAATATATTTTAAGGACTAATAATAGAAGGTTTAGAAATGCAAGACTTTGGTCGAATGAGATTTTAAAAGATTTAGCCCCTAAATTTACTGGGGATATTATAAACGTAAGTGCATGGAGAGATGCTGACAAAAATAATAAATTTTATGGGACCGATTATTTTATAAATTCAACTTCATATTCAATCTCGAATTGGTATTCATCAAATCACGGTTATGAAGGAGATGAGAATAATTATTTAATAAATCTTGAAGAAGAAATTAAAGATTCGAAATTAATCAAAAAATGGGATGTAGTTTTTACCCATACTGTTTTAGAACATATATTTAATACTCAACTCGCATTAAAATCTCTTTGTAGGTTAGCCCGACAATATGTGATTGTAGTTGTCCCATTTTTGCAGGAGGATCATACAGATTATGGAGATTTTTGGAGATTTACACCTAGAGGATTAAAAAGACTTTTTGAAGAAAATAACTATAAATTGGTATTCATTAGTGCTAATGATAATAATAAAAATGCAATATATATAGTTGCAGTTGCTGAAAATATTGACAAAGAAAAGGATTATCCAAAAATAAAATTCAATGATATGAAATCAAATTTTGTTGAAGAAGTCGAAAATATTAGGCTTGGAAGGAAATTTTTCGAATAATAATTACAAAAAAGATTACATTTTTCAGACATTTTTATCCTCATTTGCTTTACTTTTCTCATTTTTAAATTTTTATTTATTATCTACTATTGATTTTACAATTATTGGATTTTTTGCTTTTCAGGAAACAGTTACAACTTTAATAATAGCAACCTCTGGAAACTTCTTTGCTTTTTCAGCAACTAGGAGGAAAAATAATAATAAATGTATTGCACCTTTATTAGTTTTACAAATATTTGCGGTAGTGTATATTTGCTTAATTGCATTTTTAGCAAAAATTTTATTCGAAAATGTTTGGATCTTTTGATTACCATAAATTTTCTTTTATAGGAATTGTTGAAAGATATGAGGAAAGCATTCAACTTTTCAATAAAATGTTTTGCACATCTCTAAATTCGTTTCATGTTAATAAAACAGATTCAAATGAGAACAAAAAGTGTAGATCAAAATTTTCAAAAGACTTTTTAAATCAATTTCGTGATTTTCATAAATTTAATTATGAATTTTATAAATATGCTTTATCAAATTTTGAAAATAAATTTTAATAACCTAATATTATTGATTAATTTGGAGATTTTAAATATTTAATTATTTTTAATGGATAAATAAAATTAAAAAAAGTTTGAATAAATATTTATAAATTTTCTTTTTACAAAGGATGATTTTTTAAATATTAGTATGTGCTAAATTGTAATCATTGATTTATATTTTCATGGATGTTCCCATTATTTAAGAGGAATTCAGTTAATAAATATTTATTTATTTGCGGATGTGGACATTCTGGAACTAGCCTTGTCTTGGCAATATTTAATAATTTAGATAATGTTTATGTTTTTAATAATGAAACTGGCTTTTTTTTAGGATCAAAGAAAAAAACAATAAAAGATTTCAAAAAATATACAATAAAAAATATTAATTATGATTGTCAATTGGTTGTAGAGAAAACCCCTAAACATGTTCGTTATTGTTCAGAAATTTTAAGCGATGAAGATACTGAGATTCTTGTCATGATAAGAAACCCTTTTGATAATATTGCATCTCTAATTAAGAGAGGATACGACATTAAGGATGCAATTAGTAGATATGAAATAGATAATCTTTCTTGGAGAAAATTTAAAAACAGCAAAAGACTGGAATATTTAAAATATGAAGATTTAGTTTGTAATTTTCATGAGAAATTCAAATATTTAAGTAAGAAATATTCTGTAGATTTAATCGAAGCAAATTATAAAAGATTAAACAATCGAGATATATATTTTTCTAAGCAGACAAATAAAAAAATCAAGCCATGTCTTACAGATGGGAAAGGTATTGAAAATCATGTAAACTTAAGAAATTTTCAAGTAAGGCAAGCAATTTCGAATATGAACGGAACATGGATTCATTTATTATCGAAAGATGATAAAAAATTAATTGCAAATAAATTTGATTTTCTAATAAGTGAGTTTGGTTATAAAAGTCTAAATGAAAAATATAATTCAATGGAATAAAAAAGTTCTTTAAATTAGTTTAATCAAAAAAGATTTAATGTTGAAATTTTGAAAGTTTTAAATTATTCTAAATTAAATTAAAAAATTGGCTTTGCAAAATAAGTTGAATATATTTGGATTTAATTTAAATCTTACAAAAAATACTTATAATAAAGATTATTTATTTCAAGCATTTATATCTTTTAATTCTTTATTAATTTCAGGTATAAATTATTATTTTTTATCAAAAATAGACTTTAATATTATTGGATTCTTTGCTTTTCAAGAAACAGTTTCAACTTTAATTATTTCAACAACTGGAAACTTTTTTGCTTTTTCTGCTACCAGAAAAAAAAATAATGAAAAATTTATTGCACCATTAATAATTCTGCAAATTATTTCTATTTTTTATATATTTTTTATCTCATCTTTAGCAAAAATAGCATTGGAAGGTAATTTTAATATTCAATTGACATTCAGTCTGCCTTTGATTTGTCTAATTGGAATTAGGAGAACCTTCTACTGTTTAAAAATAAATACGTCTTTGGGAAAGAAAAACTATATATTGACAATTATAAATTTATCTGAAAACTTAGTTTTTCTAATTTTATTATTAATACTTAAATTCAATATTCTTAATAATAAAATAGATTTGATTAACAATAATTTGACAGATATTCTTATTATTTTTAAAGCTTTTTCTAATCTTATTCCAATAATATTATCAATTTATTATACTTTTAAATTTCTTAAGCAAATAAGAATAAGCTGGTTGTTTTTAAGAGCCAAATCTACATTGTTATTTTTTAAAGCAATAAAGTTTGTACCCTTTAAATTTACAAGAAAATTTATAACTTATTTTGGCATTTTATTGACCTCATTTATTGATGGGAATCTTCTATCTTTAGTTGCAATTGCAAATAAAGCTATATATCCTCAAATATTGTTGGACGGAATAATAAGAAAATCTTCAATAAATAAAATTAGAAAAGAAATTCCTAAGGGCAATAAAAAAGGCAAAAAGTTATTTTTGATTTCTACAATTATCGGAGTATTGTCTTGTCCTTTATTTATTTTAATAGTCAATAATAGTCAAACTTATAATTTTTCCGAGTTTATCATTTACTATCTTCTCTTGTCATTGAGCATTTCCATAAGAGGTCTTTCTTGGTTTTCTAATTCTATCGTAGCAAAATATTCAGTTAGACTTGGTTATTTTGCTTCAATTCTTGGTTTAACTCAACCATTGTTTTTAGCTATTTTTTATAAACTCCCATTTAATTTAAGTATTCTTCGCTGTTTAGGAATTAGCCTTGTTTTTACCTCTATTGTTATAATTTATTATTGGAATATCGTTAAAAGAAATTTAATTGCAAGATATAATATAGATAATTAAAAAATATTTATTACTGTATTATAAACTAAGATTTTTTAGAACTTTGGTATACATTAATATCCTATCTCTAGATAGATCAAGGTCTACTGCTGTTAATGCGTATTTGGCAAATACTCTTAATGGAACTGCTTTGGGTGAGGTTTCTTCTACTATTGGCCCAAGGTATGGAGAAATTATATCTCTTTCAAAAAATATTTGTTCTTGTGGTGAGACTTCTTCCAATTGTATTTTTTGGTCTCCTATTTTAAAGAACTCATCAGTTAAATCTAAGTTCCTTAGCAAAATAAAGAATGGTACTTTCGTAGAAAGTTCTAAAACAATAAAACATTCAAAATGGTTAAGAGAAAATTGTGAAAATACTTTAGTTGGGGTATTCCTAATTAGATCGTTTGAAGGTTGGTCAAATTCAATTTTGAGGGTAATTAATATAAAACAAGAAGGCTCGTTTAAATCTATTTTCACTGAAAAAGGATTTAGAAATTCAGCTTTAAGATTATTCTTAAGAAGAATATTTATATTCAGGCTTTTTGAATATTACTTGACAAACTTTAGGCTAATTTCCGAAGTAAAAAAATATAAGAAAAAATTTTTTGTATTTTCATCGGATGACTTGAACAACTTTTCCATTTTTAGAAATAATTCATCTCAAATGAAAAATCATATTCTAAGAGGTAATAGATCTGGATCTAATTTCAAAGAATTACTAGAATGGGATACCAATTTATGCTTCCACGCTAAATTAATAAATAAGTTTTTTGTAAAATAAGAGTTTTTGTAAACCCTTTTTTCAGTTAATCATATAAGTTAATATTAATTGATATTTTTAAAGGCTTAAGTTTTGAAAATTATTTATATTTCGTGTTACTCAATATTAGGTGGCAGGCAGGCTAATTTAACGCAGATTTTATATACTTGCGATGCTTTAACAAGAAAAACAAAGACTTTATACCTTGTTTTATTTGTACCATTAAGAAAGATATTTGCCACGAAAAAAATATTAGAAGGAATTGATAAAAATTTAGTAATAAAAATTATCCCATTACCATTTTTAAAAATAAAAGGAATTTATTTGCTTTTTGATATCTTAAGTTTCTTAATCTCAATGCCTTTGATATTCTTTGACTTCAAAATTTATACTAGAAATCAAAGGTTTTCGCGATGGATTTACAGTTTTAAAAAGAAAATTTTTATTGAAATTCATGATTTATCAAATAATACTTTGAATTGTTTAAAAAGATGCAAAAAAGCTTTATTCTTGTCAAATACAAAAAGAATAATTAAGGATATAAAAAAATTAGATTTAGACAGAAAATTGATTTTTCATCCCAATGCAGCAAAATTAGCAAAAAAAGTTCAATTAGAGAATCTTATTAAATTTAAAAGTCCATCAATAGGTTATGTTGGATCAAACAATATTGGTAAGGGCATTAACCTAATTAATAATATTGCTAAATTAAATCCAAAATTAAATTATTATCTTGCAGGACATATAAATATAGAAAATATCCCAAATAATGTTCATTTACTAGGACCTTTAAATAAACATCAAATAAGAGAAATGTTAGAGAAAATTGATTTACTAATTGCCCCTTATCAAAAAGAAATTTTTGATAATGCTGGCAATGATAATTCAAATTATATTAGTCCTCTAAAAGTATTCGAATATATGGCATCTAAAAAGCCTTTCATTGTATCAAGACTAGAATTCACTAATGATTTCTTATTAGAAGATTATGATTGTTTAATGGCAGATCCATCCAATCATAATGAGTGGCTTTTTAAGATTGATAAACTATTAAGTGACAATTTTTTATCTATTAGGTTGTCAAATAATGCTTATACTAAATACAAAGAAAACTATACCTGGGAAATTAGAGCAGATAAAATAATCAAAATCATAGGGAATGGAAATTTAATTAGCTAATTAAATTACATATTTTATGAAGTGTAAATTTATAATTTTTATTTAATTGTTCGCGAAGATTTGAGAGATTTTTTTGTACAATATCTAAATTCTCTTTTTTGATTTTATTTTTTAATATTTTAATTTCGTTAATTAGATATTCTTTATCTTTAAAATCGGAAGATATAATTCTAATTCTGTTTTCTAGATCAAAATTTGATAGCAAATTATATATTTCTACATGTGACCAACAATTGGATAATAATAAACCTGAACCTTTAAACAGTGCATGAAAAACCATGTTTGGCATACCTTCAAAAAATGATAAGGATACATAAATATCATTATATTTATATTCAAGATTTTTAAAATTTTTAATTTCTAAATTATTATTTTTAGTAGATGTAAAAGCAAATACTTCATACCCAATATCTTTTGATATTGATTTAAATATTTTATAAGCATTATGTAAATTCTTTTCCCAAGATAACCTAGAAGCCAAATAAATTTTATTTTTTTTGCTTAATTTTATTTCAATATTATTAAATTCATAATTATTGTTTAAAAAATACAAATTTTTATTCCCTTTGGAGAATAGAGAATAGTAATCCTTAATCCTTTTAGAATTGAATATAACTATTTCACTTTTAACTAATTTAATTTTTAAAATATGACTCAATAAGGAAGTTAATTTTCCCCAATATAAATATGATTCTGGGCTATTATTTATTCTTATTATTAATTTTGAACCAGTCAACTTAAACAAGAAACCTATCAAGGTTGAATTTTTATAACAAATAAAATAATTAACAAATTTAATCCTAAGAAGTGATTTAAAAAGTAAAAGAAAAAGCTCATATTTGTACTTTGCTCTTTTGATTTTTAGCTTAATTAATCTCTCTATGTCTTTAGTAATTAATTCGGCATTTTTTTCAACACCACCATATTTATTAAAGTTTGAATAATCTGCTACTAAATATTTCTCCAATTTCCATTTATGATACCTAACAATAAAATATCATATATATGATATTTTACTAATATAAAATACAAAAATAATTAGTTAATTTAGTTTGGTTCTAATTTATTTTTAATTAAAAAATATTTTGTTAATTCGGATAATATCCAGTTCATACACTTTATTAATAAAAAAGGTATTAGTAATAAGAATGCTAATACCTTGTTATGTCCTAATTCTAGATAACACAAGTAATGCCATTTAAAAGAGAGAAATTTATTTGAACTTATTGAAGTCTTACTTATATTATAAACTGCAAGAATTTCATTAATATGTTCAATTTCTATATTTTGATTTGAACCACATAACTCAGCCCAAAATAAATAATCTTCATGATTTATAGCTTTGAATTTATGATTAATTATTAATTTTCTTTTTACAGTGGTTGTAAGCATCCCAATTGGGTTATGGAATTTCAATTGTAAAAGAAGAGGAATTAATTTAAATGGTAATACTTTTTTAGGTTTTGATGTTTTAGAAACTTTTATATAGTTACTAAAAATAATATCTATATTTCTATTTGTAGAAAGTTTTAGATATTTGCTCATAAGCATATTTTCTAACCAATAATCATCTATATCTAAAAAGCATATGTATTCCCCCTTTGCCTTAGTAATTCCATAATTTCTTGCTTGATAAGGACTTTTGATATTTTTAGAAAGAGGGTTTTTATATACTTTTATTCTTGGATCATTATTTATAAGTAATTTAATTTTTTCAAATCCATTATCCTCCGAGTAATCATCAATCAAAATACATTCCCAATTTGTATATGACTGATCTTTTAATTTTTGGAGGTATAAATCAAAATATTTTTTTGCATTAAAAAATGGTGTAATAATACTAAAAAAAGGTTTCTCATAATTCATTTATAGATTCTTTAAAACTTTTAGAGGTGAAACTTTCAAAGTCTTTAGATAAATTTTCAAAATTATTATACCAATCTTTTGGATTAACCTTTTTCTTTATATTTTTGAGGGTCGAAGACAATTCATTTATGTCAAAAACAATTTTGGATCTGTAATTTTTATTTATGAAGTCACTTAATGAACACCCTTTGCTAATTAAAAATCTTTTATTATTTAAAAAAGCCTCAAGAGGAACATGTCCAGGCTCTTCCCAAAGAGATGGAACTATAACAATTGCACTTTCTTCTAGAATTTCCCATGGATTCTTTAAATAACCATGAAAAATTATATTTTTATTTTTTGAATATTTTTTATAAGTCTCCTTATAAAGATCCCCATCTCCGATTATATTGAGATTAATTCTTTCATCATTTTTATACAAGTGACAAAATTCATATACTAATGAAGTAATATTTTTTTGGTAAGTTAATCTACCAATAAAATAAAGATTTATAGATTGATTATCAATTCCCTCTCTTAGTAAATAAGAAAGATCTTGTTTTTGAGGCATTTTTTTTAGGACACCATTAGGAATTACTTTAATACAATCCTTTTTGACATGATTTCCTATCTGATCTGCTACTCTTTGAGAACTACAAACAATATAATTTGAATATCTATATAGGCTGCTGTAAATTTTTTTTCTAAGAATGTTTTCAAAGTTTAAGTAGATATTTTTCTTTTGATTACTACTTCTTAAGAAAGAAGGTGTCCCTTGTATAAAATTAATAATCTTTATTTTATGGTTAATTTTTAAAGTTTTTAAAATAGCTTTTAAAAATAAAAATGGTGTAGGAAATAAGCATGAATAAACTACTAATTTACTATATTTTTTATTTAAATAAATTTTTAATATTTCTTGTAATCCTTTTATTGATTGAATAAATATAGAAAATCTACCGTAGATTAAAGAAGAGTTATTTATGGAAAATTTTATAAATTTTTCAGATAATAAATTGTTAATCTTCAGTTTTTTATTTTTCTTTAAATAACTTCCAACACCTAAATGAAAAAAATTTTTCCTTTTTGCAGTTAAAAAATTCATTATTTCATCCTCAACTTCAACAGTCCCAACCCTTTGGCTCATCGGACACCAAACTATATTTAATTCCATTTATAAAGAATTTTTAGATAATATATTTTATTTTATTAAAACAAAAACTAATCAAAATTTCTAGGTAATATATAGCCTTTCATGACGAGTAAAAATGATATAAAAGGACTTTTGACTCTATAAAACTTCAAGGAGAAAAAAATGGCAATAGGTAATATTGCTAAAATCCCCAAATAACTATTAAAACCATTCCTAATCACATAACCTTTTGACTGAAGTGAATAATATAATTCATTTTTTATTTCATGTGATTTAGATTCAGAATCAATAATATCAGCCATATAAAAATCATTAAAATTTATATTCTTTTTTATAAAAGAACTAAAAAGATTAATTAGAAATAATGCCTCATCACTTTGTTTATAATAAGAACCTAATCCTAGATTAGTATCAAAGTATATTTTATTTATTTTGCAAAAATTTGGGCTAACTATAATATTATATGTTGGGGATTTAATCACAGCAATAAAAGCAAAAGCTAGATGATTTAAGAATTTTGGTAAGTTTGGAATCTTATCTATTGTCGGGAGAAATGAGAAGCTTTTACCTTTATAATTATTTTTATTAGCAAAGTATAGATAATTCTTATCTTTTCTTATTTTAGTAAGTAGATCTAAAAATTCTGAAATATCGCTGTTGAATTTGCAGTCAATATCAAAAAATAATAGGAACCTACCATTAGCTTCATTAATCGCAATATTCCTGCTTTTGGCTACACCTTGCTTACCTCCATATATAAACTTAACCTTTAATTTCATTTCATTTTTTAAAATATTTTCTTTTAATAATTCAAATGTTTTAATCTCTTGATCTTGAATAATATATATTATTTCTACCGATTTATACTTATTCTTTAAGATATAATTTTCAAAATTTTTTATTTGTTTACTAATTAAGAATTCATCGATTGAATTAGATCTCAGCAAATATGAAACTCCTATTGTTAACAACATTAAATCAACTATATGTACTTATTTAATAATTTTATATTAATTTTAAATTTTCTATTTTCCATAAAGAATAGATAGGTATTTGACAATCATTTAGGTTTTGATCCTATACCATTAAAAACTATCCTTGCAGTTTTAAAGAGTATTAGTAGATCTATCCAAAATGAGAAATTTTTTATGTAATAAATATCGTAACTTAATTTTTTTTTCGCGTCTTCTGTTGAAGCCCCATATGGATAATTTACTTGAGCCCATCCACTTAAACCAGGTTTTATGTAATTTCTTAGATAATAATTAGGTATTAATTCATTTAATTTTTTATTAAATTCTGGCCTCTCAGGTCTTGGGCCAATAAGACTCATTTCACCTTTTATTACTGAAATTATTTGTGGCAATTCATCTATTCGAGACCTTCTTAATATTTTCCCAATGTAAGTTATTCTTTTATCATTATTTTTTGCCCATTCAGGTCCATTTATTTCAGCATCTATTCTCATAGTTCTTAGTTTTATGATTTTTATTTCCTCTTTAAATAACCCTTCTCTTTTTTGTGTGTAAAATACTGGTCCTTTATCATTAATCCAAATCAACAAACAAGAAATTAAAAATAAAGGTAAAGATGTAATTAAAATTATTACTCCTACTATAATATCTCCAGATCTTTTTAACCTGAATTCAATATCTTTATTATTAGAGAATATCTTTGTGTCAACAAAATTTTCTTTTTCTATAAATTCAACTGGTAGACAATTTAATTCTAATTCAAACCATTTTTTAATAGAAAATATTTTAGCTCCACTTGAAAGTAAATTTTTCAACCTCTTGTCTTCAGTAATATCTATAAAAGAATTTTTTGAAATTACCACCTGATCTGGAATCTCATTTGTTTTGAAGCTTGATGCTAAATCTTTAAATTTTATTCTTTTCTTAAAATTGTATTCTTTAAGAATTTTTTTGAATATATCTAATTCTATTTTCTCTCCAATAAATAAAATCTCTATAAATTTCTTTTTATAATATGTATCATATATTTTTAAAAATAAAAATTCTTTAAATATTGCAAAGAAATTAAATATGGCAAGTAGTCTTGGAATAACTCTCGAATCAAAGATATTATTTATTCCAATAACTTTTAAAAATAAAAAAATTATTGTCAAGATAGAACTCGATAAGATTAGTTCTTTGATTACTAAAATAACATTGCTCAAACTGAGCTTATTTTGAGTTGAATATCTACCTTTCATATAACTCAAGAAAATCCATAAAATTGCAAATATTAAAAATGAAGTGTGATCAATTTTTGAAATTCCTTTTATATTTTTCCCATATACAAGAAATTCAAAAAATATAAAGGGAAGTACAATCTCAAAAATTACTGTTAAATTTAATCTGATTTCCTTAAGCTTTTTACTAACTTTGCTTTGCATAATAAAATTCTTAATTTAGATAAGATCAAAAATACAATAATATTTAAAACACTTTAAATATTTATTGAAAACCATTTTGATTAATTATACCCTTTGAGTATTTTCATCTATAGTTGTTTTTATTCCCGCTAATAGGAGCCAAAATACTATACTAATTCTCCCATCAAAATACTGAACATCAAAAGATTGAGAAACTATAAATATGAATGCAGAAACCCACCATGCTTTTTCAAATAAGTGATATTCATCATTCTGTGATTTATTATTAAAAATTATTTTAAATGAATTGATCAATAGAAGCGAAATACTTCCGAAAACAAGAATAGTAACAGGATAGCCATAGCTTACAGCCAATTCTAAAATTAAATTATGAGGATGACCTTTCCATATATTATTTTCTAATTCATAAATTATTGGGAAAGATGCCCCCCCAAGGCCAAATAACGGCTCAATTAAACTGATTTTAAAGCTACTCAAGAAAATATCGAATCTTGATAATTTGGCTTTTTGAGTGAATTCCATCCATAGTTTATCTGGAATTATTGTTCTAAAGGCCTCTTGTAATTCTCCCGTAAAAAGTTCACTCGATGTTATGGTTATTATCATAGATACTAAAATTATGGTAGGAAATAACCAATAAAAACTACTTGTTTGAAGTAATAAAGGTATAGTAAGTAAAATACTTAACCATGCATTTCTCGAATTTGTAAGGACTGCAGCTAATCCAATACTTAAAAAAAAGAAAATTGCAGTGAAATTTTTTAATGAATTATTTGTTTTTTCTACTAAAAATGCAATTGAAAATGGCCATACTAAACTCAACCAAGCTCCAGCATAATTTTGATTATTGAATGGACCAGTCAGTCCATGATCTCCTAAAGGCCTCTGATACCATATTATAAGCCCATTAAAAATCTCTAATGGGCCAGTCCAATTAAAGAAATATTGCCCAAAACCACTAATTAATACTGGAAAGGTACCTGCTATTAGTAATAATGCTGTTCTTTTCCTTTTCAACTTTGAATCAATATAAGGTTGAAGAGCCCAAAACAACCAAAAGAAAGGTAACCAATTAAATATTCCTAATATAGATGAATTTGTATCTAAGACTGCGCTGTAAGAATCATTAAATTTATAAATGTGAGTTATTAAACTTATTATTAATGTGAAGCCAGAAACAAGAAACATTTTGTTCCAGTTGTCGTTAATGTAACTTTGTTTATTAATAATTGAACCTATTAATCCTGATAAGAGAAGGCAGATTGCAGCAAAAAATAACATTGATGGCAAAATAAATATGCCTATTAGAAAAAAAATATAGCCAATATTTTTTAAAGAATTAATGTTAATGAGCATTTTATATTTTTTAACGCTTCCTGCAGGATTCGAACCTGCGGCCCACTGCTTAGAAGGCAGTTGCTCTATCCAGCTGAGCTAAGGAAGCATCTTTTTATTATATCCAACACTAAAGACCTAAACAATCTAAGTAAAACATTTTTATGATTTTTAGTGAATATCTTTTTCTTTTATTCTCTTTGAATAAGAAATCACATAAAATTAAAGAGAAATAAACTTATCAATTTGACAAAAAGACTTACAGATAAACAAAAAGAAGAAATAGTTCAGGGTTTTGAATCTGGATTGTCTATTGAGGTTTTGTCAAAAAAATATAATTGTACTAACTCCACAATCTCAAGAAATCTGAAAAAAAATCTTGGAGAATTAAAATATAAAGAGTTGTTCAAAAATAGTAAATCCTTAAAAGCTGAAACTAAAGTTGAAAAAAATAAAACAAAAGACTTACAAAAAACAAATTCACTTAATCAAGATTTTAAAGAAGACTTTCATGATTCTAATATTATTAATGAAAATATAACTGCTTCTAATTTCGCCCCAATTGATTCTTTTTTGGAAATTGCTCCAATAGATTATGCCCTGGATAGTTCAAATAGAAAAGAAGTATCTTCGGTTCCTATATCCAAGGTACATTTCCCTAAAGTTGCTTATCTTATTGTAGAGAAGAAAATTGAGTTAGATGTTAAATTACTAAAAGACTTTCCAGAATGGGAATTCTTACCTGATGATGATTTAAATAGAAAAACTATAGAAATATTTTTTGATTTAAATCTTGCTAAAAGATCTTGTAAAAAAGAGCAAAAGGTCCTTAAAGTTCCAAATACTGATGTATTTAGAATCGCAGCCCCTAATCTAATTGAGAAAGGAATTTCAAGAATTGTTTGTGAAGAAAATTTAATAGCTCTTTAGCAAATTCTTATTCACTATTAGTATTGACATTAAAGAAACTTCCCAAGATAGAACCTAATATAAAACTTGACCCCACTATAAAACTTATTGGCAGTTCAATAGTTTCATTGATTAAGAAATTTATTTTGGTTTTGTTTGAACTGTTTTGTATTCCAACAAATAGCAGCACAAATAAACAAGAATTGAATATTGCTGTGAAAAATAATTTTTTAATCAAGAAGCTCATATAAACCTTAATTTAGATTTTAAATCATCTTATAAATTTCGCTTTTTTTTAAACCATTTTTCTTCGCCAAGTATTTAGATGCTGCTGATAAACTTAAGCCCGCTTTTACTAAATCTTCGAGATCCTTTTTAATAGTAAATTTATCTAGATTAAGATCTCTTTTTTTTATACCTTTTAAAATAATCGTTATTTCGCCAATGATGTCTTTATCTTTGAAGAATTCTATAACTTCATTAATATCATTCCCAACATGTTCTTCAAATTTCTTTGTTAATTCTCTGGCTACCATAATCTCTCTGTCGCCTCCACAAAATTCAAATAGTTCCTTTAATAATTTTTTTAGACGTTTGGGTGATTCATAAATAATGGTGGTTTTTTCATTTTTACAGATATCTAAAAGAATTTTTTCTCTATCATGTTGCTTTTTAGGAAGAAAGCCTTCAAATACAAAACTAGAAGATGGAAGGCCACTTGAGACAAGTGCTGTTATTGCAGCGCATGCTCCTGGAATGCAAATTATATCTATACCTTCAGATTTTACACTCCTTGCAATATCTTCCCCTGGATCGCAAATCCCTGGCATACCTGCATCACTTACAATCGCTATGGAATTTCCTTCTTTTAGATAATTAACTAGATTCGGGATTTTGTTTGGTGAATTATATTTATTAAAACTTATGAGTTTGTTTGTAATGTCAAACTTGTGCATTATTTTTTTTGTTTGCCTTGTATCTTCACAGGCAATTAGAGAAACATTTTTTAAAATATTTAATGCTCTTTCAGACATATCATTTAAATTACCAATTGGTGTGCCAACTATATATAAAATACCGTTCTCAGGTTCTGCTTCTCTATGGGATAATAAGGATTTATTATTCATTTAATGATTAAATTACCTTCAGGTGTAGATATTAATAATCTTATCGATGATATAAGAATTTTCAGCTGGG
>MDTE01199827.1_pt1 | contig 25274 bp, 21 predicted proteins | sample 811231 | NCBI WGS metagenome assembly MDTE01 (sample SAMN05326651, study PRJNA326480) | marine metagenome | isolation source: seawater | place: Indian Ocean: Red Sea | collected 2010 | reverse complement strand
TCGGCGTCCGCGAAAAAATTTACTGTTACCCACATGAACATGTCAGCCAACTTGACCCTGGTCCAGTAGCGCTCATCACCCAGTCAGGGGGAACCCTTAGCTACTATGCGAAAGCGGGACAGGAACGCGGACTAAAATTCTCATATCTAATTTCTTCGGGTAACGAACTGAGCCTAGACCTTGCCGACTATTTGAACTTCGTCATAGATGACCCAGATACCAAGCAAATTTGCCTTTTTATAGAGGGCATCCGAAAACCGGAAGCCTTTATGAAGGCCGCCGGAAGGGCTCTCAGCAAAGGTAAACCCATTATCGCAATCAAAACAGGGAGATCTCAAAAATCTCGTGAGGCAGCAAAATCACACTCCGGTGCCGTTGCGGGGGACTATGCGGCCTATGAAGCTGTTTGCGAGCGTTATGGAATTATCACTTGCGAAACATTAGAAGAAATGATCGAAATGACTCTTGTTTTTCAACAAGGGCGCCTCCCCAAGGGTCCAAGTATAGCTTTTATGACTACGTCAGGTGGCACGGTTGATCTACTTCATGACTATTGTGAACAAGAACAAGCGATAGTTGCTCCATTAAGTTCTGAAACGGTAGAAGCGATCCGGCCTTATGTTCCGTCTGATTGCCACATTCAAAATCCGATTGATACCGGTGCACCGGTGGGGATATCCGGAAAATCGGCGCCTGCGGAAATTTGTAAAGCCTTTGCATCTGACCCAAATGTAGACATGGTAGCCTGGTGCAACAATATGCCTGGTTCAGCGCGAAGTTCTGGCGCACAAGACGAAGTGAAGGAATTAGTAAAATTCACAGAAAAGCCGGTAATTTCCTTTGCACGAATGCCCCACCAAATACCCGAAGGGGGGCTAAAATTCCAAGAGACGACCAACATGCCTTTTCTTCAGGGGACTCGAATCGGCGTTCGGGCAATGAATGCCCTGTGGTTCTACGGCCAAAGAGCTGGTAAAAAAATACCTTTTTTAAAAAAGCCAACAGGACAGGAAAAAAACTGTAGCGGCAAGGAGCTGGAAGACGCATTAAGTTCTGCAGGTCTCCAACCACCAATTTCCATGCGGGTTTTCGATAGCGAAGATGTGGGTGCTGCCGCCTCTACTTTGGGCTTTCCCGTTGCAATAAAAATCATTTCCCCAGAGGCTAGCCATAAGACTGAGGTGGGTGGTGTTGATCTCAACATCACAAACCCTAAAGCCGCATTTACCGCGGCCGAGAATATGATTGCCAAACTGAAGGCTATAAATAACGATGCAACAATCGAAGGCTTCCTAGTTCAAAAAATGGTGTCAGGAATAGAGTTTTTGGTCGGCACTCGTGAGGACGAACAATATGGTCCATTGCTGGTTGTTGGCGCCGGCGGAGTGATGGTAGAGCTGATCAATGATATAGCGTTACGATTGTTGCCAGTTAATGAAGACGATATCCGGAGCATGCTATCACAATTAAAAACTTCCCAACTTCTGAATGGATTCAGGGGTAGTGGAGCAGCAGATAAAGATGCCTTGATCGCCGGCATTAAGAGCTTGGCAGATTTTTATTTAGATCACCGCAAGTGGATCCAGGATATAGAAATAAACCCCCTTATGGTCTTGCCCAAGGACGAGGGAATTTGTGCAATAGATATCCGTGTCGTTAAGCGGAATTAACATTCTCAGCAACTGTCAATAAAATAAACAGTTGCTGAGAAAAATCATTAATTAACGCTTTTTTGCTCTCTTTTTAGCGGTTTTCTTTCTAGCTGGAGATTTTTTCTTTTCTGCCGCTTTACGTGATTTCTTTAAAGCAAAAGGCTCAAATGTGGGCTTATAACTCTTTTTATCCAAAAATTGACTAAGGCCAGTGTTGTAGGAATCTTGAGCATCCCCAACCTTTATAGCTTGTCCCTTTGCTGCCAGATAATCATACGATTGATCAAAATCCATCGTCCGCACCTGACGCACAGCATGCTTAGTTGCCCGGAGAACGGCTGGGCTCTTAGCCATTAATTTTTGTGCTAACTCAATAGTTTTATCAACAAGATCTTCCTTTGGAACAGCAAAGTTTATAAAACCGATTTTTTCGGCTTCTACCCCGTCAAAAGCCTCTCCTAAACAACAATAATACAAGGCTTTACGGGGCATGATCGTGTCAGAAACAACTTTCGACACTAGTGCACCCGGTAGAATTCCCCAATTAACCTCAGAAAGAGAAAAAACGGTATCATCTGCCGCTATTGCAAAATCTGTTGCACAAAGCTGCATAAATGCACCACCAACGCAAAACCCTTCAACCATTGCTATGGTGGGTTTATCATACTTATAAAGCCGTTCCCAACGCCATCGGTTTGCCTGTTCCGCTGCCAATTTTCTGCCAGCGGGATTTTTTTCATTTTCCCGAAAAAATTCTTTGAGGTCTTGACCGGCACTAAAATATCCGCCCGCGCCGGCTATAACCACCACCGCGGTTTCTGGGTCTGTTTCAAGCTCTCTGAGTGTTTCATCCATCTCACTATGGAGTTGTGGACTCATGGCATTGCGCTTTTCCGGTCTGTTCAACCAAACCCAGCTAATTCCGCCCTTCTTCTCAACCTTTACACACTTCATCCTTTTCATTGATTAACCCTTTCAAGTTTATTTTAATTTATATCTCTAGCTTCCATATTCTCTATAAAATGCTCTGGCTATGACCATACGCAGTATCTCGGGTGGCCCTTCGGTAATAACCATCGAACGACTATCACGCCATAATTTTTCAATAGGTAAATCTGTCGTCAACCCCATGCCACCATGAACCTGCATAGTCCGATCACAGACAGCAAACGCATGTTCGTCTCCTTTAACTTTAGCCATGTATGACTCATACCGAATATCCTCGCCCGCATCAGCTCGTGCAGCAAGATTATGGACAAATAACCGCAACATTTGAGTGTCCATCCAGCTGTCCACCATCATAAACTGTACTGCTTGTCTTTCTGAGAGCTTTTTACCAAATGTCTCACGTTGGTTGGTATAAGACCCTGCCAATTCCATGCAACGTTCCGCAACCCCGATACCCCTAGCCGCATGACGAATTCTGCCCGCAGTAATCCATGTCTGTCCGAACTTAAAGCCTTCTCCTTCTTCGCCAACCATATTAGCAACAGGGACCCTAACATTTTCTAGTGCTATTTCCCAAGGTCGGTCGTCCATCATCATCTGCTGATAACGAACAAGTTCCACTCCTGGCGTATCAGCATCGACTAAAAATGTTGAAATTCCACCCCTCGACCCTTTACTGCGATCAGTAGCCGCTTGAAGTTGAAAAAAGTCTGCTTTGTCTGCACCTGTGATGTATCTTTTATAACCATTTATTACATAATAATCTCCATCACGGACTGCGGTGGTGCGCATTCCACCGGGATCACCCCCCGCATCCGGTTCAGATTGCGCAAAAGTACACTTTTTTTCTCCTTTTAACACCGGGTACAAATATTTTTCTTTTTGTTCATCGTTTAAAAAATAGAGTATCGGACTAACAGCTGGGCCGAAAATACTGTTTCCCCTCGTGGGTATAGCGATTGTTCTCCCCATCTCTTCCCATACCACACAGCGGGCCAATAAGTTCATTCCTAGACCACCGTACTCTTCTGGAACATCATACATCCAAAGCCCCACTTCTTTGGCTTTTTCTTCCAGTGATGCCCTGACATCAGGCTTAAGTTGGTGGCCTTCATAGGCATCTCGCTCGATCGGAATGATTTCCCGGTCGACAAAACGTCTCAGGGTTTCCTGCAACATCCGAAGTTCCTCGGGAAGCTCATAATCCATCATAAAATCTCCACAAATATTATCTCCAGATCGGCCTGACATCCACTGCACGAACGCCCTCGCCTGGCGAACCGACAATTAAGGGATTAATCTCTAAATCTGCTAGAACTTGTCGATAAGATATAAATATATCAGATAATCCACATATTGCTTTCACTAATGCCTTTATATCCCTTGCGCTAGATCCGCGGAAAGATCCAAGCACAGCTTTCCCTCGCAGCTCGTCGAGCATCTCATATGCATCAGCCTTAGAAACAGGTAACATACGAAACGAGATATCCTGAACAGCTTCAACCAAGACGCCACCTAAGCCGACAATCATGAAGGGACCGAACTGTGGATCTTCTCGCACTCCAAGAATTACTTCCACACCCTTTATCATTTCTTGCACGAGAAAACCCTCGACGTCTGAATTAGGTTCTAAATTCTTGAGCCTGTCTTCCATTTCGGTCGCCGCCGCAATGACCGACTCCCTGTCATTTAAATTAAGGGTAACTCCCCCTACTTCTGTTTTATGACTAGCTTGCGGAGAAACAATCTTTAGGGCAACTGGGTAACCTAATTTATCCGATTCTTTCGCAGCCTCTTCGGGCGTCTTGCCAAAAGCGCTAGCTGGCGACTTTAGACCATTCTCAGATAAAAGTGTATCAAATTTTTGACCTTCCAAATCCTCTTTTTTACCAATAGGTTGGGGTAACTTCGATACACCTCTTTTTATTGCATTGCTATAATCGACGAGCCCATTGATAGCGCGGACCGCCTGCGAAAGCCCTTGGATAAAAGGCACTTTTGATGCTTTCTGGAAATCTAGCCCCGCCATGCTAACATTTTGGGAGACCCTTACGTAAGCTAAAACCGGTTTATCAGTAGCATCAAAAACGTTTGAAAAAATAGTAGAGTCAGTAGTGTCATCCTCGGTCGTAGGTAATTGACCCTGCATGGCAATGATATCTACACCGTCATCAGCTGCCATGTGCTTGCATACTAAACTATAATCTTGCTGCCGATACGCGATACCTGCACCACAATCAATCGGATTTTGTCCACTTAAACCCGGATCAATAATTGGATCGATTAATTCTACAGTCTCTTCAGAGAGACGGCCCATGCTCGCACCCTCATCTGCGGCATAATCCAGAAACAAACCCTTGCCGCCGCCAGAGAACCCCGCCATCCCTATGTTTGGACCTTTGGGCCAACGCCGTTGATTTAAGACAAGACAGGTCTCGATCATTTCGTCCAAAGTGTAACAGCGTACAACTCCATATTTTTTACAAACTGCTTGTAAAACTTGATCGTCACTAGATAGTGCTCCTGTATGACTTTGCGCCGCCTCCTTACCGGCTTCACTGCGTCCCACCTTAATCATAACAATTGGTTTTTCTGCCTCGAGTGCCTTGCGTGCAGCCTCAAGAAAAGCATCCGGTCGACGTATACCTTCAACCATGCAAGCTATCATTTTAGTGTCTTTGTCTTCGACTAAAAAATTGATGTAATCTGCCAAATCTAGATTAAGCTCGTTACCGCTGGAAACGGCATAAGAAAACTCAAGCCCGCGCTCTGCTGCACGTTGCAACCAAAACATAAATGTACCACCAGACTGGAAAACCACGCCCGTAGAACCAACCGGAAGACCCCGAATTCGTGTAGCAGGATAAAAAAGTAGGTTCGCAGGAAACGACATTGCCCCCATACAATTTGGGCCACAAATAACGAGACCTGTGTCTTTACAAAGAGCACGAAGTTTTTCGGCTCTAAGTGCTCCGACTTCGTCACCACCTTCTCCAAATCGAGCAGCATAAACAAGTGCTGCCTTCAAGCCATTTTTTGCACCATCTTCCAATGTTTCAGGAATGAATTCTGCGGGTATAATTGTAAGTGCTAGATCGATGGACTGTGGTAAAGAAGAAAAATTAGGATAGACTTTTTGACCCCAAAGTTTCTCGCGCCGAGGATTAACGAGGTATACTTTAGCTGGAAAATTTGCGAATTCTAAATTCTGATATATCGCACGCGGCCAACCGCCGCCTCCAGTTTCTGAAGCACCAACAATAGCAACCGACTCGGGCTGAAAAAAAGGTTTGACTGATTGAAACACCACGCCCCATTACATTTAAACTTTAATTTTCGTTAGTAAATTACTGAAACAACGTTTGGTCAACCTTGTGCACAAAAACAATAACCACATTTACCGCAATTTTTGCACTATAAAGAGTTTAAACGGCTTTAACTTGACATTAGAAATACCTTATCGCATCGTGATTCTATTGCTTAAACTATGCAGTTCTTAATAAATTTTATTGTAAATTTATAGTATTCAATTTTGAACACTTTGAAGAATAATAAATTAATTGTCGCAACTATAATAACTATTTCTATAGTTGGCATAGTGTTGATATTTGGAACTAATTTCATTACATCGGAATTTCGATCAAAAAATACTGCACCAACCGGCAATGATATAGTTCCAAAGTCTAGCTTACCAGCAACTCCGATAACACAACCACCACCGAAATTCGAATTACCACCGCCACCGCCAAAAATAACAAAAACTATCGAGGCCCGGCGAGGGGATACTTTTGTAAAATTATTGCTGAGAGCTGGAGCAAGCCGTTTAGATGCGCACCGTGCAACCCGCGCTTTGGGCAAATCATATCGACCACAAGCCCTTAAAGAAGGGCAGGTGATCCGCGTTAACTTTCAAACAAAGTCATGGGGTGTCAAATCTAGTTATTTTATAGGATTCGAATTTACTCCCAACATAAATCAAATTTTGAAGGTTCGCCGAACGGGTACTAACCTTTTCACATTGCAGAAAATTAAATTGCTTTTAGAAAAAGTGGACGCTCGTATTTCTGGGACTATCGATACTAGCCTTTATCAAGCTGCCGTTAAATCTGGGATGGCTCCTTCCAGCTTAGTAAACTTAACCAGGCTATTTAGTTGGGATGTGGACTTTCAGAGAGACATCCGAAAAAATGATAAATTTGATATATTGATAGAGAGATTACACCTAAAGAACGGTCAATTTAAAAAATGGGGTCAAATCTTATATGCTGAACTCGTTTTAAGTGGAAAGCCAATTCGCTTATATCGTATGAAAACGAAACGATACGGTGCAGAATATTTTGATGATCGAGGTCGCAGCGCAAAAAAGGCTCTTATGAAGACCCCTATCGATGGCGCCAGACTATCCTCTGGCTATGGGAGACGGCGTCATCCCATTCTTGGATACACAAAAGTCCACCGGGGAGTCGATTTTGCCGCACCAAGGGGTACACCTATTTATGCTGCTGGAAATGGCGTAATTCGCTATGTTGGTCGCAAAGGTGCATACGGAAATTATATAAAAATTCGTCACAATTCTGCATATTCAACGGCTTACGCCCATCTTCGAAACTTTAGTCGTAACGTTCGAAAAGGCAGACGAGTGACTCAAGGCCAAATTATTGGTTATGTTGGGTCCACAGGACGTTCAACCGGACCCCATCTGCACTACGAAATTTTAGTGAATGGTCGACAAATTAACCCCTTGAGACTCAAGTTGCCGTCCGGTCGTAATCTTAGAGGTAATGCATTAAAGAGCTTTTTAAATATTAGAGACAATTTAAACGAACGATTAAGTCGTTTTCGCAAATAAAAAATCTACCTCTGTGAAAGAAAATTTTTTAACCCTCAACTCTGCATTTTATTTCCCAGTTTACTTTATGTTCTTTCATTCGTTTATCGGAATTTCTTAGTGCTCTTTGAGCTATTTTATTCAAGCCCCCCTGAACAGAAGCTGGCAATTCATCAAAATTAATGTCTACAATCTTTCTTTCTTTCTTTCTAATAGATATGGATTTTTTAGTTTTTTTATTTTTAGCCCAAATATCATCCCAACCAGATCTATATTCCGGAGTTTTTACATTACTAAAATATCCATAGTGAACTGCCTGCGGTCCTCCAATAGACTCTTTGCTTGATTTTCCAACTTCTGTGGTTTTAGATTTTACCTCCGACTTTTCCTTCTTTTTAGAAGCAGTTTTATCAGGAGTTTTTTTGGTAGTTTCAGTCATTAAAAATTAATTCCTCTAAACTCTGGCCTCGTTAATGCTATTTCGGCCAATAATCCGATCATACCCTCTATTCAATTTTAAGAATCAATTAGTTGATTTTCCAGGAGGTGCAGATTTTAACTTTCGCCCAAGAAAAGATATTGTCTTTCTATAAAGAAGTTCCTTAATTTGATGCCAATGCGAAAACTTGATTAGTTGATCCACTTGACCAAATAACGGTAATGGAAGATCACGCGCCTGAGCTAAATCCATGGCTATATCCATGTCTTTTTCATGCCAGGTAAATCTCGTATTATCCCATTCTTCAAGTGTACCATTTCTACCAGGGGCTTGCAGTAAAGTTTCACGCATTTTTTGCGGGTCAATCCCATAACATTTTGCCAAAAGTAAAACTTCTTGATTAGCAAGACTATGCGCCCAGTGGAGCATATTGTTTACAGTCTTGCCTATTTCACCACACCCTAGAGAACCTAAATGGTGCACGGCGCGAGAATAGCATTTTATCACCGGCGTCGCCTTTTTCACGTCTGCGACTGTTCCGCCAACCATTGAAGCAAGAGTGCCATCGCGCGCGCCACCGAGACCAAAACAAACTGGGGCATCAACAATTTTTAGGCCTCCTTTTTTAGCGATCGCTGCTGCTTCCAAAATCATATCCGGATGACTAGTCGCGGTTATAACTAAAACACCACCATTTTTTGGGTTACTCTTTGCAAGATCTGTTACTACCTGCCGGACTTGGTCATCATAGCCAACCATGATGATGATTACATCACAAATCCCTCCTAGGTGCTTTAAAGATCGTGACGCTTTAGCACCTTTCTTAACCAAATCTTTAACCGCATTTTTACTTAAATCATATACGTAAACATTCTTGAATCTTTGGCTATTCAGAACATGGGTTGCCATATGATTTCCCATAGCACCAACGCCAACAAACCCAACATTCATCATAATTGTTCTCCATTTGCGTTAAATCATAAAATAATTCCAAAGGAAAAGACGACAAGTGAATACATCATTAGATTTCGCAAAAATCCTTTAGAATCACTTTTAACTAGGTTCTAAAATTATTTAGATATTACTAAAACCACGACTAGGCGTGACTGGGTTCTTTTTTATCTGTTATTGTAACTTTAGATGCAGTTTCGTCATCTAATTTTTCGGATTCCAAGGTCTTTTCATTCATTGTTTGATCAGCGGCTGCGCCATTACTTACTTCAATTCTCTCAATATTATTTTCGTCGACAGGGTCAGGATTTTTCGATTGATTTGATTGATTTTCTTTACTATCGGCGTCTTTTTCGGATCTATCATTACTAGATTCATGATCATTTTTCCCATCGGTCTGGCCATTTGCTTTATTTGCGCGTTGTTGCTGACCAAGCTTATTTTCCGCGGCGGCGTTTATATTTATAGCTCTATAATAATGTTCCGCATGCTGATAATAATTCTCCGCCTTTACTGGATCACCAGCAGTTGCAGCCTCTCGTGCTAATGCTTGGTATTTATCAACAACCTGTTTAGCAGAGCCCCGCACTTTTACGTCAGGACCATTACTGTCAAAACTATTACTACGCTGAGGTCGGTTTCCACGACCTGAGTTACCACGGCCGCGTGAGCGCCGGCTATTTGAACCTGATCTCATAAATTTTTATCCGGTTATTGTTGTCAATTACCCCGAGCGGCTTACAAACCAAGTTTGTCGTCCCAACGTCCACAATCCACAACCCTATAAGGTTATTGCAGCGGATCTGCTTACGCAGCCTATTTAGGAACATTAAGGTGAGTGGCAGATTGCCTTATTCATTCACCGTAAACCCACAGTAGTGGGGTTCGAGAGGATTTCCAAGCCCTTTTTTTATTTTAATTAATTCTGCCCTTTTCCAAAGATACAACATCTTTCCACATCATTTAAATCTAATAGGGTTTTAAGATGTATAAAGGAGGAATCGGTAAATAATTTTATCACCGACTGCGCCTGGCCTTTACCAAATTCAATAATTACAACCCCTTCTGGTTTAAGTAATTTTAATAAATGAAAACAGAGATGGCGATATGCGGAAAGTCCATCACAACCTCCAAATAATGCCAATTCCGGTTCGTAATGAGAAACCTCTGGTTCTAGAAGGTGCTTTTCCTTTATAGAAATATAAGGGGGATTTGATATTATAATATCAAATCTTTGGGAAAGATCTTCACCCCAAGAGGATTTTATAAATTTTATTCTATCTCCGACCAAGTTATGCTCGGCATTACTACGTGCTATACGTAATGCTGGCTCAGAAATGTCAACACCCACACCACTTGCGAGCGGCAACTCTCTAAGCAACGAAATAATCAGACAACCACTACCCGTACCTATATCAAGAGCTGATATTGCTTTTTCTTTGTTTTCAATAGAGTCTATCGCCGCCTGTACCAATATTTCACTTTCTGGACGCGGATCAAGTACGTCTTGGCTAACCTTAAATGGCAAGCTCCAAAACTCCCTTTGACCCACCAAGTGAGAAACCGGTTCCCTTAATGCCCTACGTTGAATTAACTCATCAAATAACTTTATTGTTTCTGAACTCAATAATCGTTCCGGGTTGGATAAGATCGTTAACTGATCAATCTTTGCGGCATGACATAAGAGTATTTTTGAGTCTAACCTTGGCTCCTGGATACCTGCCGCTGATAACTTTGATGTAGCAAATTTCATTGCAGCGGTAATAGTAGTGCAATTCACTTCTCAGAGAGCTCCGCCAACAAGGTAGCCTGATCATCCGCCGTTAAGGCATCCACAACCTCATCTAGAGCTCCTCCCTCTATAATTTTATCTAATTTATGCAAGGTTAATCCTATTCGATGATCGGTGACCCTGCCCTGAGGAAAATTATATGTCCTAATTCTTTCCGAACGGTCACCCGTTCCTACCTGATTTTTTCGATTTTTTGCTCGTTCCTCTGCAAGGGCTATACGTTCTGCCTCATAAATGCGAGCTCTCAGAACTTTCATAGCCTTAGCACGATTTTTATGCTGCGATTTTTCGTCTTGTTGGCTGACAACAATTCCAGTCGGAAGATGCGTTATACGTACTGCGCTGTCCGTAGTATTAACATGCTGTCCGCCAGCCCCTTGCGATCGAAAAGTATCAATTCTTAAATCTTTTTCTTCGACAACAACATCCACTTCTTCGGCTTCCGGCATAACTGCCACAGTAGCTGCTGAGGTATGAATTCGGCCGCCCGACTCTGTATCTGGTATTCGTTGCACACGATGCACACCAGACTCAAATTTTAAACGAGCAAAAACCCCTTTTCCCGAGATTTCTGCTACACCTTCCTTTAGTCCACCTATTCCTGTATCAGAAACTTGCATAGCCTCAAATTTCCATCCATGCCGTTCTGAATAACGTTGATACATTCTAAATAAATCAGCCGCAAATAAAGCGGCTTCTTCTCCCCCGGTGCCTGCTCGGACCTCCAGTATAGCATTCTTTTCATCAGCTAAATCCCTAGGCAATAAAAGGATATTTAGTTTTTTTTCTATTTCTGGCAAACGCGAGCGGGACATAAACATTTCCTCTTCCGCCAAATCTCGCATATCTTGATCTATATTCGTATCAGCAATCATACCACCGAGATCTGCTATCTCATTTTGCAAAGCACGCAATTCTTCAATACACTCAACGACAGGGGTTAATTCAGAATATTCTTTTGAAAAACTTACAAACTCTTCGGGATTAGTAACATTTGCACCTGACATAAGTTGCGTCAGCTCCTCTCGCCGCCTAACCAAATTATCAAGTTTCTCATCCAGATTCACAGTTTTTACCTTTCGGCAACTAAAAGTAGTATGTCTTCAACTAACCATCCGAACATTTTAAAAGCCACTTTAAAAAATAATTAATATTTTGATTTACTACGTTTGTTTTTCGACAAAAGCGAGGGTTCGAATTTTGTTAAACAAAAACTTCTAAAGAAACCGAGAAAGATGGTCTGTTAGAGTATCTACACTAACTTCTTCTTGGTTTCCCGTATCAAGATTCCTCAAAGTTACCAAACCTCGTTGTATTTCATCAGGTCCTATTAACACTGCAAATATCGCATTTAACTTATTGGCACGTTTCAATCGGCGGCTCATATTACCGCGATAACCTAATTCGACAACATTTCCAGCCGACCGCAGGTTTTTTGCCAATAATAGGGCTTCCATCTGTAAGTCTGCCACAACCGGAATAACAGCAATTGGTCTTTTTCTAGCAGGGGAATAGTTCACTAGCATCGCCATACGCTCTATGCCTGCTGCCCAACCAACCCCAGCGATCATTGGACCACCCATCTGTTCGACAAGGCCATCATATCTTCCACCTGCAAGAATTGTCCCTTGGGCTCCAAGATCTCGAGTAGTAAATTCAAAAGCAGTATGACAATAATAATCCAAACCCCTTACCAAGCGCGGGTTCAACTCATAGGAAATAGATAATTTATCTAAGCCTTCTTTTACCCCCGAAAAAAAATCTTTCGACTCAGTATCAAGACTTTCGGTAAACTCCGGAGCATTCTCTATTATTTTTTGATCACCCTTATCTTTAGAATCAAGAACTCTCAGAGGATTCCGGTCCAGTCGCCGGCGGCTATCCTCAGAGAGTTGATCGCGATAGTCTCTAAGATAATTGATCAATTTATGCCTGTAACCTTTTCTGCTTACTTTATTGCCAAGCGTGTTTATTTCTAAGGTACATTGCGACAAAATACCTAATCCATCCAACATACTTGATGCCAATGCTATAACTTCTATATCACCAATCACCTCTGGCACACCGAGCAGCTCGACGCCTATTTGATGAAATTGTCTGAACCTGCCTTTTTGTGGACGCTCGTAACGAAACATTGGACCATTATAAAAATACTTCAGCGGCAGATTTTGTTTTAAACCGGAAGAAATCAGCATTCGGGCGACACCAGCCGTACCCTCAGGCCTTAATGTAATTTCATCCCCCGCTTTGTCGGAAAAGGTATACATTTCTTTGGTGACAATATCTGAAGTATCACCAAGTGTGCGTTTAAAAACATCTGAAAATTCAAATATGGGGGTTGCAATTTCTGAATAACCATACAATTCCGCAAAATAACGTAATTGATCAATGAGATAATTATGTTGTCTGAACTCCTCAGACATGATGTCTCGTGTTCCACGGACCGGTTGCAATTCCCTCATTATTTAGCGCTCTTTAGGTTCACCAGAAGCCAAGATTTCTGGATCCATTCTAATATCACGTAAAACGACTCCAATACCACCAAGGGGTTCTATTTTTATCCCATCAACAAGTATATCAATCCCTCCAGCATTGCCAGTTGTAAGCGTTACCCCGGCCTCATTAGGCATTATAAATTCATCTCCTTTTTTCAAAATCTTTGAGATTAGTCTTGTCCCGGCAGAGTCCCTAACTTCCACCCAGGACGTCATCTTTGCAATCAAAACTATCCTATATTTACTATTGGAATATTTTGTATTTTTATCGACTAATCTTTCGTTATTTTCCAAACCACCAATTGTTCTTTCTTTATTCGTGATACGGTTTGAACCGTTTTGAAAATTTTTGTTTTCTTTAAAATCTACTTTTGGTTTAGGAATAACTTTCGTTTTTTCTTCTAAAGATATTTTATTATTAAGCTCTCCACTCCATTTGGGATTTTTTTTTACCGTGTTCTTTTCTGTGCCCTTTTTGAATTGAACTTTGGAACTTGATTCTTTTTCTATTATCTCGTTCGAGTTTTTTATATTATCAGGTAACGGAGGCTTCGCGACCCTTGGAAGCTTATTTTGATTGGTTTTTTTATCTAAAACTGAGATTTCTGGTGAAGATTTAGGCAATTCGGATACAAGTTTTTGTGAACTTTGTCCATAAATTGCTAAATAATACCATCCACCATAAGTAGAAGCAGCAAGTATAGCAGCAATCAATAACACAAATGTCGTGGGCAATCGTGCTTCGTTAATAGGAGACGGTGGTGATAATGATTGTGGTCTGATATTCTCATTTGTCACCTCCATATAACGTTGCATGACCTCTTTGACATCAAAACCAAGATAAGTAGCGTAGGCTCGTACAAAACCGGTAGCATAAGTTGGACCAGGTAATTGATCGAACCTACCTTCTTCTATTGCTTGTAAATATACTTCTCTAATCCTCAGATCATTCGCGATTTCAAACAAATCACGACCTGACTTTTCCCGTACGTCACGAAACGCTAGGGAAAATTCTCGGATGGTTTCATCAGAAGAGCCCAATTTAGACCTTTTTTTTTCAGACCTTGCCAAAATTAAACTCCCATAATTTAATTGGGCAATTAGTTTTGGAAATTGTTAGATGTGGTTAGTAACAGAAATAGTCTTTCTAAATCAATGGTTTCTTAACCTATTGATAAGTCAATTTTCGTCAATGGGAATACTATGATCATTAGCATATGCTGTTAATTTCTGCCTCAGACTATGGTCAGGCAAATTCAAAAGACCATCGACATATTTCGATAGAGCAGCAGCATTCACCCGCCTTAACATTGCTCTCACCGCGCCAACCTTAACGGGAGCCATGGATATTGTCCGGAACCCCAAGCCAATTAATGTCATAGCCTCCACCGGATTTCCTGCCATTTCACCACATAAAGAAATATCTACCCCTGCATTCTCGGTTTCCAAAACTAAATTTTTAAGAAGAGATAATAGGCTTGGTGATAAAACATCATACCGATCCGAGACCCTTGGATTTCCTCGATCGGTAGCGAAAAGAAACTGAAATAAATCATTGCTACCCACTGACAAAAAATCAACGCAATTAAGCAACGGTCGAAGCTGCCACATCAAGCCAGGAACTTCTAGCATAACCCCAACACGTAATTGATTTGGAAGAACGCCGCCTCGTTTTTTTTCCCTTTCCAACTCCCTTCCGAGAATAGCCTTTGCAGCTTCAAATTCTGCAACCTCAGCGACCATGGGGAACATTATTGACAGATTTCTGCCATTCGCGCCGCGTATCAAAGCTCTCAATTGTTGTCTTAACATTGATGGCCTATCAAGAGCCACTCTAACCGCACGCCAACCCATATTTGGGTTTTCTTCAGCCATCGCATGAAAATAAGGTAACTGTTTGTCTCCGCCTATGTCTAAAGTTCGAAACATCACATTTTTACCGTCAGCCATTTCATAAATATTTCTGTATAGCTCGGTCTGCCCTTCAACGCTTGGAAATTCCTCTCTAACCATAAAAGGAATCTCCGTTCTATATAGTCCAATACCATCAACTCCAGTATCCTTGAGATTTTGTAAATCGATCATTAATCCAGCATTAAGGTTTAACGAAATTCTTTGACCATCTAGTGTTTTGGGTTCTTCTTCTTTTAAGGCCGCATAAATTTTTTGACGTTCATCCCTAGCCTTAATCGTTTTAGTGACCATTTGCTGAATGTCCTCACCGGGACGCACAAATACCTGTGCGTTATCTCCATCAACGATCACAGGATCATTTGGATCAATCCGTGCCAAAAGGTCGGTAATTCGGCCTACCACCGGTATATTTAGTGCTCGCGCCACAATAGTTACATGGGCAGTTGCTGAACCTTCTTCCAATAGCAGAGCACGCAATCGACGGGGTTCATAGTCAAGCAGTTCCGTTGGTCCCATATTATCAGCTAGTAAAACAACATCGGCTGGTAGTTGAACATCTCTAGCTGCTGTAATCGGCTTGGAACTGAGATGTTGTTGCAAGCGTCGTGCTATGTCATCAAAGTCATGCATGCGTTCTTTTAGATACGGGTCGGTTGCTAAATTCATTCGCATACGGATGTCATCTTGTACTTTCTGGACCGCCGCTTCAGCTGTGAGTCCGCTAGAAATCGCTTCTTTTAACCTACGTAGCCATCCAGAATCATGAGCCACGAGACGATATGCCTCTAGGATTTCATTGTGCTCACCCCTACCTGAGAGTTCTTTAACCGCGAACAACTCGTCGATAGCCTGCCGCATTTGAAATAGGGCGTTCTGCAGCCTTACCTGCTCTGCTTCAGGGTCTGTGGAAAACATCTCGGGAATTTGAATTCGTGGTTGGTGTAAAACCGCTTCACCTACCGCAACACCAGTATTTATGCTTATACCGGTCATTCTGAGCGGAAGGATAGCGTTACCTTCTGCTGTTATTTGTTCACTCCGTCCGATAAGATCTCCGCCGGCGATCAGTTCCGCTAGAACAACAACAATCATTTCCAGCGCCTCTACCTCCTCTTCGGTATATTCGCGTTTTGCTTTATTTTGAATAGCCAAAACTCCCCGCACACGACCCCCACGTAATATGGGGACACCCAGAAAAGAGTGATAAATTTCTTCACCGGTTTCTGGCCTGAACGCGAATTTGGGATGCGTTTGTGCATCGGCAAGATTAAGCACATGGGCATGCGCTGCGATATCCCCAATCAATCCCTCATCAACTCTAAGACGTGTTTTGTGAATTGCCGAAGGATTCAAGCCTTCTGTCGCGAATAATTCCAGTACTTCACCTGCTCGCATAACATAAACTGTACAAACTTCTGCGACTACCTCAGCTGCAATTACCTTGACGAGTTCATCCAAACGCTCGTGAGCTGTTCCGTTACTCGACATTGTGCCTTGAACACGCCTAAGTAGCGGTCTTAATGCTGTACCAACCGTTTTTGTCATTTCACCTTCATTGTCACCAAGCGATGAGAACCGGCTATTTCTTTTCTGTATCTAAGCCATAAGCAGTGTGCAAAACCCTCACCGCTAATTCCGTATATTCTTCGGAAACCAGAATACTAACTTTAATTTCAGATGTTGATATTACCTGAATATTAATTCCTTTTTCTGCTAATGCTTTAAACATCCGCTGCGCTACACCAGCATGGCTCCGCATACCAACACCAACCACAGAGATTTTTGAAACATTCGGATCAGCAATTAGTCGTATATATCCGAGCAAACCCTTATTAGCATCCAAAATGGAGCAGGTACGTTCAACATCTTGTTTATCAACCGTAAAGGTTAGGTCAGTTGCCTTTCCATCTTCAGAAACATTCTGCACTATCATGTCCACATTAACACTAGCCTCTGATAACGGCCCAAATATAGAAGCAGCAACTCCTGGTTTATCCGCTACGCCGACCAAAGTAATTTTAGCTTCGTCTTTACTATAAGCTATTCCACTGACAACTTCCTGTTCCACGATTTCATCCTCATTTACAACTAGTGTACCATCGGCCTCAGAAAAGGAGGATCTCACTTGGACCCTTACGTTATGGTTCATAGCGAGCTCAACCGAACGCGTTTGCAAAACTTTTGCACCGAGTGAAGCCATTTCGAGCATTTCTTCATATGTAATTCGATCAAGTTTTTTTGCTTTGCTAACAACCCTCGGATCACTCGTATATATACCATCTACGTCTGTAAAAATATCACAACGATCTGCTTTTAATGCAGCAGCAAGTGCTACGGCTGATGTATCTGACCCCCCTCTTCCAAGAGTTGTAATTCTATTGGTTGATCCCACTCCCTGAAACCCAGCTATTACTGCAACTTGTCCAGAACTTAACTGAGTTTCTATCTCACCAATTTCAATCGCTTTAATTCGTGCTTTTCCATATGAGTCATCAGTCTTCACAGGCAACTGCCAACCAAGCCAAGAACGAGCATCAACACCAATGTTTTGCAGTGTTAAAGCCAATAGCCCAGCGGTAATTTGTTCACCCGCTGCAACAACAGTATCATATTCTCTGGCATCATGAAGCGGCGCGGCTTTCACCGTCCAGTCTACAAGTTGGTTGGTCGTGCCCGACATAGCCGAAACAACGACTGCCACCTCGTTACCATGATCTACCTCTTTTTTAACTCTTTCAGCAACAGCCTTTATACGGTCGATATCTGCAACCGAGGTGCCACCAAATTTTTGGACAACCCGTATCATAATACATCCACCCGAATTTTTTCGATGCCGCTCGCAAGCCATCTCACAAAGAAAATATAAAAAAACTTTAAACTGCGTGCAGCGGGCGTCTTCTTACTCTATATCATGATTAAAATGCAAGTTATTCAGAATACCTGTTAATTGGATTAATCGGTGTATAATGTCGACACAATACAACAATAAGAAAAATACAATTGACCCTCAGGAAATTGAACGTTTTTCTGCCCTCTCTGAAAAGTGGTGGGATACAAAAGGTGAATTTGCCCCCTTACATCGTTTCAACCCAACGAGGTTAGAGTATATTCGTAAGAAAGTGTGCGATCATTTCAAACTTGACAAACATAATCTCCAGGTTTTAGACGGCCTGAAAGTACTTGATGTTGGTTGCGGTGGAGGTTTAGTGACGGAACCTATTGCGCGTATGGGGGCGGCAACTATCGGAATTGACGCATCGGAAAAATGTGTCGGCGTCGCTCGTCATCACGCAGAAATGAACCAATTGAATATTGATTACCGGACCAGTACCGCGGAAATATTGGCAGAAGAAAAATATGAGTTCGATATAATTCTAGCTCTCGAAATTATAGAACACGTACAAGACCGTGATCTATTCATTCAGGCCTGTACAAAGCTTATTAAACCCGGTGGCATTGGAATTTTTGCAACTCTTAATAGGACTGCAAAGTCTTTCTTTCAGGCAATCTTAGGTGCTGAGTATGTATTACGTTGGTTACCACGTGGCACTCATCAATGGGACCGTTTTGTTAAACCCTCTGAATTAGCAAACTCCCTAAAAGAACAAGGCCTGATAGTTTCAGACATATCAGGTGTAAAATTAAATATATTTAAAAATGATTGGTTTATATCAAATGATATCGCTGTGAATTATCTTCTATGTGCAGAAAAACCAAAGGGCAGAAGCCTTTCCTAGGAATATTATGATTTTTTTCAAGCATCATGCGTTGGAACCCAAGGTATCCGCTGCACTTCGATTCCCTCTTCACTAAGTTCTTCCGCCTCTTCGGCCGTCGCTTCACCGTGTATACTGCGCTCTTCAGTTTCACCATAATGAATTTTTCTGGCTTCGTCTGGAAATTTATCACCGACGTAGTCGCTGTTTTTTTCCACATGTTCTCGAATTTCTCGAAGGGCAGCAATATATTGCCCGACCTTTTTTTGCCCTTTTGATGACAGACGAACAGCTTTTTCATCCGTTTTTTTAGCGCCCGCGACCGAAGGGGCCATTAGCGCTTTACCGACGTGAGTATCACCGCAAATTGGACACTCTATTTTTTTAGCTCTCCGCTGTTTTTCGAAGTCTTCGCTGCTTGGGAACCAAATTTCAAAGGTGTGATCATTACTACATTTCAGATCAAAGACAATCATGATACCGAGATTACCTCCGGCTTAATGTTATTTATTGCTTTATTACAAATGATATCGTTATCTGTTAAATCAAGCATTACCTAATATCAAGCATGAAATGAATATAGATAATTTCATAAAACCCTCAGCATGGGTAACCCGATTTGCACCGTTGATAAAAGCTGGAGGTAAGGTTTTAGATCTCGCGTCAGGAAACGGTAGACATTCTGTATATATGAAGAACTTAGGTTTTGATGTAACAGCCATAGATCGCGACCACTCGGCCTTTTGCCAAGATCATGAAAATATCGAACTTCTAGAGACTGATTTGGAAAACCAAAAATCTTGGATTTTAGAGGGCTACCGTTTCGATGGGATCGTGATAACCAATTATCTATTCCGTCCGCTATTTCCACATATTATAAACTCCCTTGGTAAAAACGGTGTGTTAATATATGAGACATTTTGTAGAGGAAACGAAATTTTTGGCAAACCAAGAAGCCCGCACTACTTACTTAACAGTGGTGAACTTTTTTTTACCTTTTGCAAAGACCTAAGAGTAATAGCCTACGAAGAAGGTATTTTCGGTAAACGGAATAAATCTGCTAAACAACGTATTTGTGCTGTAAATGGCGCTTTGCCGCCTATCCCTACCTCATCTGCAGAAAATTAGCGAAGGCTTTTTTTATAGAGAATTAAAAACATATAAAAAACTATAGGAGAGGTTCGAGTTTCCCTGAAACATCCAAAGCAAAAAGCTCATCTGAACCACCAATGAGATTTTTGTTAATAAAAATTTGTGGTACAGATGTCCTTCCATTGGTTCTTTCAATCATTTCCAAACGTAAAGAGGGATCTGTGTCAACATTATATTCTGTATAGGTTGCACATTTTTTCTTTAAAAGAGATTTAGCACGTGCACAAAAAGGACAAAAGTCAGAAGAATAAATTTCAATATCAGACACAGAACAGCTTCCCTTATTATCTTCTACCGGCAAAACATTCAAAAAAATGCTTAACTTGGGAAATACTTGAAGTGAGCGGTGCCATCACGCTCTACCTGCTCAACAAGTCCAGTTTCCCAACTTAAATATTCCTTCATGTGGGTTTCAACGTTATCATCATGATCATAAGCCTTGTATTGAATATCGTTATTAATATCCGCCATATTTTCGAAGCCCGATTTCTCTGGAAAAGACATTGATCGCCAGGAGTCGGTCCCACCCTCAAGAAGTTTAATATCCCGATCAGTTAATGATAGAGCATCAGCTGCTGCATAGGCTGCAAGCATGCCATCAGAAGATGTAAATACTAGCCCTCCGTTTCCGGGAATTGAAGGTAAAGTTTCTTCTAAACGGGAACGAATTGCCCACCAAGCACCGGGGATATGTGAAGCTTTGTATTCTAGACTAGTAGCAACATCCACAACCGTCACCAAACCTTGGTTTAGACAATTTGATAAACTTTGTGGGTTAATAGAAACTATGGATTTGTTATCCAAAACAATTCGGGGTAACTGCGGAAATCCTTTTTCAAGTTCGAAATCATTTAATGCATTTCTTAGAACAAAAACATTTGGCCAACCCATTTGTTTTAACCAAGACGCCGTCATTGTCGCTCGGACACCATTATCATCTATTAGAATCAAGTAGCTCTTCAAAACTCCAACCCATTTATCTGTTGCTTGTACTAATTGGCCGCCCGGAGCGGAAATAGAACCAGGGAGGTGTCCTTCCTCGTATTCGTCAGGATTCCGAACATCAAGCAGAAACATTGATTTTATATTTTTTTGCTTCTGCCACTTTTGTAAAAGATCCATAGTTATTTCTTCAACACCAAACCGCTTTGCAACTCTATCGGCATAATCAAGCGCAGATTCCATGCCTTTTTGACTAATTTTCGGAAAAGTTCTATCGCTTCCTGTCTCAAGGGGAAAACCCTCCAAAGCCCACCCCATTGTTCCATTTCTCAACGCCACTACTTGATTTGGTACACCGGCGTTGATTAGGGACTGGGCCCCAATAATACTTCTTGTTCGGCCAGCACAATTGACAATTATTTTTTGCTTTTCATCATCAACTAAATCAAACGCCCTATATACTAATTCAGCACCCGGACAATCAATGCCAGTTGGAATATTCATTCGATTATATTCGTTGAAGGGTCGGCTATCTAAAACAACGATATTTTCACCATTATCCATTGCCTCTTTTAATTCCGCAGCTGAAATATTGGGTGTCCCAGACTCTATCTCTATAAATTCGCCAAATGCTTTAGAAGGAACGTTTACCCCTCTAAAAATAACATTTCCAGCCGCCGCCCAACTAGGCACCCCTCCCGATAAAATTGATATATCAGAATAACCCCATGCTCTGAGCTTAACCGCCGCCTTTCTCGCTAAACCATCTCCTCCATCGCATAATGCCATTCTTACCGATTTTCTGGGGATTAAACTTAGAATATCTAGTTCTAGGCGGCTCATGGGGAGACAAATAGCAAAAAGTAAATGGCCATCTGCGCCGAAGACCCCTTCTTCTCTTACATCAACCAGCGCAAGTTCATGGTCATCTAGTAACCAACTGCGAAGCTCTTTAGGTGATATTTCCTTAGTCATATGCCAATTTTATAAAGTAAAAAGTTACAATCACCCTTTATTCTATGTAAACTAAGTGCAAGCGACAACTGTCGGGGCTTTATTGCATACTGACCGCGTGTCATATTACCCACATGTCAAAAAATGAGACCTCGACAGTTAGGATATTTGACCGTCAAACCATCGAACTACGGCGAAAAAGGGCTACCACCAAATTTTCTGCACATGATTTTATGTTTAAGGAAGTAGCTGAACGATTAATTCAACGAATCACCGATGTAAAAAGAAAATTTGGTCTCACCATAGATTTAGGAGCTAGGACGAAGCATCTAAAACAAATGTTATCGAAAGAAGAATCTATTAATAATATAATTTCATTTGGACTAATTCGCGATCTAAAAGATTGCGATTTAATTGGCAACGAGGAAGTTATGCCTTTTAAAGTTGCTAGTGCCGATTTACTTGTTAGTAACTTAGTTTTCCATTGGACCAACGACCTCGTCGGTACATTAATACAATGCCGACAAATTCTTAAACCCGATGGCTTATTCTTAGCAGCATTATTCGGGGGAAACACCCTAACAGAACTAAGACAGGTTATGGTCGAAGTTGAAAACGAGATTTCAGGAGGTGTTTGGCCTAGAATATCTCCGCTTATCCAATTGCCAGATGCGGCAGCACTTTTACAACGATCAGGATATAACCTGCCTGTAGCAGATACAGATACCATTACCGTTACCTACTCAGACGCATTTTCTTTAATGCGCGACCTACGGGGCATGGGAGAAACAAACGCTACATTAGCGCGTAAGCGACACTTTTCTAAAAGAAGTATATTTTCTCAAGTAGCAAAACGGTATCATATGCTTTTCGCGGATAGTAAAGGCAGAATACCCGCTACTTTTCAGATTATATATTTAACTGGTTGGGCTCCAGATGAGGCACAACCACTACCCTTAAAACCTGGCACTGCCACACAACGATTAGCAGATGCATTGGATAGCACAGAGCAATCAGCTGGAGACACTGCCAAACCAAAAATATAAGTATATTTAACGCGTCTTCTCAAGTTTGACAGTCTCCAAATTACTATCCCTTTTTTCAGGAACAGACCAAGCTAAGACTGCAGCCAAGAGTGCAAAGGCAAGGGCCATAATCCAAGTCCAGTCGTAGGTTTGAAAAAAGTCAAACATAGTTCCGCCAACAAGCGCCCCAAGGGCACCACCAATTGAATGACCAAGAAACAAAATACCCATATTGAAACCCATAGTGCTGACGCCTAAATGACTTGCAATAAGTCCTGCTGTTGGCGGCACAGTGGCAAAGTCGAGAGTGCCAAATATAATTGCGAAAAGAAACAGTATGGCGTAATTATCGGTGATAAAAAACAACATTATAAAGGATAGCGCCCGCAGGAAATAAACCGTACCTAATAATCCCGGGCGACTGAGTCTGTCGGTTAAAAATCCTGACAAAACCATTCCAAACATATCAAAACCGGCAAGCACCCCTGTAGCTGCTGCTCCTGTTGTAATAGAAAATCCGCAAGAGGCCGCGTAAGGAATTAAATGTACTTTGACGACACCAGCTGTTGTAAAACCACATATAAAATAGGCTCCACCCAAAAGCCAGAAGACAGGATGACGTATTAAAAGGTTAAATTTTTCGAGAAAAGACTTGGAATTTTCCTCTGACTCTTTTTTCTCATCGCCACTTTTTCCCTCATTAGGTAAGAGGAAGAGAGAAAGTAGGCCCATTCCAATAATTAAAATACCAAATAAAGTTAATGTCGGGCGCCATCCAATCAAAGTAATTACCCAGGCTATTAGTGGAATAAACAGAAGTTGGCCTCCACCAACACCTGAAGTGCCAATTGAAGTTGCTAAGCCCCTATTTTCAATAAATTCACGCGTGATTGTAGCCGTTGCTACCGGCAAACTAATCATCCCGTAGCCGATGGCAGATAAAATGCAATAAATCCCGATAAAAACCCAGGCTGGGGATAACCAAATCGCGGCATTATCCATGAAAGCAGCAATAATTATACAGAAACCACTTAACATAGTGCCGCCAGAAACGAGATAACGGGCTCCAAATTTATCCAACAGATGGCCGGCATAGGGAGCAACTCCTCCCATTATGATCATTATCAGCGCAGCACCAGAGGTTAAAAACGTTCTCGTCCAATCAAACTCCTTTTCCCAAACCGGAATCAGAACAGGCAACGACATCCGCGCAGCAAATGAAAAACTAACGGTGAAAAAAATTACCGCTACAATAAGCCAACCACGCGGGTTGGAACGAAAAATAGAAAATATCATTTAAAAATTTTACAATAAATCACGCAACATGGCGACTATAGGCGTATCCGCGGGCAGCATCGGATATTCTTTGAGTTTCTTTGGTCTTACCCATTTAAAAACTTGGCCCTCCATTGACTGCACGGATCCCTCCCACACGCGGCACACATAAAGTGGCATCAGTAGATGAAACTTTTCATATTTATATGATGCGAAAGTAAAAGGCGCTAAACACTTATCACTTACATCGATACCGAGTTCCTCTTTCAGTTCTCGTATCAGGGCTTGCTCCGGGTTTTCTCCATCCTCAATTTTCCCCCCGGGAAACTCCCAAAGCCCTGACATTGACTTGTTTTTGGGTCGCTGAGAAATCAGGATCCGACCGTCTACGTCTACCAAGGCGACTGCTACGACCAGAATCAGAGGTAGATCATCAGCCACTCTTTAATCTCATGTCCGATATTCTGCATTAATTTTGATGTAGCCGTGAGTTAAATCACAGGTCCATACTGTTGCTTTTCCACTGCCGATACCAACATCAACTTCAATTTCAATTTTTTTTCCTTGCATATGTTTTGTTACAATATCTTCTTCATAATATGGATCCCGACCCCCATTTTTAGTAACCGACACGCCCCCTATCTTTATTTTCAAAGAATCCCGATCCGCCTTTTCGCCAGCTTTTCCTACAGCCATTACAATTCTACCCCAATTTGCATCCTCTCCTGCTATAGCGGTTTTAACCAGAGGTGAATTAGCTATTACCAAGCCAATATTTTTAGCCGCCCGCTTAGAAGCTGCACCGATTACAGAAATTTGGATAAATTTCTGTGCCCCCTCTCCATCTCTAACAATCTGTTGTGCTAAATCAATCATCAAAATTTCTAGTGCATTTATGAAATTCTTCAGCCGTGAATCTTTAAAATCCGTGATTAATTGATTTTTCGCTTTTCCTGTAGCGCATAACAAAACGGTATCACTTGTTGATGTATCACTATCCACAGTAATGGAGTTAAATGATTTATCCACTGCAGCGGCAAGAGCTTTTTGTAAAACAGGTTGTGCAATTTTAGCATCCGTAAACACGTAACCGAGCATAGTACCCATGTTAGGCGCAATCATACCTGAGCCTTTTGCAATACCATTTAAGGTCACAGTAACACCACCAATTTCTGTAACTATACTAGCGCC
>MDTE01055323.1_pt1 | contig 25278 bp, 18 predicted proteins | sample 811231 | NCBI WGS metagenome assembly MDTE01 (sample SAMN05326651, study PRJNA326480) | marine metagenome | isolation source: seawater | place: Indian Ocean: Red Sea | collected 2010 | reverse complement strand
GTGCCCCAGACGTGCGGTTCGATCATGTCGGCAGCGATGTAGAAGTAGTGCTTGTCCCAGAGCATCTTGGCGCGGGTGGTGAACCGGGGCCTGGGCTTGCGGGTTCCCTCGATGTCGATGAACTTCCCGGTCCACGCGGCCGATTCCCAGGCCGGGTCATCCAGGCGTCCGTCAATCCGCAGCGGCTTGTCGGTGGCCTGGCAGACATAGCCCTGGGGAACAATGGATCGCATTTTCGCCCAGTCCTCGGCCGACCCGGCCTGGACTGTCGAGTAGGGGATCACAAGACCGCTGAGCAAAAACCAGCAGGCCAGTCGACGGTGTGCATTCATGGTGTGTGTTCTTTTGGAGGCGACGCGATCGGTCCGGCGTTTTTGGGATTGGCATTGGAGAGTCGAGGAAAACGTGTCGCTTGTCAAACACACGGGTTCCACAAGAGCCACACGACGTGGAACACCGTCATGTATTCCGGCAAGACTTGAGATCCGAGTGGCCGGGTCAGAAGATGTCCGAAAGTTCGTGATGGGGCCCGGTTTGTGATTGGGATGGATTGGTCGCGGACAGCAAAACTGATTGACGGAAAACAGTGATGTACAGACGAGCCTGTTGTGTCGTTCTTTTGCTGGCCGGAACCCAGGTGGCCAACGCCGAAGAATTCACCGGCAAGAGTTCCGATTGGAACGGTTTTCAGCGGTACCAGTTTGTCGTCTCGGGACGTCGATGCTGGGTGGTCGCGCCGAAGGTGGTTGCGAAGGGGCGGCCCTGGATCTGGCGGGCACGGTTCTTCGGACACGAACCCCAGGCGGATATCGCGTTGCTCAAGCAGGGGTTCCACCTGGCGTATTGCAATGTCGGCGGCCTGTTTGGCAATCCGCAGGCCGTCGGGCATTGGAACGCGTTCTACCAGGTGTTGACGGAAAAACACCGATTGTCCCGACGACCGGCACTCGAGGGCATGAGCCGTGGCGGTTTGATCATCTACAACTGGGCGGCGGCGAATCCCGAAAAGGTCGCCTGCATCTATGGCGATGCCCCGGTGTGCGATTTCAAGAGCTGGCCGGGCGGCAAGGGGAAGGGAAAAGGCGGTGGCGGGGCGTGGCGGGCCTGCCTGAAGGCCTACGGCTTGACCGAGGCCGAAGCGCTGGCGTACCGGCACAATCCGATCGACAACCTCAAGCCGCTGGCGCGTGCCGGTGTGCCGTTGCTGCATGTCGTGGGCGACGCCGATGTCGTCGTGCCAGTCGAGGAAAACACCGCGATCATCGAGGCACGCTACAAGAAACTGGGCGGCTCGATCCGGGTCATCCACAAGCCGGGCGTGGGACATCATCCCCACTCGTTGAAAGACCCCGGGCCGATCGTGGCATTCGTCCTCAAGCACACCCGGCCCAGGGTGCGTGATTAGGGAAGTCGCCAACGGATGGCCGTCGAGGAAAGCTGCTGAACCCTGAGACCACCGTGCAGAGCCACTACCGCTGGCGTCTTGACGCATCCTTGCTCAAAGGCGAACATGCCGCCGCTGGAGCCTATCTGCCAGACGCCTGGGCCGTCGCATTCCGGAGCCGAATTCGTGACCGATCCCCCGGAAGCCGCCAGTCGATCTGACGGAGTCCACTGTTCCGATCCTGCGCCGGAACAGCCTCGTCGTGGCCCGGTCATTTTTGGTCTTGTTTGCGTCGTACTGCTCGTCGTGGCGGCTCCGTGGCTTCGCGACAGACTTTCACCAGCTCCGATTTACGTCCAGGAACCTGGTCACGAAATCACCGGGCATCGGTACCTTTACGACAAGACCCTCGGCTGGCGAAATATCCCGGACTGGTCTGCGACGACCTACGGCCACAAGCTGACGATCAATTCGCTGGGGATGCGCGATCGCGAGTACGAACGCCAGAAGCCCGCTGGCCGCAAGAGGATTCTCGTTCTGGGCGGCTCGTATACGTGGGGCTACGGCGTGGCCGACGGCGAGAATTACACGGACGTGTTGGAGTCGCTTCTCGACCGAGAGAACGGGGACGACTACCAGGTTCTCAACACGGGGGTCTCGGGGTGGGGGACAGATCAGGAGTTTCTGTTCCTGAAAAATGAAGGCTTCGACTTCGAACCGGACCTGGTCGTCGCAGCGTTTCATCTCACCGAGCATCCGATTTATTGCGCGACGTCACACATTTTCGGACTGTCCAAGCCGATGTTCCTCAACACGAATCTGGAGTTGGGCAATGTGCCCGTTCCGACACCCGACCGGCAGTCGACGAAGCTGACCTGCCAGGCCAGTGAGGAAGAACTGGCGATTTCCATTCTGCGACGGATGGCTGCCGCATGCCAAGAATATGGCTGCCCGCTGGTTGTCATGAAGTTCGGTGCGTTTTTCTTTCGGCACAAACCCGAGGCGATTGGATTCCGGAAACTTCAACGATCACTCGACGAGCGAGAGGCGATATTCAACGATGCTCTCAGTGGGTACCCGGGTCTGTGGCTGTTTGACCTCGACGAGGCGTTCGAGAAACGCAATCTCGATTTGAACGCGATTCTCGAGGGCAATCACGACGACCACTGGAATCCGTCTGGGCATCGGCAGGCCGGAGAGCTTCTTTTCGCATGGCTGGCCGAGCAGAAACTGATCGAATAACTGGTTGTCCGGCCGCGCGAGAGATTTCCGCGGCCTGGAACTGAACATCACGGGGCAGCCGGATTCATGTCGTTCGTATCGCAGGGTCATGAGTTTCTGGTCTTCTTTGCGATCGTTCTCAGTGCGTATTCGATCGCCGGACGCTATCTGTCGGCCTCTGCCGGACACCGGGTTCAGAATCTCCTGCTGGTGTCAGCAAGTTATATTTTTTACGGTTGGTGGGATGTCCGGCTGCTGTTGCTGATCGTCATCTCGACGGTTGTCGATTTCTGTGCCGGATTGATGATTGAGCGAGGCGCATTGACGCGTCGTCAGCGGTGTTGGAGCACCCTGGCGTTGCCATTGGCCGCGGTGTGTTTCATCGGCCTCGACTGGGACGCCGTGTGTGCGGCGGACTCCATTTCCGACGGACTCGCGGCGGTCTTTGAGAACGCTCCCCTGGCGAGTGGAGGTGGGCTGGCTCAGTGGAGTGTCGGTGGGACTCTGCTTGCCGTTCTGGCCGGGAATCTGCTCTATCCGATTCTGACTTCTCTTTCGGAGCGGACGTGTCGACGAGTGTTTCTCGTCGCAAGCGTCGTGGCCAACCTCGGCATTCTTGGCCTTTTCAAGTACTTCAATTTCTTTGCCGAATCGCTTGTCGAGTTGGCTGGAGTGGCGGGAGTCACGCTCGACACCCCAACGCTGGAAGTCCTGCTGCCGGTCGGGATTTCGTTCTACACGTTTCAGACGATGGGTTACACGATTGATGTTTACCGTGGCCGTGTGAAGCCGGTCGATCGGTTTTCCGATTTCATGCTTTACGTCTGCTTCTTTCCGCAACTGGTCATGGGGCCGATCGAGCGAGCGGCTCAGCTGCTGCCACAGATTGACTCGCCGCGAAAGGTGCGCCTGGATCAGCTCACGTCGGGAACTTTGCTCGCCGTGTGGGGCTATTTCAAGAAGGCCGTCATCGCGGACAACGTTGCGGTCATCGTCGATCAGACTTTTTCCGATCCCTCGCCGCCAGGTTCGATGGTTGTCCTGGCGACGTACGCGTTTGCCATTCAGATTTACTGTGACTTCTCCGGCTACACCGATATCGGACGCGGAGTCGCTCGAATGCTCGGCATTGAGCTACGGCTCAACTTTCGGTTGCCCTATTTCGCGACGACTCCCGGCGACTTCTGGCAGCGGTGGCACATCAGCCTGTCCAGTTGGCTGCGGGATTACCTCTACATACCGCTGGGAGGGAATCGGCATGGCGAGCGGAAAATGTACCGGAACCTGATTCTGACGATGCTGCTGGGAGGCCTGTGGCACGGAGCGGCCTGGAATTTCGTTCTGTGGGGAGCGTACCACGGACTGTTGCTGATTCTGTTTCGTGTGCTGGCTACGCCGGCCGATCGTCACGAACTCGCCGAGGATGTCACGAGTCGGCGCCGGGCGGGAGTGAAGTTCTGGCTGAAGGTGTTTTTGTTTTTTCAGCTGACGTGCGTCGGCTGGCTGCTGTTCCGATCGGCGTCGCTGAAGCAGCTCAGTCATTTTGCCTGGGCGATGTTTGCGAACCCGGGCCTGGAGTCGGTCACGTTGAGAGACCTGGTCACAATCTCCGCCTGCTCGCTGCCACTGCTGATCGTACAGCTGATCCAGCACTCACGTGATGATCAGGAATTTTGGACGAACTGGCCGCTGGTTGCTCAGGCCGCAGCCGGCCTGGTGGTCTACTACGGCATCATCTTTCTGCAGGCGCCCAGGACGTACCCGTTTATCTACTTTCAGTTCTGATCTGTGCACGAGGTTCCCGAATCGCGGCCGAGGGTGTGGTCGGAAGGGCGGACGAAACCTTGGCGGCCGGCTTCGTTTTCAGATGCTCGTGAATCTTCTCGATCGGCTGTCTTCGTTCGTCGGGAGTCATGTAAAACTGGTAGCCAAATGTCTTTAGCGATACGCCGAAAAGCTCTTCGATCCCAATTCGGGCAAACTGGCGGTTGATCAGGTAGGGATCGTCGAGAGCTCCCACGAGATTCGGTAGAGCCCAGGTGGACTGCATGCGAAACAGCGAGTCCGCACCGATCAGTCGGACATGCGGCTTCGCGCTCTTCAGCCAGCCGATCGCGACAGCGCCGTCCCGCTGTGGGTAGTTCTCCGTCAGCTTCCGCTCATCGTAGTTTGCCTCAAACCAGTCCTTCAGATGCGACAGCGTCCAGTCGATGGGCTTTTCCGTGTGACACATGTTGCAGGCGTTGGGTTCGTTCGACTCGATCATTCGCCATTCAGTGGGTGAGGTGATCGTGTGAGTTCGCACGACGTCCTGCAGCCCCTCGTTCAGACGCGGCATGTGACAGTCCATGCAGTGGCTGCCGGTGCTGCCCACCGGGTGGTGTGTGTGAGCAGCACGAGCTTGTTCGGTTTTGAGATTGTCGTGGCAGCGCAGGCAGAGGGCGTCATCCTGGGCCGGCGTGTTCTTCCACTTCGGACCGGTCGCCTCGTGAGGATTGTGGCAGTCGATGCATTTCAGTTTCGAGTAGCACGTTCCGCGTGTCGCGTCGGTGTACTCCGTGGAATTCCATGTCGACATCGTCCCCACGTACTGCGGCCGGTTTCCGGCGTGACAGCGACTGCACGTCCAGTTGACGTTGTCGTGATTGCGATCCGTCTGGATCTTCGCGCCGTCATTTTCGACCAGCAAATGAGGGCTCGTTGGGAAGAAGCCCGGCTTCGCGTCCCGACCGACGACGTGGTCTTTGCAGCCCAGGTGACAGGCCTCGCAGCTGATCCCCAGGGTGACTGCGTGCTCGGGAGCTTCGTATTTCTCAAACGAATTGATGAGTCCCAGCAGCCCCCTGGCATCGACTGTTGAGGTGTGTTTTGAGGCGTCCCAGAGTTTCGGATGAGCGTCGGCAAGATATTCCGAGAACAAGAAATGCATCGGCATCGGGGCGTGACGGCTGACGGCATGTGGAAGTCGCACAAGCTGATCGGCGGCTGGGAATGTCGTGTGGCAGTGGTTGCACGCGACCGCGTAATCGGAAAACACCTTGGGGAAGTCCTCGGCGAAAGCGTCGGTTCGCTCGCCGTCCGCGAATTCGTCCTCCGAGTAAACGTGCACGACAGGGACCCACTCAGCGCGGTCCATCCAGTAGCCAAACGGCAGGACGTGGTCGCGTTGGTAGGTCGGCCTGCCGGCGGGGGCCTCGCCCTTCACCTGTTTTCCGATGTAGTACTGAAAAAAACGCGAACCGATTGTCTGGTTGATCACGTATTCGCGCGAGTGGTCTCCTCGCTCGGTCGTCATGCGGAAGGAACCGCCCCTGCGAAAAAACTCGACGCGGCCTCCCAGGTGAGAGATGCCGGCATCGCCGGAAAAATCCCCGACGACGTTCGATTCAGTCGCCATCGCATTCATCCACCGGTGAGGATGCTTTGACCAGCTGCTGTAGTTTTTCTTGTGGCACTTCTTGCAGGTTTCCGGTCCAGCGTAGTCGGCGGGGTGAATGTTGCTTTCCGGACCGGTTTCCGTTGAGTCGGCACGAACCTGGTCCGGCACGCCGTCCCACCAGGCGATGGAGCGTGCGTGCGGCGGAGCGTACCGCAGGGGATTCGTCAGTCGCCGTGCCTTGAGTTTCTCGTCGACCACAACTGTCGTCGCATCCGGGTTGGCTGGTGGCTTCCAGAATCCGGCAAACAGGGCCGCGGCGAGGGCCACAGCGCCGATCAGGAAAAGAGCCCGGCGTCCAGAGCCAGTCGAAGGCCGAGGGCTCGTCATTCCGCCAGGTCCAGAGAGGGTTGCCACGGAACAGGTGAGGTCTGTCCGTTGAAGTGAATTTCAGACCTCATTCTGTCTGGGCTCAATCGGCAGTGTCAATTGCAGGCCTGGTGAACTGCAAACCGCCACTCGTGGCAAATCTGATCTGCTCGTTGCTCACGCCAGACACGACATTTGTGTCACTCGGCGAAGACCGGTGGCTGCTACCGGACGTGCCATTTCCCACCTGGCCGCCACGGAAACGGCTCCCGTCAGCGTGTGTCAGGCCCCTTGCCTGCTGGTTTCTTGCGATTTTTTCCGGCCCCCGCCGCGCCCGAGGTGGTGCTCCTGCGGAAGTTCAGCGGAGTGATCTTCTTTCGTACCGGTGCCAACTGCCGACCCTTCAACCGATCGACGTCCTTGGCCAGCCGGAACCACTCACCGGCCATGGCGGCGACCCGTTCAGGGTGCTTGGTGGCCAGGTCGTTCAACTCGGTCCGGTCCTGGTCCAGGTTGTACAGTTCCCAGCGTCCTCGCTTGGCTGAGACCAGTTTCCAGGGACCCTGCCGCAGGGCGCGATCGGTCCCGAAATGGAAATAGAGTGATTCGTGGGGGTCGCGGGTTTCGCCTGCGAAGATTGGCAGCAGCGAGCGGCCCATCAGTGGATCGATCGTGCGGTCGCCGACCTGGCCGGGGTACTTGGCCTTCGTCACGTCCAGGAAGGTCGCCATCAGGTCGACCAGGTGTCCGGGCTGACGGGTGATCGAGCCTGGTTTGGTCTTCAGCCCTTTGGGCCAGTGGACGATCAGTGGGGACGAGATGCCACCCTCGTGCTGGTTCTGCTTGTATAGCCGGAACGGCGTGTTGCCGGCATGAGCCCAACTGGCGTCGTAGGTCCAGTAGGACCTGGGATCCCACGGCTTCTTGTATCGGCCCCGTGTTCGCTCGAACGGGCACGCCCCGTTGTCGGCACAAAAGAGGATCAGCGTGTTGTCGAGGATGCCCTGCTTCTCGAGGCGATCGACCACCCGGCCGACGGTACGGTCCAGCACGTCGACCATCGCGGCGTAGACCTCCATCCGGTCCGCCTCCCACCGTTGCTCCTTCGGCTCCAGGCGACTCCAGGCCGGAATGTGAGACGGTCGCGGGCTCAGCTTCCACTTGGCGGGCAACAGCCCGGTGGCGACCTGTTTCTCGTGTCGTTGCAGTCGCAGACGGTCCCAGCCGATGTCGTAGCGACCGTCGTATTTTCTGACGTCCACTTCGGGAGCCTGCAGCGGGTAGTGCGGTGCGTTGAAAGCGACGTAAAGCAGGAAGGGCTTCTTGCTGTCGGTCGCTTCATCGAGGAACCGCAGCGCGAAGTCGCCGACGGCGTGGGTCGTGTAAAAGGGGCGGCCGCCCAGCGTTTTGGGCACCTGCCACGGTTGGCCGTTGAGACGGAAGGTCGCGTCGCCGGTGAAGAAGTTGGTGGCTCCCGAGAGATGGCCCCAGTAACGGTCGAATCCGAAATCGGTTGGCTGGCCGCTGAGGTGCCACTTGCCGACCATCGCCGTGAAGTAGCCGGCCTGTCCCAGGACTTCGGCGATGGTTGACCCGCGGCTGAGCTTTGCTCCACCGGCCTGGTCGCAGTACAGGCCGGTCAACAGCGAGACCCGGGACGAGTGGCACTTGGCGGTGTTGTAGAACTGGGTGAACCGCAATCCCCTGCCGGCCAGGCCGTCGAGCCTGGGAGTGGCGATCTCGCTGCCGTAGCAACCCAGGTCAGCAAATCCCAGGTCGTCGGCCATGATCACCACGATGTTGGGTCGCTGGGCTGCCGGCGTTGAGGACGCACAGGCTGCTGCCAGTACCGTCGCGATGATCAGGATGTGCCGCATCGAAGGTCGCCTCATCGTTGTTGGTTCCGGGAGCACGCGGTTCAGTGTGGTGAGCGGCCTGGTCACGATCAAGACCCGGTACCGGTGGTGTTGGTGGCATCGAGTGGTCGAACCCGAGTAAAAACGGGGGATGAATGATACAACGATTCCACTGCTGAATGTCTCTGGCACACCCTCGGCCATCGGCGAGGCACACGGGGAAACATTTCGTGACCTCGTGAGGGAACACATTTCCTGCCACAGGGACTGGATCTTCGAGAACTCCGCGGTGCCGATGGATGCCGAGAGCCTGGACGCGACGTGGCAGCCGTGGGTCGAGGCCAACCGGCAGGTGGCCCCGGGACTGGTCGAGGAGATGGAAGGGATTGCCCGTGGTGCGGACGTCCCCTTCGCACACGTTTTCCAGGTCAATTCGCTATTGGACGTCGGCAACCTTCGCTGGATCGACTGCGTGCAACAACTGGTCGGCTGCACCTGTTTCGTGGTGCCTCACGAGGCCGGGACCGGACAGACCCTGTTGGGCCAGACGTATGACCTGGCTGCTTTTCGCCGTCGTTTCAACATCGTGTTGCGGATTCGACCCGACCAGGGGCCCTCGCAACTGGTGTATTCGTTGGCCGGCATGGTGGGCCTGGCAGGGCTCAACGAGCACGGCCTGGGAATCAACATCAATTACCTCTCGAGCAAGGACTGTCAGCCGGGCAAGTTGCACTCGGTGATTGTTCGGCAGGTGCTGGCCGCCACGAACCTCGCCGATGCCGCCGCTGCTCCAACGGCCGGGACACGAGCCGGTGGATCTCACTACCTGGTCGCCGACGATGCCGGGCACGTGGTCAGTGTCGAGACGACCGCCGAGCAATTCGCGTTGTTGTATCCCGACGGGAAGCCCTACGGCCACACCAACCACTACCTCTCCGAATGGCTGCAGCCGCGGCAGGTGATCCGGTCGACGGCCATCGGCAGTTCGATTGCCCGTTACACGGCGCTGCGTCGTTTTCTGCAGCGGGACGACCTGGACCGCGACGCGCTGAAGGCGATGACCGCCGACCACAGTTCCTACCCCCGGTCGATCTGTGCACACGGTGGCCCCGAGGAGCCGGATCATCTGCGCGGCAGTACGATCGCGGCGATGGTGCAGGTGCTGGGCGAGCGGAGCATGCACATCTGTGGCGGCTGCGCCTGCGAGGGCGAGTACCAGGAGATCTCGCTGGAGGGCTGACGGCTACTCGAGCAGTTCACGGACCACGTTGCCGTGGACGTCGGTCAACCGGAAGTCCCGGCCGGCGTAACGGTAGGTCAGCCGTTCGTGATCGAGCCCCATCTGGTGCAGGATCGTGGCGTGCAGGTCGTGCACGTGCACCTTGTCGGTGACGGCCTGGAATCCAAAATCGTCGGTGGCACCGTGGGCCTGTCCCCCCTTCACGCCACCTCCGGCCAACCACATCGTGAAGCCGTAGTGGTTGTGGTCCCGCCCGTCGGTGCCCTTGCCCTCGGTGAGATCGGTGGTGGGTGTTCGTCCGAACTCGCCGCCCCAGACCACCAGCGTGTCTTCCAGGAGCCCCGAGCGGGCCAGGTCGTCGAGCAATGCCGCGATCGGTCGGTCGATGTCGCGACAGAGACTGGCCGCACGTGCGTTGTGGCTGTGGTGCGTGTCCCAGGGCTGGCCGTTGCCGTAATAAAGCTGGACGAAGCGAACTCCGCGTTCCACCAGTCGCCGTGCCAGCAGGCATCCGTTGCCGAATTCCCGCGTTCCGTACGCCTCACGCACCGATTTGCGTTCGCGGGACAGGTCGAATGCGTCGGTCGCGGCGAACTGCATCCGGAAGGCGGTTTCCATCGATTTCAGCCGGGCCGCCAGCAACGGATCCTCACCGCGCCGGACCAGGTGCCGACGGTTGACCTTCCGCATCAACGCCAGTTGCCGCGCCTGGGTGGGCCGATCGAGGTTGGTGTTTCGGAGATAGGGGATCATCTGCTTGGGGTCGAGTGACTTGTGATTGATGTAGGTGCCCTGGTGTTCGGCCGGCAGGAATGCGCTGGTCCACAACACCGAGAACCGTACCGGGCGGCCCGGGCACAGCACCACGTAGCCGGGCAGGTTCTCGTTCTCGGTTCCCAACCCGTAACTCAGCCAACTGCCCATGCTCGGAACCGTTGGCGAGATGGTGCCGTTGTTGATCTGCAGCAGCGCGGGTCCGTGATTGGGGTTGTCGGTGTGCAGGCTGCGAATCACGCACAGGCGATCGGAATGTCGGGACAGGTGTGGCAGCAACTCGCTGATTTCCAGTCCGCTTTCCCCGTGTCGACGGTACCGGAAGGGTGAGGGCATCAGGCCGGCGGTTTGCCGCTCGGTCCGCAACTTCACCGCCTCGGGCCGCTGGCCGGCGTACTTGTGCAGCAGTGGCTTGGGGTCGAACAGGTCGGCCTGGTACGGGCCACCGTTCATGAACAACTGGATCACTCGACGGGCGCGGGGCTGGAAATGGGGCGCGGGAGCCGATCGCACGGCGTCGGCCAGGGCCAGGCTGCCCAGCCCGCCACCCAGCCGCGAGATCATCTGTCGTCGTGAAAGTGGTGTCATGGCGCGTCAGTCAACAAACACGAATTCGTTGCTGCCCAGCATCACCTGGACATACTGGGCCCATCCGCCCGGCCCGGCCGCCGCCAGGAACTCGAGAGCCGTTTGAATCTCGACCGGCTCGGCGCGGCGACCGAAGAGCAGTCGGTGCAGTCGGTCGACGGCATCCCGGGGCTCCGGGCCGTCGGGGATTCGGGCGGCTGTCAGTGTTGCCTGCCGAACGATGAAGGGGCTGTTGAGGACGAAGAGTTGTTGCAGCGGCGTGATGGTACGAATTCGCTTGGGGCTGTGACCTGTCGGAGAGGGGAAGTCGTAGAGTCGCAGCATGGTGTCCAGTTCGCGGCGCTTGATGGTCGAGTACAGGGTGCGACGCCGGTGGGCGGGATCGTCGACGGTCCGGGCGGGACCACCCAGGGACGTGTCGAGTTCGCCACTGGCCGTCAGCATGGCATCCCGCCACGATTCGATCGACAACCGTCGGGGGTTCATCCTCCACAGCCAGCGGTTGTCTGGATCGGTGGCCTGGCCCACGCCGTCGGAACGGCTGAGCTGCCGGTAGGTGCTCGAGAGCACCAGTTCGCGGTGTAGCCACTTCAGCGACCACCCGTTGTGGATGAACCTGTAGGCCAGGTCGTCGAGCAGTCGCGGGTGGGACGGGCGTTCGCCCTGCAGGCCGAAGTTCGAGGGCGTGGTGACAAGGCCACGGCCAAAATGCTGTCGCCAGATCCGGTTGACGATGACACGGGCCGTCAATGCCCCCCCCTGCCGGGGATCGACCAGGGCGTTGGCCAGTTCCAGTCGGCCGCTGCCATTTTGGAAGGGCCGGGCCTTGCCGGGCGAGAGCACTTCCAGGAATCGTCGTGGGACGATCTTCCCGGGGCTGGATGGGTTGCCCCGGCGATGGATTGCCAGGTCGCGGACATGGCCGAGCCGGTATTCCAGTCGGGTCATGTCCTGTCCGTCGGCCAGCACGAACAGGCTGGCGTCTTCCAGGGAATGTGTGCGCGGGGCATCAAAGTCGGGAGTCGACTTCTTGATCTCGTCGATCTGTGACCGGAGCTTTGCGATCTGTTGTTGCTTGTCCTTGGCGGGCGGGATGCGGAGCGTGACCTGCGTGACGGCTCGCTCGAGTTGGCTGATCCGTCGATCGGCGTCGCGGACCACCCGGGCTCGGTCGGGCGGCAACAGCGGTTGGTCGAACAATCGCGTGCTGGCCAGGACGCCGGCCAGGGCGTAGTAGTCGGCCTGGCTGACCGGATCGAACTTGTGGTCATGACATCTTGCGCACGCCAGGGTGAGTCCCAGGAAGGTGCGACCGATCGTGTCGATCCGTTCCTCCCACTCCTCGGCCACGACGACCTTGATCAGTCCCGGAGCCAGTCGTGGCTCTTTCCAGTACGTGGGCGAGAGGCCCAGGAACCCCAATGCGCGGCGTTGTTCAATGGGCAGTCCGTCGAGTTGATCGGCGGCCAGTTGTCGCCGGACAAACTCGTCGAATGGCAGGTCCGCGTTGATCGCCTCAACGACCCAGTCACGATACCGCCATGCTCCGGCGGTGCTCTTGAGCCAGGATGCGGTGGTGTCTGAATAGCGAGCCAGGTCCAGCCAGTCGCGGGCCCAGTGTTCGCCGTGGTGCGGGTTGGCCAGGAACGTGTCGACCAGGCGTTCGTAGGCATCGGGCCTGGTGTCGGTGACAAACCGGTTGGCCTGCGCGGAGGTCGGCGGAAGTCCCAGCAGATCGAAACTCAGTCGACGGACCAGTGTGCGTCGATCCGCTTCGCCGGACGGGACCAGGCGGTGCTGTTCCAGGCGGGCGTGAACGAAGTGGTCGGTTCGTGTCCGAGCCCAGGCATCGCCCCGTGGTGTGCGAGTCAAAGAGGTGGGTTTCACCGGTTGGAATGACCAGAAGTTTCGAGCGGTTTTCAGGTCACGGGTTGGTCTCGGCTTGTCGAGTGGACGGTCCTTGGGCAGCGCCGCTCCACGGCGTACCCACTCGACCAGGATCGCGATCTCCGACGCCGGCAACTTGCTCCTGGGTGGCATTTGCAGATCGGCATTGGTGTACCGGACAGCTTCGATCAACAGGCTGGCGTTGGGCCGACCCGGAGCGATCGCGGCTCCCGAGTCACCGCCCCGGCGGATCGCTGCGGACCGATCCAGTTTCAGGCCACCCGCGATCGGCTTGGACTTGTCCGAATGGCACTTGTGGCAGCGACGGATCAGCAGTGGCCGTACCCGCTTCTCGAAGAACTCGAGGTCCTTTGCGGATGGTCCAGGTGCGGCGGTCGCCGGGAGGGGCGAAAGGCCCAGTGACAGGACCACCAGTGCGAGGTTCAGGCGGATGGAGAGCATCACGATTGATTGTCGCTGCACAGGGGACTGTTGCAACTCTCGGCCGGCGACAACGGATTCAGGTCAGCTTCCGGCCATGCCGTCTCCCTGGGAGGGTGACGGCACACGGCCCCACAGTGCAGGCCAACCATCCGGTCGAGGAAAAATCGACTTTCGGCGACTTGTTGGCCTGCAGTGAGTGGGTGGCTGTGGTGTCTTCGCCAGGAATCGGGCTACTCGGCCAGCAGTTTCTCGATCAACTCTTTGAGTGCCTTGGCGTTGGCCGGACCACTGCCCACCTTGGTCATGCGAATTTTCCCCTTCTTGTCGATGACGGTGACGTGAGGAATGCCGCTGACGCCGTAGTACTTCGACAGAGTCGAGTTGGCCGGCTGGATTGCCAGGCGGTGCTTCAGCTTGTGGTACTCGGCAAACTGCTGGACCATTGCCTGTTCGCCCTCGGGTGTCTGGGGCGTGGCGGCTCTGCCGAGCCGGCCGGTCTGATCGTCGAAGCTGTACCGCTTGTAGTAGCTGGTCAGCCCGATCATCACGAAGTCCTTCTTGCCGTACTTCTCTTGCCATTCGATCAGGTGCGGGAAGGTGGCAATGCACGGTCCACACCACACGGCCCAGAAGTCCAGGACGACGACCTTGCCCTTGAGGTCTGCATCAGTCAGTGGTGTCCCGTTGATCCAGCTGTCGACTTGCAGGGGAGCGATGTCCTTGCCGTTGAGCGAGAGCAGCTTGCGGGTCGAAGCGATGGTGCGGTCGTATCGCTTCAGTGCCGTCTTGGCCGTGGTGACAGCCTTCAGGGCCGCGGAGGCGGATTCGTCGAGGGCGAGTCCGTCGAGGAATGCGGCGGCGGCTTTCTGTTTGGCCTCGGCCTTGTCCGGCTGGCTGCGAGCCAGGTTCGAGACTTCCTGGGCCGCTTTCTGGCCATACTGCTGAATGGTCCTGGGCTGGTTCGAGTCCTTCTTGAGTGATGCCTGCAGGTCCTCGATCTTGACCCGCGCGAGGGTGATCTTGTCGCGGTAGAAGTCGATGGCTCGCGTGGCCCTGGGAATCAAGGCAACACTCTTGGCATTTTTTGGCTTGGCCTTTTTGACCTCGGCTTCCAGGGCGTTGTTCAACTTCTCGGCGGCATCGACATCCTGGGCGATCAGCCCACGAATGACCCCAAAGGTCTTGCCGAAGAACGCGTTGAGTGCCTTGTCGTTCTCAAGCACGTCGTGGAGCTTGGTGACGTCGACGGCCGGCTTGGCGGATTTGGACTTGGCGTCGTCGGCGGCCATGACCGGTGTCACGAGCACAGCACACAATGCGGCGGTACACAATCGGGACGCAAATCTCATGGGGAAACTCCTGCGGTGTCTCTTGAATGTGAGGGAGATCAGATTGATGCCGGAGGTCCCCACGCCTCAACGGTCCACCTAGTAAAGCAGTCACCGTGTTGACGCACAAACCTTCCATGTGGGGTTGAAATGTTTTCTCGAGGGAATCGAATTCATTTCGTCCTGTTCTCGCCAACTGGAAACGACGCACGCGAGACACGTTGTCCCGATGCTGGAGGAGTGGCGAGATGCTCGCAGCAACCGGCCGAATTCAGCGGGTTTGATGCACCGTGTCTCCGGTGGCCTGCATCCGTGCAATCAACCGGCCGTGAAGTTCACCAACGATTTCTTGAACCGAGGGTGTTTTCGAGGCGATCAGGTTGTTCGCTTCGGCTGGATCCTCTTCCAGGTGATACAACTCGTCTCGGGTCGGATTCAGGAAATCGCGGATGAGTTTCCACTTCCCGTTTGAGATCATTCGCATGTGAGTCCGCGACTGGTGGTGAGTGCTGTACTGGGCGTAGTAGGTGTTGTCCCAGTTGGTTGGTCTCTGCCCCCTGAGTAACGGGGTGATGTCGCGGCCGCGGAGTTTCCAGGCCGCCCGGGTTTTCACTCCGGCCATGGCCAGGATCGTCGGGAACCAATCGAGGTTGGAGACGGTCTGGGTGACGACCGTGCCCGGTTTGATCACGCCCGGCCAACGGATCATCGTGGGGACCTTGATCGAATTGTCGTACATGTTGGGCCGTTGTCCGCGAGGGATGTTTGGCTTGGCCGGCGGTGGTGGTTTCAACACCCAGTGGCCGTTGCCCTTATGCCAGATGCCGTTGTGACCCATGCTGTAGCCATGGTCGGAACTGAAGACCACGATTGTGTTTTGCGAGAGTTCCAGTTCGTCGAGCACCTTCAGCATCCGGCCCACGTTGCGGTCGACACTCCGCACGCTGGCCAGATACTCGCGCGTCATCCGCTTGACCCGGGGCACGTCCAGGTTCGGGAAGTCGGGGTTGGGGATCGGGACGTCCACGCCCTTGTAGGGTGCCATGTCCTCGGGGGCCACTGGCAACCAGCGGGCGTGCGGTGCGCGGGTGTGCCAGCACAAGAGAAAGGGCTTTCCGGTTCGAGATTTTGCGTGTGACCGAATGAATCCCAGGGCTTCATTGGCCAGGACGTCGGCCGTCAGGCCTTCGAATTTTCGCTTCTTGCCATCCTTCTCCAGCGTCGGGTTGACCGGGCTCCAGCCACCCTGGCGATGTCCCATGAAGTGATCGAACCCGTATCTGGTGGGGTGTTGCTTGTCCTGTCGACCAAGATGCCATTTGCCGATCAGCCCGGTGTGGTAGCCGGCTTTCTGCAACTGGCGTGGCCAGACCGGCAAACCGGGATCCAGGCCCAACTGGGCCTCACGCCCCGGGTGGATCCAGTCGGTGATGCCCACCTCGGTCCCGTACCGGCTGGTCATCAGTGACGCCCGGGACGGGCTGCACACCGGTGTCACCGTGTAGGCGTTGGGCAGGTAGGCTCCCTCGCGGGCGATGCGGTCCATGTGAGGAGTCCTGGCCAGGCTGTTGCCGGAGGCTCCCAGGGCCCAGGGGGCCTGGTCGTCGGTAAAAATGAACAGGATGTTGGGCTGGTCGGCACGGCTGGAAGGGACGCATGCGGCGAGAATCAACACGGCGAAGAGACACCAAGTTTTGTTTGTCATAGAAACTGTCCGGTCTGAACTGGGTCATTTGGTCGATAAATAATCATGGCGTCTGGGCGACTGTTGAGGTAGTCGCACCCGCCACAACGTTGACTCGACATTGCAGGTGCTCGAAAACGTGCCTAGAATCTTGCATCGAGGAACATTGATGCGACGTTTGTCTTGCGATTGACTCAACTTTTCCCGGGAGACCTGGTCCATGTTGAAGGTTTTGTTTGGCGACAAGGCGACCAATTGTGCTGGTATGACGCGGCGCAGCGCGTTGCAGGTGGGCGGTCTTGGGTTTGGCGGATTGACGTTGCCGAATCTCTTGTCTGCACGGGCGGCAAGCTCGCCGGAGATCAGCCGTGACACCTCGGTCGTGTGGTTGTGGCTCAATGGCGGACCGACACACATCGAGACCTTCGATCCAAAGATGACGGCTCCGAAAGAGTACCGGAGTGTTTCCGGTGAAGTGAAAACCCGGTTGCCAGGTGTGACGCTGGGAGGTCATTTCGAGGGCATGGCCCAGCAGGCCGACAGGATGACCTTTGTCCGGTCGTTCGTGGTTCCCACCAGCAGTCACAATCGCGGCGCCTTCTGGGTCAACACCGGTTACAAGCAGGGTTCGAATCGTCCGTCGTTGGGTTCGATCACCTCTCGGGTCCGCGGTGCCAATCACCCGGTGTCGGGGATGCCGACCTATCTGCAGATGGGCCAGATTGGTTTCAACACCGATGCCCCGATCATTCCCGGTCCCGCGTGGCTGGGTAAGGCCTACGGCCCATTCACCCCCAGTGGGCCGTCTCGCGAAAACATGAACCTGACCACCGAGGTGTCACGCCTGGAAGACCGCCGGTCGCTGTTGAAGGGACTCGACAAGCTCCAGCGAGATGTCGATGCCAACGGCGTGATGGACGGGATTGATGGCATGAACCACCAGGCGTTCAGCCTGATCCTGGGCAAGGCCACCCAGGCCTTTGATCTCAAGAGAGAGGATCCACGGACTGTCGACAAGTACGGTGGTGGACTGGGCCAGTCGCTGTTGACTGCCCGTCGCCTGTGCGAGGTCGGTTGTGGATTCGTGGCGGTCTCGTTGCAGGGATGGGACATGCACGGCAACGTCGCCGGTGGCATGAACAGCCGTGGTCCCCAGGTGGATCGTGCGGTTTCGGCTTTTGTCTCCGACATCCACCAACGCGGACTGGACAAGAACATCCTGCTGGTCATTTCCGGCGAGTTCGGTCGCACGCCGCGGATCAACAAGAACGCCGGTCGAGATCACTGGGGTCCGTTGAGTACGTTGGCCCTGGCTGGTGGAGGCCTGAACATGGGCCAGGTCATCGGCAAGAGTTCTCCCAAGGCCGAGGTGCCTGCCGGGGGCAAGGTGGGGCCCCAGCAACTGATGGCCACCATTTTCCACGTGCTGGGTATCGAGCGAGAGACGTCCTTTGACGATCCCGCCGGACGCCCGATCCCGATGCTGGGGACCGGCCAGCCGATCCGGGGGCTGATCTAGATCACGCGGTCGACATCGACAGCAATGGCCAGTGACCGCCAGTGGTCGCTGGCCATTGGTCATTTGTGTCGTGGCGATGGCCGGATCATTTCTGTCGCTGTTGCTTGTTGCAGTTCTTGTCCTGCGGGACAGCCTTGCCTGTTTTTCCCACCGGGTGAGTGAAGAGGTACTTCCACGCCGATTCGTGGAGATACTTGCCGGCGGGGTCTTTTCGGGCACTGCCTCCGGGGACGACGGCCACGTGTGCCCTCCGGGTGTTGCCGCCGACATCGAAAGTGCTGACCAGTCGACGCGAATGTCCAAAGGGCGATGCGGCCTTGTCGACGTCGACGATGGCTCCGTGCTTGTGCAGTCCCAGCAGTTCCCATGATCGGCAGTAGTGGTCGCCCGACCAGCCGGTGTCCAGGACGTGCGTGAACCCGAAAAACCGGTTGGTGGGAGTGGCCGAGGGCAGCGCCTGCCAGGTCTGGAACTGGTCGCGTGGTCCCGAGAACATCACCACCCGGCTGACTTTCTTGTGGACCGCAAACCGGGCGGCTGTGGTGGAACCATGAGAGATGCCCGCCACGATCACGTTCTCCCATTGCAGGTCGCTGCCATCGGGAGTCAGGAAGCGGTTCCACTGTCCCTGGGGGTTGTGCTTGGCCAACCACATCACGAACTGCCTGGACCGCTCCATCATGCCGTCGGGCCTGGGGATCGAGAGGTTCGGGCTATGGTCCTCGCCGGTGGCCGCCTCGAGTCGTGCGTCGCCCCGGCACATGTTCCCCACCGGGGTCTCGCGGCAGATCTTGCCGAACCAGCGGTTGGCGTAGTGGACCTGGATGGCGTGCAGGCCGTAGCTGGAGAGCCGTTGGAACAGGCCCGGGTTGTGCCGCATCAGCCAGATCACCAGCTTGCCACGCGGGGCGACCCGGGTGTCGACGATCGCCTGCTGCAGGTCCTGCACCTTGCCTCCGCTGGTGAAAACAAAGTCGATCTCGGGGTGCTCCTTGGCTCGTGGGTCGATCTTGCTGGCTCGTTCCGAGAGGGTGTATTGCCGGGGCTTGGGATCGGAGTATTTCCAGGAGACGGTGTTCTTGACGGCGACTTGATTGAGATGGAGTTGAAGAAAACTGAAAACCCGTTTCCCGTTCTGACCGGTGTAGAACTCGGTGCCCCCGTGTTTCGATCCGGCCAGCACGTGCAGTTTGACCGGCCGGTTGGCCTTCCTGTAGGCCCGCTCGATTGCCTGGGATTGGTCCAGCAGGACCGTCTGGTCCATCGCGCCGTGGAAAATTAGCAGTGGAGGATCGTCCGGTGTCACGTGGTAGGCGGCGGACGCCTGCTTTGCCAGTTTCACTTTCTTGTCGGCGCCACCGCCCAGGAGGTTGTACACGACCGATCCCACCTTGTTGGCCCGGGAGGGCTGGGTCTTGCTCCTCAACACGAAATCCGTGGGACCATAAAAGTCCACGACGGCCTGGACGCGGGAGGATTGTTCCAGGTGCCCCCCGGTGGTTCCCTCGAGCATCTTGTTGCCACCAGTGGTTCCCAGCAGTGTCGCCAGGTGGCCGCCCGCGCTGGCACCGGTCACCGCGATGCGGTCCACCAGGTAGCCGTGGTCGGCGGCGTGAGCTCGCAGCCACCGGATGGCGCCCTTGCAGTCATGCAACTGGGCCGGGAACTTGGCGACGTTGGAGAGTCGGTAGGAAATACTGGCCACGGTGTAGCCGTACCGGGACAACCACGAGAGGTAGCAGCGGCTCTTTGAGCCTCCCCGCCATCCACCACCGTGGATCCAGACAACCAGTCGAGACCCTTTCGGGGTCTCGGGCAGATGCAGGTCGAGTTTCAGGCTCTGCCCGTTGACGCTGGCAAACTCGATATCCTTGATCATCGTTGGTTCGGCCATCGAGTGGGACGCGGTGCAGGCGAGAACCAGCGGGATGAGCCAGGTGAGTTGTCGGATACGCATGCCGGGTGTGTTCCTGGTGAATAGCGGGGTGTTCTGGTCACTGCATCGGGTGGGCTTCAGCCGACACGATACTTCGCCACGAAATCCTCGTCCAAGGCAATGCCGATGCCCGGTCCCTCGGGCGGGCGAACACGGCCGTTGTTGTCACGAACCTGTTCGAAGATTCCCAGCGGCTCGGTCAACAACCGCTCGTGAAACAGGTTGGGGGTCGTGTCGTATTCGAGCATCGGTTCGAACTGTTTCAGGCCGCCCGGGAGATCGGGAAGGACCGAGACCAGGTGCATGTCGACGGCGACCAGCACGTCGGAGCCCCAGACGTGCGGGATGACGGGGGTGCCGAAGGCGTGGGCCATCGACAGGATCTTCATGAACTCGCTGATGCCGCCGGTGGCGGCGACCTCCGGTTGCAGGATGTCCACCGAGCGGCGACAGAGCAGTTCGCGGTGTCCGAACCGCGTCCATTCGGCTTCGCCGCCGGCGATGTGAATTCCCGGCAGTGCGTCGCGGACCAGCCTGTAGCCGTCGTAATCCTCGGGCATCACGGGCTCTTCGAACCAGTAATAGTCCAGGTCTCGCAGTGCCAGCCCGAGCTGGATGGCCTCGCCGACGGTGTAGGCGTGGTTGACGTCGGCCATCAGCTTGAAACCCTCGCCCGCGCCGCGCCGCACGGCCTCGGCCAACTCGATATCACGGTCCACGCCCAGGCCGAGTTTCATCTTCGACGCGGTGAATCCTCTTTCGACGATGGCGGCCACTTCTTTTTCAAAGATCTCGGCCAGGTCATCCCGCTTGCGGAACATCATCCCGTAACCGTAGGCGACGAAATCGTCGCGAGCCCTGCCGCCGAGCAGTTGGTGCAGGGGCTGGGAGGTGGCTTTGCCGAGAATATCCCACAGGGCGATGTCGACACCCGAGAGGCAGCAGATGGGCATGCCCTTCTGGCCGTGGTCACGGACGGTGTTGTAGATGTCGTGCCAGATGACGTTGATGTCGAGCGGATTGCGGCCGACCAGTCGTGGAGAGATCACGTGCTGGAGAATGGCCTGGTTGGCGAAGGCGAAGTTCCCGGCTCCGAAGATCTCGCCGATGCCGGTCAATCCGTCGTCGGTGTGCACCAGCACCAGGTGAGCCGTCCGCTTGTCGTAGTACCCCTGGGAGAACCCAAGCTCCTCCTGCATGTCGTGCTGCAGGATGATCGATTCGATTTCGGTGATGCGCATCGGGAGTGATCCGTTCGCGTGGTTCGCGGGTCGGCGGCGTTTCAGCCAATCAACTCGGGAACGACATGACCACCGTGGACCAGCGGCCAGAGACGTCCCTGCCGGTCGGCGATCTCCTGCTCGTGGTCGATGCCCAGCAGGTGGTAGGCGGTGGCCAGAATGTCCTTGGGCGAAAGCGGTCGTTCGGTCGGGTAGGCGGCGATCTCGTCGGACGCCCCAATCAGGGTGCCCGGCCGAATGCCGGCTCCGGCGAACAACTGGCTGTAGACTTCCGACCAGTGGCCGCGGCCCGGTCCCTTGGAGGTGTTGTAGAATTTCGGCGTGCGACCGTGTTCGCTGAGACACAACACCAGCGTGTCGTCGAGCATGCCTCGCTGTTCGAGGTCCAGGATCAGGGCCGAGTAGGCCCGGTCGAAACCGGGCAGCAGCATCTTTCGCATGCGCGGGTGATGGTCGTGGTGCGTGTCCCAGCTCTCGTCGGATCGTTCCCATTCGTCCCAGAGCACCGTGACAAGTTTCACGTCGTTCTCGATCAATCGACGGGCCGAGAGGCAGGACTGGCCGAAGAGATTCATGCCGTAACGTTCACGAACCTTGGCGGGTTCGTCCTGGATGTCCAGTCCGCGTCGCAACTTGTTCGAGGCGGCCACCGAAAATGCCCGGTCACGGGTCCGCTGGTAACTCTGGACAGATGATGCGGAGTCCATCCAGCGGACCTGGTCTTCGAGTTGCCCCAACAGGGACCGGCGGCGGTTGAGGATATCGAGTGTCAGGCCGGGGACGTGGCGTTCGCTGAAGGAAAAACGGCCCTCGGGTGTGACTTCCAGGTACGGGTCTCCCTGCGGCATCTCGCCCCGGAATTCTCCCCAGACCGGGTCGTAGGACGCGCCCAGGAAACCGCCGAATGTGCCGGCTCGCTTGTTGGGGCCCGAGCGAGTGCTTTGCACCCAGGGGAGCCCGACACTGACCGGGGGCCTGTAGTCACGGCCGGTCCGGTTGGTTCTCTCGTCCAGGAAATCCAGCACACCACCAAAAAACGGCCAGTGGTCCGGGTGTCGCTGCCGACCCTCGAGGTTTGTCGTTTCGAGATTGCCGGTCAACGTGTAGGCGGCATTGTGGAGCGGCCACGGGTGTGACATCGATCGGATCACCGTGCAACGATCCAGCACTTTCGAGGTCATTGGCAGCAGGTCGTTGATCCGCACTCCGGGCAACCTGGTGTCGATGGTCCCGAACTCACCGCGAATCTCCTCGGGAGCCTCGGGCTTGGGGTCGAACGTATCGAGCTGGCTCCAGGCTCCGTAGATGTATAAGAGGATGCAGTTCTTGGCGCGGCCGAAGGTCGATTCCAGTCCGGCTGGTGCTGTCGGTTTTGCAGCCGGCGCGATGGAACCACCGGCCAGCGAGCCGGCCAGCCCGAGTCCTCCCACCCGCAGCATCTCGCGGCGGTTCAATCCACCCCGGCCGTGGTGGGTCAGCGATCGTCCGGTGCCAAGAATTCGAAGCATGGGATCGTGGTCGCGGGGAGATGTGAGAAGACCCCAGCCTATCGCAGAGACGGAACGGGGGTCAATTGGGACGCGTTGAACTCGCTGGGTTTCAGGTCAATAGCCACTGAAGAAAAAGAAACGGGGTGAGCACCACGAGCGGAAGGACGACATAACTGATCAACAGGATCTCGAGATACCTGAGAGCCAATCTGAGGTCGAATTTGTGATCAGGATGATCGGTGTGCTCCTCAAGGGGAATTGGCTTGGGTTTTGCAATTATCCGGCTGTCGTCCTCGATGTGGGCGACGAAGGGGCCATCGTCAGGATCGTCTCCGGACTTGAGCCAATCACATGGGACAGATGGCCCGAAGAGCCGATCGACCACGGCAATATCCTCCGATCGGCCACAGCGGATGTAACGAAGCCCCTTCGACTCGAGTGTTCGGACAAACCAGTGGACACCCTGAGGACCCATGAATCCAACCCGGGTGATGTAGCGATCGCTGCAAAAAGTCAGGTAGGGACCGCTGTGTTCGTAGGCCGCGATCCCTCCCGGAAATTTCTCTTCGAGAACTTTTCGAGTGACGATGACGTTGATGTATTCGATCATGACTGGCATGAGCGTTTTCCTGGAATGGGTAGAGAGCGAGTGAATTGGCGGTCCGTGTTTTGATGTCTATCGGGGTGGTTGGAGATCGTTGACCATTTTCTTGATGGTCATGGCCAGTCCGGTGACGTCGAACCGATTGTGGTTCAGCACACTTGTCCATTTGCCTTTGGCACGGGGAGTCAACCGGGTGAAGTCGTTCTTCCGCTCCAGTTGTCCGAGAATCGTTCGCAACCAGGTCGTGACCTTGCCACTGCCGTACTTTCCGGGGGGAGTCACATCGGCCAGTTTGGCGAAGTCGGTCAGACGGTTTCCTTCTCGAGCGAACCAACGGTTCCTCAAATGGTTCTTGGTCGAGTTTCGCCATCGCTTGAGATTGGATCGGACCTGTTTTGCGACAGGGCGATGGATCTTCCAACGCCAGCTCTTGGCGATCTTCAGAGCGTTGACGTATCGGTTAGCGGGCAATGGAATGCCCAGTGCTTCCAGAGTGGTGGATTCTGCGGTCGAAAACGCGACGACCAGTCTGTCTTCATCCACCGCTCGTTCGACCAGTTGCTTGAGCCAACGGTGAAGATCAACGGACTCCAGGTCCTTGTGTTTGGCGGCCTGTCGGAGCCGAGGGTCAAAGACGACCTGTTCGAAGTGTTCGTCAAACTGAACACCGGCCAGGATGGGAGGTCCATTCTTGAAGCTCTCGAAGTCCAGGAAGATGGCTCGTTCGAGACGCCCATCCGAGAGTTGTTTCCAGGCGGCTGGTTTGCGGTTTCGTCGGGTTCTGTTGCGGGTCATTTCGCGTCTCCTTGAAACGGGTGAAAATAGGCGTTCGGATTTTGCCGTCGCCCTCTACCCGTTAATTAACGCGGCCGCGCATGCACGCGTGCGTGCGTGTACACGCGAGGAACCCGACGTTTCTTCAGCCGAAAAAACGCTCGAGTTGATGACGCCTGAACCGGCCTGACCCCGGTGGTTTGTAGATCCCGAACTACAACCAGTCGGTGAACTTGGTGCGGAGCATCGGCGAGTCCATCCACGATGTGTCCGGTTCGGGAAGCGCCATCGCCTGGGTGACCGTCAGCCAACCGTTGGGCAGCGGCTTGCACGTGGGGTACCCCTTGCGGGTGATCCAGCAGATCTCGCCGCGTTCCTCGCAGGCCTGCCCGACCGACAGCGTGGCGCGGGCGTCCTGGGCCACGTAGTCCAGGATCTCGTCATACAGCCCCTCGGCCCACATGTTGGGCGCCAGCTTCTGGGCTTCGCTGGAGGACTTGCCCGGCAATCCCATGCCTTCGGCGGCCTTGCCCAGGCCAATCGGGTAGCCCAGTTGACAAAAGACGTGAAACATCATGTCCACGTGGTGCCTGGCCAATTGCTTGCACTCCTCGACCAGTCCCGATTCCTCGCCCAGGATGTCGAAGTCAAATCCGAGTCCGTTCCAGGTCAAGATGGTGGCACCCTGGGAACTGGCGTCCACCAGGAAGTGGACGAGTTCAACCACCTCTCTGGTGTTCATCCGGGGCGACGGTGTCCCCTCGGCGGTCTTCCCGTGCCACGTGCGCGGTTCGTCCTCCTCGCTGGAGAGTGTCGCGGCACAGGTGATTCCCAGCGGCCGGTGCGATTTCAGGTCACCCACCGGGCCGTCGATGATCTTGGCCGTCTCGAGATCGAAAGCGATGTAGTGTTGAGGCATGCTCTTTGTCGCCAGAAATCCAGGAGCGGTGAATATGGCCACCGGAGATCAACTGGTGCCTGGCGAAGTCGAATTGATCACCAGGTCAGCGAACCCCTGCTTTGGCCGAAGGACTCCGTCTCGAGTCCCGCATTGTTGAGCATCGTAACGAACAGATCGCACAGCGGTGTGTTTTTCTTCTTCTCCCGGGCAATGTAGCGGACGTGTTTGAACTCGCCGTCGGCCAGGAAGATCGGCAGATTGCGTGCGTGGTGGGCGTTGCCGTTGCCGGTCACATCCTCGATCTGGGGGACCACGAAGTGGTCCTGGATCATGACGCTGACGACCCGGCTGGAATCGGTCTGCACGATCAGAGGGACAAGATCCACAGGATCAGGGGGCGTTGCATGTCGAGAAACATGCGTACCCGAGACACAGCCAATCTTAGCAGTTGGCATTTGCGCTGAAGACGAAAGCACCAGGGTATTCGGGTGAACCTCACCGATCTTGTCAGAAACCCGGTTCGCCTGGCACAAAAAGAACTTTGTCAGGAAAGGACATAAAACGCGACACCATAAGGTGGCAGCTTGTCGCGGAGCGTGAACTGCTGTGGTCCGGACCGCTGCAGTTTCACTGTCTGTTTCCGGTGTTCGTCCCGGGCATCC
>MDTE01202155.1_pt1 | contig 25287 bp, 20 predicted proteins | sample 811231 | NCBI WGS metagenome assembly MDTE01 (sample SAMN05326651, study PRJNA326480) | marine metagenome | isolation source: seawater | place: Indian Ocean: Red Sea | collected 2010 | reverse complement strand
TTTCAAGTTTCTCAATAGTAACAGACTTAATTATATCACCTTCAATAATTGATTTTGCTGTATCCAATCCCTCAAAGATCATACCAAAGGGTGTATAACAATTAATATCAGGACTAGCACAATCTCGTTTGTAAAATTCCTCATCATAATAATCATACTCTGGAAAAGCTTTATATGCTATAAACCATTGACTACTGTTAGTACCTTTATTTTTTGCATCTAAACCTTCATTATAAAATGATATTATACCTTCTCCAGTATGCCTCATTTTATTATTAACTTCATTGTCAAATGTATACCCAGCTCCAGTTAATTCACCAGGAGGATCTCCTGTTAATGCCATTTCTCCAGGTATTACTTTATGAAATGTTAATCCATTATAAAATTCTTGTCGTGCCAAAAATACAAAATTATTTACTGTAAAACTAAGTGCAGAATTATGAAAAATTGGTGAATGAGAATACCACATATCAAACTTGAAAGATTTACCATTAGCTGGCTCTCCTCCTAAAGTTTCCATTTCAACTGTAGCCCTATATTCATCTTTATATGCTATTAACATACCTCCGGCTATATTTTTTGGCCTTCCATCCCATTGTTTTACCCCATCAACAACAGTCATTAAAGCTGCAGTTTCATTCTCACCAATTCCTGAACCTTGTCTTTCTGTAACTGACTTATCAGCTCCTGCTCCTGCTTTAACAGTATCAGTAGTTGATTCTCCCCCACCGCAATTCACATAAACAATAGATAAAATACTTAGAATTAAGATTGCCGCAATATTAGACCTTTTAATTAACATCTTAAATACTACCTTTCTTAATTTTTTTACTTTCATAAAATAATTTAATATCAAAAATATATAGTGTCAAGAATAACTATAGTATTATTATCTTATAAACACGAATATAGTATCTTGAAAGAATAAATTCTGTTTGTTATAATTTTGTTAAAATTTTTTATTGATATAAATTAAATATATTTATTGGAGTTAATACTTTGGGTAGATATCTTGTACAACGCATATTAGCCATTATACCTGTTTTTATGATTGTTGCTATTACAGTATTTATGTTAATACATATTACTCCAGGTGACCCTGCATTATTAATGGCTGGAGATGAAGCAACTCCTGCACAGATCGATGCACTTAGAAAAGATTTAGGTTTAGACAAACCAATTCATATCCAATTAATGAATTATTTTAAAGACATCTCACGAGGTAATTTAGGTCATTCTATATTTAACAACCATGATGTAAGGGGTTTAATTGTACAAAGATTAGAACCAACTTTATCTATAGCATTTGTAGCTGAAGGATTAGCTATTCTTATTGGAATTCCGCTTGGAATTATTGCTGCATGGAAATCTAATACTCTATACGATCGTTTAATAATGATATTTGCTGTAGGAGGCTTTGCAATACCTTCATTTTGGTTAGGTTATAATTTGATATGGTTATTTGCAGTTAAACTAAGTTGGTTTCCAGCAATAGGATATAATCCTATTGGGGAAGGTATAGTCCCATGGATTTCTTCTATTACCTTACCATGTATAAGTATTGGTACTATTGGAGCTGCTTTAATTGTTAGAATGACACGATCTAGTATGTTAGAAATTTTGCGTGAAGATTACATTCGTACTGCTAGAGCAAAAGGGTTAGCAGAATTTCCTGTTTTAATTAGACACGCTTTTAAAAATGCTGGATTACCCGTAGTTACTGTGATTGGGTTGGGTATTGCTGGTTTAGTTACGGGACTAGTTGTTACTGAGGCTGTTTTCGCCATTCCTGGAGTAGGAAGACTTATGGTGAATGGAGTTGCAAGAAGAGATTTTCCTATTATACAAGGAGTTGTTTTAGCAACAACGGTATCATATGTTTTGATAAATCTATTAATTGATTTAAGTTATGGATATTTAGATCCAAAAATAAGGTATAAATAGTTAGTAAAGATAAAAAAGATGACAACTCAAACTCAATCTTATTCTAGATTCAGAGAAAACCTAAAAACCACAAAAAGAGTTTTAAAAGGTAATCCTAACCTTTTGCTTGGTGTTATTCTGGTTACTTTTTTTGTCATTGTTTCTTTAGGGGCAGGGCTACTTGATAAAGCTAATGACCCTGGTTGTGAAGAATCTTCACAAATAAGAAAATCAAATGCTATAGAAAAACATGGGAAAGATAAATATAAAGAACATTACGCTGAAGTAGATTGTTCCCCAGCTATATATATAAAACCATTTATTCGATTAAACCCTCCAGGATATCCTGAAAATGTAAAAAATGTCCCTCCCACTGCCTCGGAAGAACAAATTGAACAAATGAGAGTTATGGAACGCGAAAAGACTCATATTAGTCATTGGTTCGGTACGGATTTAATGGGAAGAGATGTTTATTCTAGAACTTTACACGGAGGCAGATTATCTCTCGCTGTTGCTGCAACTGTATCCATATTAGTTATGCTTACAGCTGCTCTTATCGGTATCCCTACTGGATATTTTAGAAGGGTAGATAATATAGTGATGAGATTTATGGACGGCTTAATGGCTTTCCCTTCATTCTTACTAGCTATTGCCCTTGTAGCAATTTTAGGACCAAGTTTTCAAAATGTTGTAATTGCCCTTTGGATAACAGGTATACCTGGAGTTGTTAGAATCATTAGAAGTTTAGTGTTAACACTTAGAGAATCACAATATGTTGAAGCTGCTAGAGCAATAGGAGCTCAACCTTTGCGTATTTTATTTGTACATATATTTCCACAAACCGTCGCACCAATTGTAGTTGCAGGAACATATATATTTGCAAACTCTATTTTGACCGAAGCTGGATTAAGCTTCTTGGGTACAGGAATACCTCCAACTACTCCAAGCTGGGGTAATCAAATGGGTGAATCAAGGATTTATGCAAGTATTTCTTCCTGGACAATTTTCTTTCCTGGTTTAATGGTCGCATTAATGGTACTTGCTGTTAACTTAGTTGGTGATGGACTACGAGATGCATTAGATCCTAAATTACGTAGAAGAGGATAAATTCATATTATATATTTTACTATTTTGCTTTAAAATTTAGATAAGCAAAATTATACTTTGTAAACTTTTTAATATATATTTATATTATGAATCTCTTTAATAAAATATTTACATCTTTATATATCCTAACGCTATTTTTTTTGTTATCTTGTTCTAATAACTCGATGGCAACTAAGAAAAATTCTAATATAACCATTTCATCAAATATGATAAAACGGTTAGAAGTAAATGAATTTAATCAATTAACCGATTTAGAAAATTATTCTAAAGCTTTAAAAGGAAGTAATGACCCCTATTTTGGAACACTCCAAAGAAAAAAATTGATCAATTTATTATCTGATCCTGAATTCCAAACCCATGGTAGTAAGATAACAATTAGACAGTTATTATCATTTGATTATTTAAGATTTGGTGAATATGAAAAATCTATAGAACTTTTAGAAGAAGCATTAACTATAGAATCTGAAAATGTAGATGAAACATCATACCTTTTAGAACTCCTTGAAGACTTATCTATAACTTATATAAAATCAGCAGAATTAATCAATCAATCTGACAAATCTTCAAAATTAGTCTGCACATTACCTATAAGTAACCAAAGAGGATATAGTAATAATGAATACACATATTCTGCAATAAATTATTTAAATAAATGGTTAGAAATTGAACCTAACAATATAAAAGCACGCTGGCTACTTAATATAGCTCATATGACACTAGGAAATTACCCTGATTCAATAGATGACAAATTACTTATTGAAGTAAATAACAAATCAAATTTAAATCTTGAAAAATTTTCAGATATTTCATCCGAAGTAGGTATAATTGATATAAATTTATCAGGAGGTAGTATAATTGACGACTTTGATAATGATGGATATTTTGACATAGTTACTTCAACTTGGAATCCTGATGAATCATTAATCTTTTATCACAATAAAGGAAATGGAATTTTTGCGAAACTGACATTAGATGCTAATTTAGATGATCAACTTGGAGGTTTAAACATTAATCATGCAGATTTTAATAACGATGGATTAATTGATATTTTTGTCATGAGGGGTGGATGGATGAGAAACAATGGACAAATGAGAGTATCTTTATTAAAAAATATGGGTAATAACATATTTAATGATGTAACCAAAGAATCTAAATTAAATTTCCCAAGTTATCCTAGTCAAAACTCTGCTTGGGGTGATTATGACAATGATGGAGATTTAGATTTATATGCTTGCAATGAATCAGAACCTGATGATGATTTTGATACTACATCTTTTAAATACCCTAGTCAGTTATTTCAAAATAACGGAGATGAAACTTTTACAGATATATCTGGAAAAGCAAATGTAAAAAACTTTGGATACTGTAAAGGAAGTAGCTGGGGTGATTATGACAATGACGGAGATTTAGATTTATATATTTCAAATTTTGCTTCAGAAAACCGCCTATATAAAAACAATGGGAATGGTACATTTACTGACATAGCAAAAGATTTAAAAATCCAACATCCCATTTCTAGTTTTACCACTTGGTTTTGGGATTATAATAATGATGGATGGCTTGATATATTTGTTGCAGGATATGGTAGTGATGTAAAAGATGTAGCTTCAAGTTATTTAGGTATAGAACATAATGGAACTAGCATGAAATTATATAAAAATGATCAATCTGGAGGATTCATTGACATTACTGAAAATGCAAATTTAAACAACATACACCTAACTATGGCTGCAAATTATGGAGATTTTAATAATGACGGTTGGTTAGATATTTATTTAGGTACAGGTTATCCCTCATATGACGTAATAACTCCAAATATAGCCTACTTAAATAATCAAGGTAATGACTTCATTGACGTAACTTTTGAGCTTGGCTTAGGGCAACTACATAAAGGACATGGTATCTCATTTGGTGATATTGACAGAGATGGAGATCAAGATATATTTACACAAATTGGCGGCTTTTACCCTGGTGATGGTTTTTATAATTTTTTATATAAAAACCATCATAAAGAAAATAACTGGATTTCAATTAAATTACAGGGAAGTAATTCTAATTCGCAAGGGATTGGTACAAGAATAAAAGTTATTACCCTTACAAAAAATAACACTTTAGAAGAAATATATTCTACAGTTAGTTCAGGAGGAAGTTTTGGGTCTTCTACCTTTGAACAGCATATAGGTATTGGATCATCTAAAGAAATAAAAGAAATTCACATAAATTGGCCAGCTTCTTCTAAACTACAAATATTTAAAAATGTCCCTATTAACAGATCAATATTAATAGAAGAAGACAGACAAGATTACACTATAAGAGATATAAAGCCTATCAATACACCTAATTAGTAACTAAATCTGGATCATTCGGAATCTTATAATTATTAGCTTGATCTATAATATCTACACCAGCTCTTTCACTCCATGCAGCCATTATTTGTTTAGTTATTGGGCCAGGAATATCTCCTTCAATTGGTCTATTGTCCATTTTTGAAATTGGCATTAAGCAATATGCAGTATTTGAAAAAAACAACTCATCAGCAGTATACATATCATAAGCCTGTATGTCTTCCGATTTCGCTTCAATAGATAGGTTTTTTGCCAATTCAAAAATTAATTTTTGAGCATCTCCTGCCAAAGAACTACGATTTGTAGGAGTTTTCAAAACTCCATCTTTAACTATCCATACATTACCTTGAATATTTTCAGTAATATTGCCATTACCATCCGTTAAAATAGGATAAGATTCCTTATCTACATCAGCAGCTTCTAAAGCTGCAAGTGCAAAATTCAACCTGTTATCATGCTTAACACGAGATTCTAAAGCAGAAGGAGAATAACTAAGCGTTTTTACTATTACTCCATGCACACCATTTTTATATCCATCTACCCATTTAGAAGGCTGCAAATGCCAAGGTCTAATTACAATTGTAGGTTTCACAGGATCAAGTGCATCTTTGCCAGCACCTCTAGATACATACTGTCCTATAAAAAAATCTCCTCCTGGTACACGCATATGTTCATTTTTCTCTAATAAACCTAATGTCAAATTTTCCCAATCATCAATATCTAATCCAGTGTCTAACCTAGCATATTTCAATGAACGCATGAATCTTTCTAAATGTTCTCTTACTCTAAAAGGTTTCCCATTAAAGGTTCTTTGTATATCAAAAACTGCATCTCCATAACGGAAACCTCTATCTGTAACATGTACAATACATTGTGAATCTGGTATATATTCACCATTAAAATAACTAATTAAACTCATGAATACCTCCTTAGAATTTAAATTATAAAAAAAATGATCACAAATTACAATCTTTATATATTACTCAATGTGTAAATATATGCTATTGTCTATTACCAAATTAATGGACTATTATAAAATAAGATAAATTTTTAAAAATACACTAGGTATTAAATTGAATAATTCTACAAAACAAAATAAACAAAATAGTAATTTAGACAAAATAGTTTCACTATGTAAAAGAAGAGGATTTATTTTTCAAAGTAGCGAAATATATGGAGGATTAGGTAGTATATGGGATTATGGACCACTTGGATCACAACTTAAAAGAAATATTAAAGAATCTTGGTGGAAAAAAATGGTATTAGAACGTAAAGATGTTGTAGGAATAGATTCTAGTATATTAATGAATACAAATATATGGAAAGCTAGTGGCCATTTAGAAAATTTCACAGATCCGTTAGTTGAATGCCAAGAATGTAATCAAAGATGGAGGGAAGATCAATTAAATAATAAATCCTGTCCTGATTGCGCAGGTAATTTATCAGAATCTCGTTTGTTCAATTTAATGTTTAAAACTCATATTGGACCCGTAGAAAATTCATCTACTCCAATCTATTTACGTCCAGAAACCGCACAAGGAATTTTTGTCAACTTTAATAATGTGATCTCAACAACACGAAAAAAACTTCCCTTTGGAATTGCTCAAATTGGAAAAGCCTTTAGAAATGAAATTACTACTGGTAATTTCATATTCAGAACGCGTGAATTTGAAATGATGGAAATGGAATATTTTGTATACCCTGATGAAGATGAAACATGGCATAAATATTGGATTAATGAATGTTTAGAATGGTATAAATCTATTGGAGTAAATTCAAAAAAATTAAAAGTGCGCCAACACGACGCAAAGGAAATGGCCCATTATTCAAAAGCAACTTCAGATATTGAATATAAATTCCCGTGGGGATGGGGTGAAATAACTGGTATAGCTAATAGAACTGATTTTGATTTAAAATCCCATTCAAATGCTAGTGGAGAAAATTTATCAATATTTGATGATAAAACAAATAAACATTTAACACCATTTGTTATAGAACCCTCAACTGGAATAGATCGAACAATAATGACATTATTGTTCGAGTCTTATACAGAAGAAGAATCTATAAATGCAAAAGGCAAATCTGAAACAAGAGTATTTCTAAACTTCACTCCTGAAATAGCACCAGTAAAAATAGCAGTTTTACCATTAAGTAGAAATGAATCTTTACTTCCTCTATCTAATAAAGTCCATGATTTATTGCTCAAATCTAAAATTATCGATGGTTCAATAGATTTTGATGACTCACAAAGTATAGGAAGAAGGTATAGAAGACAAGATGAAATTGGCACTCCAATTTGTGTAACGGTAGATTTTGAATCCTTAAACGATGGCTCCGTTACAATTAGAGACAGAAATACAATGTTACAAAATAGAGTTAAAATCGATAATTTAGAACTATCTATTTTAAAACAACTAAATAATAATACACAATAACATGCTAATTATTCATGCTGCAGATATACATATAGGAGTCGAAAATTATAGTACAATCGATCCTGAAACTGGATTGTCAACAAGATTATTAGATTTTTTAAAAACATTTGACGAAGTAGTAAATTATGCTATTAACAACAAAGCCGATCTGGTCCTTTTATGTGGTGATATGTATAAAAACAGAAACCCAACTCAAACTCATCAAAGAGAATTTGCAAAAAGAATTTCTAGACTATCATTAAATAATATTCCTGTAGTTTTAGTAGTCGGGAACCATGATGTCCCTCACGTTCTTGAAAGAGCATCTGCTTTAGAAATATTTGGAACTTTATATGTTCCCAATATATATATTGGAGATTCTATTAAAACTCATTTAATAAAAACTTCAAACGGAGATATTCAAATTATTACATTACCTTGGATAAGAAGGAGTGGATTCCTTTCTAGAGAAGATACGAGAGATTTAACCCCTAATCAAATTAATGAAACTATCCAAGAGCGATTATCCCATATGATAAAAAGTGAAGCAAAAAAATTAGATCCATCAACACCTGCTATCCTAGCAGGACATGTAACAGTTAGTGGAGCTAAAACTAGTTCGGAACAGTTAATGACACTAGGAAGAGATTATTTACTGTTAACAAGCGACATTGGATTACCTGAATTTGATTATATTGCTTTAGGGCATATTCATAAACATCAAATCTTAAATAAAAATCCACATGTAGTATATAGTGGAAGTCTTGAAAGAGTTGATTTTGGAGAAGAAAATGATATAAAAGGGTTTTGTTCTATAAATATTGATCCAAAAGAAGAAATTGGGAATAGATTAATTGATTTTAAGTTCATAGAAACTAATGCAAGAAAGTTTAATACAATTAATATTAATATACCTGATACGGATGAAAACCCAAATGAAACTATTATCTCAACAATTAAAAAATTTGATATAAAAGATTCGATAATAAGAGTTAATATTGAATCTCCTATAAATTTAAAACCAATAATTCAAGAAAATGATATAAGAATGGCTCTAAAAGAATCACAATACATTGCTTCTATATCAACTGTAACAAACACTAAACATAATAATCGATTAGGTATAAAATTTATGTCCAATATGGGCCCAAATGAATATTTAAAAAAATATTTTGAGTCAAAGAATTTTGACTCAAACAGAATTGATACTTTAATGAAATATGCTTCAGAATTAATGGAAGATGAAAAAGAATAACCATAATGAATATTGGTGATATATTTTTATTAATTGTCAGATGGATACATGGAGTATCTGCGGCCACATGGATCGGTGGCAGCATATTCTTTATGTTGGTTTATAAACCCATACTAGCAAAAAATAAAGATATTTCTAAAACCTTAGCTTATGATACTTCAAATGCCCTAAGAATATTAATAGATACTAGTATTTTTGTGTTACTAGCAACTGGCATAATATTAACATTTGACCGACTAACATCAAGTTTTATTAAACTCCCCTACATACTAGTTCTATGTATAAAGATCATATTATGTTTATGGATTTTTTTAATAGCCAGATGGAGCAAAAATTCAAAAAGTCGTAGTTTAAATATTGAAAATAAAAAATCGAATAAATTAAATAAATTCATTTCAGGGTACAATATGGTCATTATTTTAGGATTAATTATATTCCTGATATCTGATTTATTAAAAATAATATTTGAAAAACTTTTGTTAAATTAAATCTATTTAAAGGAACTATTATGAAAAAATCAATAATGGATATTTTAGTCTGCCCAATATGTAAAAATGATTTATCTCTAAATATAGAAAAAGAAAATAATGATGAAATAATTGAAGGTAAACTAACATGTAATAATTGTTCAGAATCCTTCCCTATAATTGACGGAATACCTAATTTATTACCTGCAGATCTTAGAAATTAATTTAACTGATGCGAAGATTTCTGAATCTTCATAGTTTTTCAAGGTATTATTTATCAAATTCCCTGTTGTAGGATTAAGTAATGTTGGATTTATTTCCATTAGTGGTATTAATACAAATAGCCTTTCTAACATTCGCGGGTGCGGTATATTTAAAATTGAAGTATTAACAATCATATCACCACAAAGTAAAATATCTAAATCGATTGTTCTTGGAGCATTCTTAAAAGTTTTAGTTCTTTTTAAAGATTTCTCAAACATTTTAAGCTCGTTCAATAATTCAAATGGGTTTAAATCTATTTCAATGTAACAAACTGCATTTAAAAATTTAGGTTGAGTTAAAAACCCTACGGGTTCAGTTTCATATATTGATGATTTAATAATATTAGAAGATATATCTTCTAACATTGCTATTCCATTTAATAAGTTTGCATTTCTGTCCCCCAAATTCGACCCTAATCCAATATACATCTCATACATAGGCGTTACCATCCTCGTACTATTGCATCACTCATTTTTGCAACTTTAGCTATTTCACAAACATCATGAACCCGAATAATATCAACTTTTTTACTAATACATAAAGCTGCAACTGCAGAAGTCCCCTCTATTCGGTCATGAATAGGTAAATTTAATACTTCTCCAATAGACGCTTTTCGAGACATTCCCACTAAAATTGGATGATCTAATAATTTAAACTTATCTAAATTTCGATATATTTCTAAATTTTGCATAGTATTTTTACCAAAACCAATACCTGGATCAATAATAATATTTTGTTTTTTTATTCCATAGCTTATTGCTAAATTTATGACATTAATAAAATATTCATTAATATCTCCTATCAAGTCATTATAAATATAATCTTGTTGATTGTGCATTAAAATAACTGGCAATCCAGTTTCAGCTATAATTTTAATCATTTCAGGATCATGTCGAAAACCTGAAATATCATTGACCATATTAGCTCCAGCCTCAATAGCTTTTAAAGCAACTCTAGGTTTATAAGTATCTATACTAATTGGTATATTAATTTTTTTTCTTAATTCACTGATAACTGGTATTACCCTATCAATTTCTGTTTTTTCTGAAACTGGTTTAACTCCTTTATAAACAGAAGCTGGCCGAGTAGATTCACCGCCTATATCAATAATATCTACACCGCACTTCTCGAAAGATAAAGCTTTTTCAATTGCAAGATTAATATCATCTCCAATCCCATCACCTGAAAAGGAATCTGGAGTAACATTAATTACTCCCATAATATATGTTTTATCTCCCCAAATAAAATCTTTTCCAAATATATTTGTTGTATCATAATTAAAATTATTCATCAAAAAAATACTTTTCACTATTAAATTTTCTTAATCATCATATACTACTTATAATTATACAAATAGTTTATCTTGCGACAAACTTACTAATTTGGTAACTTATAATATATGAATTTTTTATTTAACATCAATATATAGATAAAATTTATTTAATGGATAATTCTAATATTATTGACCCTAAATTATCAAAGCTTCACGATTTACGAAAAGAATCTTCTCTAGGTGGTGGTGAAAAACGTATCGAGTCACAACACAAAAGAGGGAAGCTAACTGCCCATGAAAGATTAAACCTTCTTTTTGATAAAAATACTTTCGAAGAGATAGACCCATTTGTATTACATAGATCCTCGGATTTCGGATTAGAAAAAAATAAATATTTAGGAGATGCTGTTGTAACTGGATATGGCAAAATTAATAATAGATTAGTTTTTGCATACTCTCAAGATTTTACTGTTTTAGGGGGGTCATTATCAGAAGCAGTAGCTCAAAAAATATGTAAAGTAATGGATTTAGCTATGCAAAATGGTGCTCCCATGGTTGGACTTATTGATTCAGGTGGAGCCAGAATTCAAGAAGGAATAGACAGTTTAAATGGCTATAGCGAAATATTTTTCAGAAATACCAGAGCTTCTGGTGTAATACCCCAAATTTCAGCTATATTAGGCCCTGCAGCCGGGGGAGCTACATATTCTCCTGCATTAACTGATTTTATTTTTGCAGTTCAAAACATAGGACAAATGTATATAACAGGGCCAGATGTAATAAAAGCTGTTACAGGTGAATCTGTAACCCATGAAGAACTTGGAGGGGCATTAACTCATTCAACAAAATCAGGGGTAGCTCATTTTGCGAGTGAAACTGAAGAAGCTTGTATAAATAAAATAAAAAATTTATTAAGTTTCCTTCCATCAAATAATATGGAAACTCCTCCAAAACAAAATACTAATGACACAAGAGATAGAAAGAATAATTCATTATCTAATATAGTTCCAGAAGCTTCAAATAAGCCATATGATATGTTAGAAATAATTAACGAAATAATTGATAACAACAATTTTCTTGAAATACATGAATTGTTTGCAAAAAATATAATTGTGGGTTTAGCTAGATTTGATGGTAATTCTGTTGGTATTGTTGCTCAACAACCAAATCATCTCGCAGGAATACTAGACATAGATGCATCAGTTAAAGCTGCACGTTTTGTAAGGTTTTGTGATGCCTTTAACATCCCCATATTAACTTTAATAGATGTTCCAGGTTTTATGCCTGGAACTAACCAAGAATATGCAGGTATTATCCGTCACGGAGCAAAATTAATTTATGCCTATGCTGAAGCAACTGTACCCAAAATAAGTTTATTAACTAGAAAGGCTTATGGGGGAGCGTATATCGTCATGAGTAGTAAAGGATTAGGTGGTGATATAAACTATTCTTGGCCTTCCGGACAACTTGCTGTAATGGGCGCTGAAGGAGCAGTTAACGTAATCCATAGAAAAAAGATCAATGAATCTGAAAATCCTGAAGAAATTCGTAAAGATTTAGTAAACGAATATGAAGATGTTTTTATGAATCCATATATAGCTGCTGCAAGAGGATTAATTGATAATGTTATAGACCCATCTGAAACTAGAAATAAAATTATCCAATCCTTAGATATGCTTAAGAATAAACGAGATGTAATTCCTCCAAAAAAACATGGAAGTATCCCGCTTTGAAAATAATTTATAATCATAAAACCACACTAACTAATAATAAAATAGCTGCAATTATATCTGCTATATTAGCGTTTCAAAACATGGATAATGGTGATACTCATCCTAGTGATAATTATAAATTAAATAAATGGCAGACAAGCTTAATTGAAAATTCTATACTTAATAATAAATGGACAAATTACAAATGGTAAATTATATTTTGGAGTTTATAAATCATGCCTAAAAACTCTTTAAAAATTACTGATACAACTTTGAGAGATGCTCAACAAAGTTTATTGGCAACCAGAATGCGTACAGAGGATATAATTGAAATTGCTAAAACAATGGAGAATATACCTTTATACTCTATGGAAGTATGGGGAGGAGCAACTTTTGATTCTACAACACGGTTCTTAGCAGAAGATCCCTGGGAAAGGTTAAAATCTATTAAAGAAATCCTACCCAACACCCCTTTAATGATGCTATTAAGAGGTAAATCTTTAGTTGGCTATAAAGCCTATGATGATGAAGTTATAAATGCTTTTATTAAAGAATCTGCTAAAACAGGAATTGATATATTTAGAGTATTTGATGCTCTAAATGACGAAGAAAATTTACAACAAGCTGCTAAAGCAGTAAAATCTGAAAACAAGCATCTCCAAATGACCATATGTTATTCATCAACTGAAAATACTGGTCTTGATGGACCTATTTATAATATGGGATATTTTGAAAATAAAGCAAAAATATTCCAAGAAATGGGTGCAGATAGCCTTTGCATAAAAGATATGGCTGGGATTATTACACCTTATGATATATTTAAACTTATATCATCTCTAAAAAACATACTCACTATTCCAATACAATTCCACACACATTCTACTAGTGGATTAGGACCTTTATCATTAATTAAAGCAATAGAGGCTAATGTAGATATTGTTGATACTTGCTTATCACCTCTCTCATTAAGAACATCTCAACCTCCAATTGAACCACTATTAATTACTCTAAAAAATTCTGAACGTGATCCAGAATTAAATTTAGATGATTTTATTAATGCTAGTGCAAAGTTAAAATCAATTTTACCTAAATACGCCGACCTAATCTCAAATTCTAATGAAAGCATTTTAGATTCTACTGTATTGAAGCACCAAATCCCTGGAGGAATGTACTCTAATTTAATATCTCAATTAAAAGAAGCAGATGCATTAGATAAATTAGATGAAGTATTAAATGAAATACCTAATACTCGTAAAGATATGGGATATCCTCCACTTGTGACGCCTATTAGCCAAATGGTTGGCTCACAAGCAGTAAGTAATGTGATTTTTGGAAGGTATAAAATAATATCTGAACAAATTCAAAATTATATTTTAGGAAAATATGGTAAACCTCCTATGCCCATTAACCCTGAAGTCATTGATATGGTTGCAAATGATAATGAACAAAATGAAGATTCTGAAGGGTTGGCTCATGCACAGAATTCTATTGCTGAAATATCTCAAAATATTCAAGATGTATTAACATATGCTTTATTTCCGAATACTGGTATGAAATTTTTAAGGATGAAATATGGGATAGATAATATACCAGATAATATGAAGTTATACAAATCAATCCCTACTCAAAATATTGAACACCAAAAAAAGAAAGAAAATAAATCCAATACACAAAACTTATCCGCTAATTCAAAGACATATAATATATATATAGATAATGAGCTTTTTGAAGTAACTGTTGACCCTACTTTCAAAAAAGATGATTTGGCAACAAACGATAGAGTAATAGAAACTACACCTATAAATACAGAACTTTCAAATACTGATGAAAATAATGTTATTAAATCACCAATGCCTGGTATTATAACCAATTATTTAGTAAATGAGGGCGATACAATCAATAGAGGTGACAAAATTGCAGTTATAGAAGCAATGAAAATGGAAAACTCTATACCTGCACATAAAGAGGGAATAATAAAATCGTTACCATTTCAACCTGGTGATTTAATATCTCGTGGAGATATATTAGCCATTATTGAAGATCATGCTTAATTAAATTGAACCATATAAATAAAAAATAAAATAATATACACAGGAGTTAACAATAATATGAGAAAAAAAGTTACAATTGTAGGTGCAGGTAATGTAGGAGCAACAACTGCTCAAAGAATATTTGATAAAGGTTATGCAGACGTTGTATTAGTAGATATTGTTGATGGTTTACCTCAAGGAAAAGCATTAGACATGTTAGAATCCGGTCCTATATTACGTTCAGATGCAACTATAATTGGAACTAATGAATATGATGAAACTGAAAACTCTGATGTAGTAGTAATTACCTCAGGATTAGCTCGTAAACCAGGAATGACTAGAGACGATTTACTTCTAACTAATAAAAAAATAGTCTCCTCAGTTGCAAAAGAAATATCAAATAAATCACCCAACAGTATAATTATTGTAGTAACAAACCCACTTGATGCTATGGCTCAACAAGTTCAAAAAATTAGTGGATTTGATAAATCAAAAGTTATAGGTATGGCAGGTATATTAGATACTGCAAGATTCAGAACATTCTTAGCTGAAGAATTAGATGTGTCAGTTGAATCAGTTTCAGCCTTTGTATTAGGAGGACATGGTGACACTATGGTTCCGGTTGTAGGTAATACTACCGTTGGTGGCACACCCATATCGAAACTTATTCCTCAAAAAAGATTAGAAGAAATAGTACAAAGAACTCGAGATGGAGGAGCTGAAATAGTATCTTATCTTAAAACTGGAAGTGCTTACTATGCTCCATCTGCATCAATTGTACAAATGGTTGAATCCATTTTATTTGATAAAAAAGATATATTACCATGTACAACTTATTTAGATGGAGAATATGATATATCTGGGTTATATGTAGGAGTCCCAGTAAAATTAGGAGCTAAAGGAGTTGAAGAAATAATCGAGTTCGATTTAAATGATAAAGAGTTATCAGCCCTAAAAAATTCAGCAGATGCTGTTAAAGAACTAATTGAAATCATGGATAAAGATGACTAAAGTCTTTAAGGCTGTAAAGCTAATTCAGAAAGTAGTACTTTAGTTGAAACAATATGCTTATTTAACCTAAGTTTTTCAGGCTCTATGCCTAAAGCAAGACCCAATAATTGAGGTAAATGAATTATTGGTAAATTTATTTGAGAACCTATGCTTTTTCCTGCCTTTGATTGGAATCCGTCTAAATTTAAATGACATAGAGGGCAAGGAGTAACCATAGCATCAGCTCCAAGGTCTTTAGCGTCAGTAGTATGCTTAGCAACCATTTTCATAGAATTTTTTTCATTAATAGTAAGAATAGGAAATCCACAACACAATGTTTTGCCTTTGAAGTCAACTACTTCAGCATTAACAGCTTCTATAATTCTTTCCAAAGAATCTTCTCTTTCAAGATTATCTTTAAAGCCTAAAGCATCTGAAGGCCTTACCAAATAACATCCATAAAAAGGCGCTAATTTCAAACCATTTAAAGATTTTACTAATTTTGATTTGAACTTCTCAATGCCATAATCTTCTAAAATGATCCAAAGTAAATGTCTTGGTTCAGCCTGCCCAGTAAATTCTAAACCTTCTTCGGCTAATTCTGAATTTATTTCAGCTAAATATTTGGGATCATCCAACATACGTTTACGTGCCTGAGACATAACCCCTTGACATGTACTACAAATTGTCATTAATGGCAAATTTGATCGTTCAGCTAAAGCAAAATTTCGTGCATTAAGAGTATCTCCTAATTTCTGATTTTTTTCCTGTAATACTCCTGAACCAGTACATGATGCACCTTTCATAGCTTCATGATCTAAATCAATTTCAAGCAACTTACATACTTCTAAAGTTGCAACATATAACTCTGGACATGCTCCTCTAGCAACACAGCCTGGATAAAATGCATATTTCATAACTTATTTACTATACCTTTCGAAAATCTTACGAATATTCTGAACACCAGGAATACTCTTGTGAAAAATAGGGGGTCGCTTACCAACTAATTGAGATTTAATACCAATTGGAATTAATTTAATTAGTTCTTTAAAATTGAAAATACCAAAAGTTTTAATTGGAAGTCTTAATTCATCTAGCCAACCACTATGCCCAACATCTCCATAAACGGCTTCTGCATGTCTTGCTCCATTAGTATTTCGAAACCCAACTTTTATTGCTTGATCTCTAAGCTCCATAATTCTTTCCATCGGGTTAACACCTTTGGGACAAACTTCAACACATTGCATACATCTAGTACAATCCCAAATTCCACCATCTTCATAATTTAAATCTTTCAACCTATCTTGTTTTTTTGCATCCCTAGGATCATCAACAAATCTCCAAGCCTTAGCAAGTGCTGCAGGACCAATAAAATTATCATCTACTTCTAATACAGTACAATCAGAGACGCAACAACCACACATTATACAATTCATAGCTGTAAGCAAGTTTTCCATTGATTCATTAGAAGCAATGTATTCTCCACTCTCTGGCACATAATCAGGCTGCATATAAGGTTCAACTCTTTTAACTTGATTAAAAAAAGTATCTAAAGAAACAACTAAGTCTTTAATTACTGGTTGATTCCCCATAGGCTCAACAATTATTTGTTCTCCATTAGGTGCAACGCCAGCAATCCTAGTCTTACAAACTAATTTTGCACTCCCATTCACTTTCATTCCACAAGAACCACATATCGATGCTCTACAAGCACATCTCAAAGCTAAAGAAGTATCCTCATATTCTCTTACATGAATCAATGCATCTAAAACAGTAGAATCCTGATGAATATCTATATTATATTCTTGCCACCAACTATCTCTAGTAGAATCAGCAGGATCAAATCTTTTAACTTTTAGATTAACATTCATTAATACACCCTCTTTACTGGTTCCCATTTAGTTATTGTTACAGGGGAAGTCTCTACTCTAACGTTGTTTTCATTATTACTATCATAATAAACTAATGTGTGTTTTAACCAATTCTCATCATCTCTATCAGGCATATCAGTCCTATAATGAGCTCCTCTACTTTCTTTTCGAGTAATTGCACCATGGATTATAGCTTCTGCATTATCTACCATAAACTCTAGCTCCAATGCAAAAATCAAATTAGTATTAAAGAATTTACCTTTATCTTCAACCGAAATATTTGGCAACCTTTTCTTTGTGTTTTTTAAATTTTCTAAAGCTCCTTCAATGGACTTTTGATCTCTCCAAACACCAATACCCTTTGTCATATTTACTGCCATATCTTCTCTAACCTTAGCAATATTTTCGCCTTTAGGTCTATCGAGAATAGCCTGCAACCGTTCTTTTTCAAGTTTTAAATCATTTTCAGATTTAGAATTAGAACTTACTGATTTTACGTATTCAACTGCATGTTGCGCTGATCTTCTACCAAATACTACAGTATCTAATAAAGAATTAGCTCCTAATCGATTTGCTCCGTGTACACTTACATTTGCGCATTCACCAGCTGCATATAAACCAGGAATTTCTGTCAATCCATTTATATCAGTTTTAATTCCACCCATAATGTAATGCATGCCTGGCCTTACTGGCACGGGATTTTCTGCCATATCAATACCTAAAAACTCAAGTGAAACTTCTTGAAGATAACCTAGCCTTTTTTCAATAAAATCTCTACCTAAATGTCGAAGGTCTAGGTGAACATTACCATTAATTCCTCTTCCTTCATCTATTTCTGTCTGTTCAGATCTTGACACTACATCTCTTGAAGCTAATTCCATATAATCGGGGGCATATTTTTCCATAAATCTTTCCCCGTTTGAATTTAACAAATATGCTCCTTCTCCTCTTGCAGCCTCAGAAAGCAGTATCCCAGTTCTCGCAAGTGTAGTTGGATGATATTGAATCATTTCCATATCCATAAGAGGAACACCCGCTTTATAAGCCAAAGCTATACCATCACCTGTACAAATTAAAGCTTGTGTAGAAGGTTCAAAAACTCTACCATTTCCACCACTTGCCATAATTACAGCTTTAGCCTTTATAGTATGTAATTCTCCGTTCTTCATATCATAAGCTATTACGCCTCTACATTCTCCATCCTCTATAATAAGCTTAGTAACAAACCATTCTTCATAAACATTTAAACCTAGTTTAAGAGATTGCTCATAAAGCACATGCAATAAAGCGGACCCAGTAATTGCTCCAACAAAAAAAGTCCTTGCTACTTTTTGTCCTCCAAATGCCCTGGTTCCTAGTTTACCATCTTCTCCACGGGTAAAAATAACTCCCATTCTTTCTAGTTCAATTACAGCATCTCCTGCTTCCCTAGACATAACTTCAACAGCATCTTGATCAGCTAAAAAATCAGAACCTTTTATCGTATCATATGCATGTCCTTCCCAATCATCACCTCTATCAGTTAAAGGAGCATTAATTCCACCTTGAGCTGCATTTGAATGACTTCTAACTGGATGCACTTTTGATACAACAGCTACATTCATTCCGTTTTTTACACCTTCTACAGCAGCCCTAAGACCAGCCAATCCTGCTCCAACAATTAAAATATCATGTTCAAACATAATAAAATATATCTCCTAAATTTTTATTTGTATTGCCAAAATCTAAAAATTACTTAAACAAAATGCCCACTTTATTTAAGCACCACTTAAACTTGGCAATTGACCTCGAAGAGTTTGTGCAACTGGACCCGGATCATCAATTTCTTCCATTTTTATTGTTTGCATAGAACCAATACCACTTGCAACTACAACACTTCCTCTACCTGTAAGCATTTCAAAAAAACTACGATTTTCTGATATTGATATAACTCTACTTACTGGTATTTCATCAGTATGTAACATAAAAAACTTAAATATCTTAATTACACGTCTATCTGTAACTATATAAGTAACATGTAAATTTCTCAAATACCTTGTAATACCTTTGAAAAACATAAAACTGCCTATAAGAAAAACTATAAAAGGATATACATAAGGGGACATAGTAAAGGCAAATAGATATATTGAAACCCCTACAAATGGAATACTAATGATTAGTCTTGCATATGCAGGCCTCATTGAAGGGTGCCTTATCATTAGTTGTTCCTCTTCATTAAGCAACTGAGGGGCTGGAAAAACAGCGGTCAAAGTAAGGTAAAATCCAATTACTCCCAATACTCCTCCAAACCCTAAAAGCATTAAAGAACTCCAAATTGGAAAATTCCCAAAGAAAACCCCATAAAGACCCGAAATCAAAAAAGGACATATAACTATTAATGTAATAAGAAATTTCCCTAATATTTTTAAAGCATGTTTAAATAACATAATTCTATTTACCTCTAGCCATTTGTACAAAAGTTCCTAACATAGTAACAAATATACCTAGTACAGCTAATACTGTAGGATCTATCCATTCAATTCCTAAAAGTTCATTCATAATAGTATCAGACGGAACAAAAAACCCTCTTTGATTCTCAGGTTCAGAATCTCTATCTTTTTTATTAGCCTGATCAGTTTCATAATTTTGCAAATTACTAGGTTGTGTCATATTTGCTGGATTAAAAGTAGAAGTTAAACCAGGACGCCTTCCTGAGTTAATATTAGAAACTACATTTAAAGAAACTTCACCCTCTGCACTTAAAGACCTAATAATTCCTTGAGAAACATCAAAGAAATAAGAATTTCCAAATGCGTCAACAGCAATTTCATTTACCCTTCTAACATTAAGTTCTCTTGAATCAATTCTCCTAGTAACAAACCCTTCTGAATCAAACAAAATAACATCGCCATTTGAATCATTTAATACATAGAGTAAATCATTATTTATATCATAGGATAATTTTGTAGGAACAATATCCTCAAAACCATATGAAGCCGCATTAGTAATATCGCCCCATGAATTTGCTCCATTAGTGTTGAAATTTTCGAAAACCAATCCATACTGATTAGTTTTTATTATACGATTATTGTGCTTATCAGATATATATAAATTACAAAATCTGTCAGTAGACAAGCCATCTGGAGCGTTTAAACCAGATATTCCTAAATCAGAAATAAAATTACCATTTTCATCAAAAGCTAAAATTCTATTATTATCTCTATCTGCAACATATACTCTAGCTTCATTACTTTCATAATAATCTGAATCCATTGTAGATTTATCACATACTGCCACACCGTTAGCCCCCCTAAAAGAGGCCTCAGATTCAGAGTCTCCCCATGAAGATATGAAATTACCATTCAAATCAAAAATATGAACTTTGTCATTACCAGTATCTGATATATATATCCAGTTTTTATCTCTATTAACGGCCATATTAGTAGGTTCAAGGATTTGGCCCCTATCTCTTCCTCTAACCCCCCATGAATTAATTAAATCTCCATTATTATCAAAAACTCTAATTACTGAATCTCTACTATTTCCTGATAAAAACAATAAACCCTCATGCGCGACCATCCCCGATGCATTAGGAGCCACATCAACATATTCTTGAGTAAAAGATTTAACTGCTTGTGAATCTTTCTCTACTCTTAATTGACCATATTGACAATTATTCATATTAGGACAACTATCAATAACTAAAAGATAATTACCTTCTTCGCCATTACGAGAAGTAACATTAATTTCATACCAACCATCATATGGTAAAGTAAACACATGGTCCTTAATATCACTAGGGTCAAAAGGTATTGTGCTATCATATGAAATCACATTAGAAATCGCTTGGTCCAGCATACCATTAGGCATTAATATCTCTGCATATGGATCTATAAATGACCCTTGGTCAGTTCGTATCATAATGGCAACTTCTCTGCCCTGTTGACCTTCAAAAAGCCACCGTGATCTATCCATACTTGAACCTGGATAAATTTGCAAATTACCAACATCATCTTGCTCAACCATTTCGTCCGGATCGGGTACGTTTGAGAAATCCGTAACCCCTGGAGGAGCTAACCACCAGTGAATCTTAAGATATCTTACATCTTTATCAGTAATATTAGGGTCAGGAATTATTTCTATAGGATCTATTATTCCTATATGATTGTTATGTTGAAAAAGTAATTTGCCACTATAACAGTCTGAGTTACGAGTACCTATTCTAATCGAGTGAGGTATATCATAACTTATACTACCTGCATCAGTTAAACCATCAAGAAATTTTAAACCTCTATAACCAGTAAAGTCATCATTTAAACTCTCTCCAGTTCTTACACATCTGTTTTCAAATGGGGGTATTAATTGACTAAATCCAGTATCAGATATACCGCCCAAAGGTTCAACCATGCTCCTATGTCCATAAAAAAATGCCTGTTCTTCTACATGTTTAACCAAAGACCAGCCCATCATTCCACTTCCTAAGTCAAAAATATTTTCTCCCAAAAACGCTACCCCCCAACGAATTCCGTTTTCCGAAATACCCCACTCTTCTATATGAGAAGGAACTCGCAATTCCAAAGAATTAGTTTGCGGAACAGGTTGCATTGTCTGAACATTAGGCTGAGATGGGCGTTGATCATCTTGTTGCCCAAGCAAATTTTGTATAGCATTAATAGGCTGTTGAATAAGAGATTCTTGTTTTATTGGAGGATTATAAATATCATTAACCTGCCCGAATAAACCAGCTTCTGGCAAATCCACCCTCACACCTCTATTTAACAACTCAGGGATTCCTTTTTCATATGAACTTCTATTGATGGGGTTACCTTGTAATTTCACATGATCACCTAAATTTAATCCAGAATTCCTAACTAATGGAGAAACATCCTCAATCTGATTAAAATTTAATTCTAAGATACCAATTTCTGTTAAATTTTCTAAAGTCGATATATCTCTGATCCTATTATCTTCCATATTAAGATGAAACATTCGATATAATCCTGCAAGTGGAGTTATATCGGTAACTCTATTACCTCCTAAATACAAAAATCCTAAGTTCTGTAAATTACTTAATGGAGTTAAATCTGATATTCGATTATTTCCAATCCACAATTCTGCAAGTCCATTCAAATCATAAATAGGAGAAAGATCAGAAATATAATTTTGACCCAAATGTAAAAGATCCAAATATTTCATATTGCTTATAGCAGATATATTTTCAATTCGGTTGTTGTCTAAAGCCAACTCATCTAGAAAAATTAGATTTTCTAGAGGGGATATATCTTCTATATGGTTATTTGGCAAAATTAAAGTCTCTAAATTCACTAAATCTCTTAAAGGTTCCAAATTTTTAACCTGGTTATCCCAAAGTATTAAAACTCGCAAATTTGGCAATTTAGATAAAGGCATCAAATCACGAATTTGGTTTCCTCCAAGAAATACATGTGACAAACTTTCTAGATGTTCTATACCTTGAATACTTCTAATATTCTGATTGTCACCTTCAAGAGTTCTTATACTGAATAAGTCTTCATGATAAATAGGTCCATTAGGTTTTTTAATAGTAAACCTTATTAATCTTTCAAATTGAGGATCCTCAAAAAACACTTCCCCATCAGCATAAACCGTGGTTAAATTTATTGAATAAAATAAAGAAATTAATATAATACCAATGAAAATTAATCTTGCTTTTGAGTTATTCCAATAACTTTTAATAATAATTTTATTCACGAATACTTCCAATATTTTTTTTCTTAAACATTATATTACATATACAGGATAAAAATCCAACCGTAAAACTACTTAATTTAATAATTAATTAGAGTATATTTAACTTAAAATATAGTATATTAATGATACTTTAGAATTATCAAAAAAAAGAAATATTATAATTATAATTTAAACATATTAAGTTAGACACGAGGAGAAGTATGAATTTACCAATTCCATCAAATAAAGATATTAATAGAATAGCCAAAGAAAATTTTTTTGAGCTTACTAAAGATGAGTTGGAAGCTTTTGAAAAATTGATACCAGAATATTTTGACCAATATGAAAAACTTAAAAATTTCAACGAGAATACAAAAAAAACACACTCCCAAAAAAGAATAGCCGGTGAAATACCTACAAAAAAAGAAGACCCTACAAATTCTATATATAGAAAATTTAGTATAAAAGAGAAGACCTCTGGAAAGCTACATGGAAAGCGTTTCGGATTAAAAAGTTGCATCTCCATAAAAGATATGGAAATGAATGCTGGATCATCAGTTTTTGAAGGATATATTGCAAAAAAAGATGCAACTATAGTTACAAGATTGCTGGATTCTGGCGCAGAATTAGTTGCTTCTTTAAATATGGATCATATGGGATGCTCTGGAGGAGGTAATACATGTTCATATGGAGTAACATTGAACCCGCATAACAAAAATCATTTATCCGGAGGATCTTCTTCTGGATCAGGCGCAGCATTATCTTACAAAGATATAGATATAACTATAGGAGGAGACCAAGGAGGATCTATACGCATACCTTCTTCCTGGTGTGGAGTTGTTGGTTTAAAACCAACTTACGGATTAGTCCCATATACTGGAATAGTAGGGCATGATCATTCTTTCGATGCAACTGGACCAATGGCTAATAATGTTGATGACATAGCAATTACGCTTGAAGTAATTGCAGGATACGATGGAAAAGATCCTAGGCAAAAAATACCCAACAATTTAAATCATAACTACACAAAAAATATAAATAACTCTATAAAAGGCTTATCTATAGGAATACTTTCTCAAGGTTTTGATGGTGAAAATTCTGACCCTTTAGTAGACGAAATGGTTTTAGAAAGCATCCAAAAAGGGACTGATTTAGGTGTAAAAACAAAATCAATAAACATTCCCGAACACCTAAATGCAAATATTATTTTCTGGGGATTATGCGTAGAAGGTTTATCAAAAACACTGACAAGTAACCTTTCCGGATATCACTGGGAAGGCGAGTATGATCTAGACTTAATGGAATTTTACAATTCAGCTAGAAAAAACAAGTCAAATAGATTTTCTCTTCAAGTTAAGTTATTAATTATTATTGGTAGTTATATAAAAGAAAAATCTAACGGTCTTTTATATGGTAAAGCTCAAAATTTAAGAATGGATTTCAAAAAAACATATAATCATATTTTTGAGGAAATAGATATACTTGCTATGCCTACAACTCCCATCACAGCGAATCTAAATAACTCTAATTCTAATATGGTAAATTATGTAAAAGATGGATGGAACATGATGCAAAATACTGTGCCATTTAACCTAACTGGACACCCTGCTATATCTATACCTTGTGGAAAAATCAATGGTTTACCTGTTGGATTAATGTTAGTTAGCAAACATTTTAATGAAGCACAGCTGCTTCAAGTTGCTAAAGGATATGAAACCATATTGAATTGGAAAACCAATAACAAATAAGGAGTAATTTTAATCATGCAAGTAGTTGGATACAGTGATCAAATAAGCTTACAACCTGGTGATACAGTCAACATCATGGTTAGCTGCAAACAAGATAACTATCAAGCTGATTTTGTCAGGTTAATGAATGGAAACGACCATCCAGATGGGCCTGGAGTAAAAGAAGAAGAAATACCCTCAAATATTACTGGCAAACATCC
>MDTE01132952.1_pt1 | contig 25299 bp, 21 predicted proteins | sample 811231 | NCBI WGS metagenome assembly MDTE01 (sample SAMN05326651, study PRJNA326480) | marine metagenome | isolation source: seawater | place: Indian Ocean: Red Sea | collected 2010 | reverse complement strand
TTGGTCAAACCGAACTGGAAGTTACCGCAGCCGCGGACACTGTAGTCGTGGTCCTAGTGCCGGAGTCAGGCGACGCGATCCAAGCCATGAAGGCCGGGCTAATGGAGGTAGCAGATATTTTCGTCGTTAATAAGGCGGATCGGCCAGGCGCACCACGCTTGGTCAAGGAACTCCGCCAAGCCTTGCATCTGCGGGCGGGTCGGGAGTTGAGGGATATCCCGGCGCACCATGGAGTCGATTTGGGTAAGGCGATGAAGCGAGAGAGAATGTCTGATGCCTCAGAGCAAGAGGTAGAGGGATGGGCGGTGCCGGTACTGACCACGAATGCGTTGACTGGTGAGGGAGTCGATAAGCTACTTGAAACTATCGAAGCGCATCGAAGGTGGCTTGTTGAAAGTGGGGAGCTTGGAGAGCTCAGAAGGGCAAGGTCTGGGATCCGAATACGAGATGTGGTCGATCGGGAAATGCGTCGTATCGCCTGGAATTCTGAGCGGGTGAACGGGTTGCTAACGCAAGGTGTTGAAGAAATCTCATCGGGGAGGGGTACACCGTATTCAGCTGCGGATAATATTTTGCGAGCGCTTCTCCAAGATAGAGCCTAGAGCAGGCACTTCGTGGTGTAATCATCCATCCGGCATAATTCAACCTGAGGGAATCATCTCCGGTTACCGGAATTTCCCTTGTATCTTTTTTGTTCGGACAAGCCGAGACCGTTTTAGGCGGTCGTCAGTTATGAATCCCAGGGAGAAGGATCTTGTCGACCATTGAGCGGGACCTCCTTAAACGAACAGATCTAGAAAAGGCTTTAAGACGGAGCGAGATCGAGGTAGCAGACTTAAAGACGCGTCTAGCAGAGTGGGAAGAGAGATATGATGCCCTCCCCAAACGCGATGCTTCGTTCTCCACCGTTTCGGGGAGAGAGGTCAAACCTCTCTACACTGAACTGGATCACTCCCGAGCACATAAGCCAATCGGGTATCCAGGGATGTATCCGTATACTCGTGGGCCGTATGCAACGATGTATAGGACGCGCCTTTGGACGATGCGTCAATTCGCCGGCTTTGCTACGGCAGAAGAAACCAACCAGCGATACAAGTATCTCCTTGAGCACGGTCAGACTGGGCTGAGTGTAGCATTCGATTTTCCGACGCTCATGGGGTACGACTCTGACCATGAGCGCTCGCTTGGTGAGGTAGGTGTGTGTGGCGTAGCTGTCTCGTCACTAGCAGACATGGAGAGGCTTTTCGAGGATATTCCGCTTGATCGCGTTTCGGTATCAATGACCATCAACGGACCGGCGATCATTCTTTTCTGTTTCTATGTCGCGGCAGCCGAAAAACAAGGCGTCGACGTCAGTGAGCTTCGTGGCACAGTCCAAAACGATATTCTGAAGGAATATCAGGCACAGCACGCGTGGATCTATCCACCCGAGCCGGCGCTTCGCTTGATAGTAGATATGTTCGAGTGGTGCAGCGACAACACCCCGAAGTACAACCCGATATCTATCTCTGGATATCACATTAGGGAGGCCGGGGCCACGGCTGCTGAGGAACTCGCTTTTACGCTGAGGAATGGCTTTGAGTACGTAGAGAGAGGTATTGCTCGCGGGCTGGATGTCGACTCGTTCGCCCCGCGTCTCTCTTTCTTTTTTGACGTTCACAACGACTTCTTTGAAGAGATAGCAAAGCTGCGCGCCGCTCGTCGAATTTGGGCTAGGGGGATGAAAGAGAAATACGGAGCTAAGAATCCTGATTCATGGCGCTTGCGGACGCACTGTCAGACCGCGGGAGTCACGCTCACAGCTCAGCAGCCAGAGAACAACATCGTACGCGTTGCTTATCAGGCGATGGCAGCAGCCTTGGGTGGAACACAGTCTCTGCACACAAACTCTATGGACGAGACTTTGGCTTTGCCAACGGAAAAAGCAGTTCGGATAGCTCTCCGCACCCAGCAGATCCTTGCACATGAGTCTGGAGTGGCGCTGACCATCGATCCGCTTGCAGGATCGCACTATGTCGAAGCGCTAACGGATGAACTAGAAGATGAGGCGATGGGCCTATTCGAGGAAATCGACGAGATGGGAGGTGTTGTTCTGGGAATCGAGCAGGGATGGTTCCAGCAGGAAATAGCGAAATCGGCAATGCGTCAACAAAGGGAATTTGAATCCGGTGAGCGAATCACCGTGGGGGTGAACTCCTTCACTGAGGGCTCATCGGACGTCGAGATCGAAATGCTAAGGATTGATCCAGAAGTCGAGAAACGCCAAGTCGCAAGTATGTCAGATATGCGAGCAGGCCGGGACGATGAGGCGGTGAGAGTCACACTGGCTGCGCTGACAGAAGGATGCCGCAGCAAAGAAAATTTAGTACCACTAATTCTTGATTGCGTGAGAGGATACTGCACTCTCTTCGAGATCCGGGCCGCGATGGAAGAGGTCTTCGGATCCTACAAGGAGCCCGTTTTCTTCTAATCAGGGCGCTTCTGCTCGAAGCCTTCGCTAAGCGAAGGGCAGGAGGAAAGTCATCCCGTTACTGCCTGTGCAGGCACTTCGAATCGACGCCTTCGGCTGCTTCTCATAGATTGGGTGAAATTGAGTATAGTTTTTGGTGACAGCTCGCGTATCTCTCAGAGATCCAACTCGAGTCATAAAATGGGTGATGAACGGAAGATAAGGATCTTGGTAGCCAAGCCTGGGCTCGACGGCCACGATCGTGGAGCGAAGGTCATTGCAAGCGCGTTTCGTGATGCGGGTTTTGAAGTTGTTTACACCGGTTTGCATCAGACCCCAGAGATGATAGTCAGCGCGGCAATCCAGGAGGATGTGGATGTGGTGGCCATGTCGGTCTTGTCTGGTGCCCACATGACTCTTTTCCCAAGAGTAAAGGCTCTCCTTGATGAGTTAGGCGCGGACCACATTCTTTTAACCGGCGGCGGTATTATCCCTGAGGATGACGTTGCCGAGCTAGAGCTTGAGGGTATTGGTCGATTGTTCGGCCCCGGGACGTCGACATCTGATGCGATCGCATACGTCAAAGAATGGTTCTCAACTACTGATGAAGCCTGAAGCCACAACGTCCCGGCGCTTGAGTGACCTCGCTCGTGAACTCAAGGGTCTCCGTGAAAAACTGAAGCTTGGAGGTGGCCAAGGGCAAATTGAAGAGCAACACGATAAGGATAAACTGACGGCTCGAGAACGTGTTCAGCTACTTTTCGACGACGGCGAGCATGCGGTAGAGATAGGGATGCTCGTAGGGCACGATCTCTACGATGGTCAGGCTCCGGGGGCGGGAGTCGTTACAGCAGTTGGGCGTGTGGAGGGGAAGGAGGTGGTCGTAGTCGCCAATGACGCCACGGTCAAAGCTGGATCATGGTTTCCAGAGACAATCGCAAAGATTCTTCGTGCTCAGGAAATCGCCATGCGTTGCCGCATCCCAATTATCTATCTGATCGATTCTGAAGGGATAAACCTCGCTCATCATGGAGGAGTATTCCCGGGCCAATACGGAGCCTCGCGGATCTTTTATTACAGCTCGATTATGCGCAGGTATCTGCGTGTTCCCCAGTTTTCTGCAGTTATGGGTCCATGTGTTACAGGGAGTGCGTATTTACCAGCACTTTCAGATGTTATTCTGATGGTTGAGGGTGCCTCGTTCATGGGGCTTGCTGGTCCCGATTTGGCAAAAGATGCAACCGGAAAGTCTGTTGAGGCTGAGGCTCTAGGTGGGGCTAAGGTGCATACAGAGGTCAGTGGAGTGGCTCATTATATAGCCCCTGACGATGAGACGTGCGTTGCACGCCTTCGCCAACTTATCGGTGATCTGCCTAGGGCTAGCACCCCGATGAATGAGATGGGGACGCCGCCACGCCGGCTTGCTTACGACCTCTACGATTTGTTGCCCGAGGATCACCGGACTCCCTACGAGATCCGGGATGTTCTTGAATGTATTCTGGACGGAGACGGACTTGAGGAGTTCCAGCCGGGCCATGCGGCAGAGGTGGTTTGCGGGACAGCTCACCTAGAAGGTATGAGCGTGGGAGTAATCGCGAATGCCAGAGGTGTTTTCAAGTCATATCATGGTTCGGCACCTCATTTCGGTGGCATCGTCTATACGGAGAGCGCTCGAAAGGTCGCGTTCTTTATAGAGGCCATGAATCGGCGGGGTACCCCACTACTTTTCATTCAGGATGTGCTGGGTTTCATGGTAGGCCCTGAAGCCGAGCACTCCGGTATAATCCGAGCCGGAGCGGAGTTCATTGAGGCCATGGCAACGGCGACGGTGCCCAAGTTAGTTCTGACACTGAATCACGCTTCTGGGGCCGGATATTATGCGATGGCGGGTCAGGGGTTTGATCCTGATTTCATCCTTACACTGCCTACCGGACGAATGGGTGTTATGGAAGTTGATGGAGCGATAACGGCGCTGTTTGGAAGCCAGTTGGACGACCTAAAAGCCGAGGATCGGGTTCCGGATGATCAGCTGATGACGGAGATTGAAAAGGTGCGCAAGGAATATGATCGTCAGCTGGACGCGCGCTTTGCAGCTGCTAGAGGATTCGTCGATGAGATAGTTCTGCCTGAGGAAATTCGTTCATCGATTGGCCTGCTCTTGAGGGCAGCGCTTAACAATAAAGGTCCCCACACAGGACCCTTTCAGATCCCGCTAGACATGGTATGATCGTGTTGGGTAACATCGTCATTTTTGCTCCACTAGATACGAGAGTCCACACGAGTATGATTTCCGATGTCATGCGTAATTTTTCATCAGAGTCGCACGTCTGCTGATGGCGTTTCTCTCGAGTCGGTCTAGTAGAGACCATTCGTGGCTTGAATGGAAGATCCGTCTTTTTAGTGTAGCCGCTGTGCTGAGTCTGGTCGGCATCTACTTTGATGAGCGCTGGGTGATTGGTGCAGCGATTATGGTGCTCGTGCTAGGAATGGTTTTAAGGTTTGTGCCGGGATACGATCTGCGCGAGAGGGAAGAGGATCACAACGGCCATGCGTCATTTGAGCAAAATTAATACAGGGATGTAGGTAGCATCGTGTAGGCTCTTCGGAGATATCATTAAGCATACATTGAAGTAGTTCTGCTAAAGTACAAACTTGAGATCGGGGAGGATTAAGTCAGTTAGTCATCTAGTCAGGTCCTAAATAAAAGTCGGTCCGATTCAGTTGGGAGCGGGGTGACCACGACATTCGTCTTGGGAACGCCTCTCCACTGAGCCCGGATCTGTCGAGACTCCGGTGGTCGCCGAAACTGCTCTAGTCGCAGCTCGCGATGAGCAGTTCTGGGTCGCCCGGAGGCCCCGCAGGGGTCAATCGGAACCGACATCGCAAACTGGAGAAAAACTTGAAGAGAGAAATTCTCGTGAGCTCGAACCCACAGGAGTCGTGGGTAGCACTCCGTGAAGACAAACGACTCGCTGAGGTCATGTTCGACCGCCCGGATCAGAATAGAGTCCTCGGCGACATTTTCTTGGGCAAGGTCGAAGCTGTTCTTCCTGGCATCCAGGCCGCTTTCGTGGATATAGGGACTGGTAAGGCGGGGTTCCTGCATGTTTCGGACATCAACATCCCCGCCGCCCGTCGAGAGGAGCACCACGACGACACTACAGGTGGCAGAAACTCGGACACCGAATCCAATAAGCCACAAGAAAGTGGTCGACGCAGGGGTAGAGGTGAAGGAAACGAGCGAGCGGGAGGAGGGCGTGGCAGGCGCCATCTGCCTCCGATTCAGGATCACTTAAAGAAGGGTCAGACAATTCTTGTTCAGGTCACCAAGGAGGCGATCAGCACCAAGGGTCCTAGACTTACCGCTGATATTTCTTTACCTGGGCGCTTTCTCGTTTACATGCCATATGCATCGCGCGTGGGTATAAGTCGGAAGATTGAGGGTCGCAATCAGCGTGCCAAGCTCCGAAAAATGGCTCAGAAGGTCCTGCCAAAGAAAAGTGGCGGATTGATCGTTCGTACGGTTGGCGAAGAGGTTACTCCCATTAAACTCGAGAAAGAGTTTCTTCGGCTCCACGAGCGCTGGCAGAAAATCAGTAGAGATGCCGAAGCGCTTTCGGCGCCCTCGCCGGTGCATCGTGAAGCGACCCTGATCAGTGGAGTTATACGAGATCTTTTCAGCGGCAAGTTTGAGGCGCTCCGTGTAGACTCAAAGCAGGCTTACGAAGAGATCAGTGACTACGTCAAGTCCGTCGATCCAGATCTTCTTGACCGGGTGCACCTCCATAGTGGGCCGACGTCTCTGTTCGATGAATTCGGAGTCGAGGAGGAGATTCAGAGGGCTTTTAGAAGAAATGTCCCACTTAAGTCAGGTGGGAGTCTGGTCATAGAACCCACCGAGGCGCTGGTTTCAATCGACGTGAACACCGGACGCTTCACTGGAAAGGGTAAGAGAGATCCTGAGCAGACAATTCTGAAAACCAATCTTGAGGCGGCAAGAGAGATAGCGAAGCAACTGCGCCTGCGAGATGTAGGGGGCATCATTGTAGTGGATTTTATCGACATGGACATGCAGGAGAATCGAGACAAAGTGCTTCGAGAGCTTCGATCTCACTTGGGCCGAGATAGAGCTCGAACAAAGGCCTTCGAAGTATCAAGTCTCGGTCTTGTCGAAATGACTCGTCAGAGGGTCCGTCCTTCGGTTTTTAATTCGCTTACTTCGATATGCAAGTCGTGTGGGGGCATCGGACGGGTGTATACGCCAGCTAGCGTGGTGAGGCAGATCGAGCGGACACTAAAGCGAGCGGCGGCTTCGAAGGAAGAAAAGAGTCTTGTGGTGCGAGTGCATCCGGAAGTTGCCTTGCGTGTTATAGAAGAGGAGCCTGGTTTCTTGAGGCGGCTTGCGGGCCGAACGCAACTTAAGTTGAGGCTCCGGGACGATCCTTTGATGCAGCTTGATGAATTCCGGCTGCTATCTGGACCAGCTGAGACAGATGTTACGGAGAAGTATGCCGCGTAAGCACGTTCTTGTCCCTTGACCGCGCTAGGGGGCTTTTCGACATTTACGGGCTCTAGATCAATACCGATTCCACCTCGGGATCACGATATGTATGCAGTTTTTGAGACAGGCGGCAAGCAGTTCCGGGCTGAGACCGGAGCCCGTCTGCGTATCCCTACCCTCGAAGCCGAGCCCGGGGATTCAGTTACCTTCGATCATGTTCTCGTTACTGGTGATGGTGAGGAGAACGTCAAAGTGGGTACGCCTACCGTCGACGGTGCGTCAGTGAAGGCCGAGGTGATCAGGCATGGTCGGGGTGACAAGATCATCGTGTTCAAAAGAAAGCGTCGGAAGGGCTACCGAAAAAAACAGGGGCACCGACAGGACTTCACTGAGATTCGGGTCGAAGAGGTTGCGCTCGTCTGAGCAGCGCCCGACCGCTTTCAGATAAAGGGTTAGCGTCATGGCACACAAGAAGGGTGTAGGCTCCAGTCGTAACGGTCGAGACAGCAACCCAAATCGTCTTGGTATCAAGCGCGCTGGTGGACAACCGATCAACGCGGGGAGCATCATAGTGCGTCAGCGAGGAACAAAGTTCCATCCCGGTCGTAACGTGGGGCGGGGTAAAGATGACACGCTTTTTGCTCTGATTGATGGAGTTGTGACGTTCGAACGTATGCGAGCTCGTAACGTCGTTTCGGTCTACGCGTCCGAGTAAACTCCTCTCAGTCCAACGGGTCCGACGGAGAACGGAAGTTCTCACGTCGGACCTTTTTTTTCATGTCTAGGCGATTCAGACATTCAGTGGAAAACCGCTTTGTGTTCTTGATTGTTTACCCAAAACATGAAAATAAGCTATACTTACCTGACGTCGGAGCGACGAGAGAAGGAGGTAAACCTTGTCTACTGTTGCCGTTCCCGAGCCCGGTGCTCGTGTCGACATAGGGGATTCGAGGTCTGTGTCCCCGAAGAAGCTCAAGAATTCCGGTTTCTCGTTCTATGAGATGGGAGTAGCTCTCCTCATTGCCCTCGTAGGTTCCGCAGGGTGTCATGGGGATGATCCAAGAGCTTCCTCGTTGGATCCACAGATACTCACGCTCGAAGACTTTCCTGCTGGAAAAGACCACTGGAACTCAATTAGACTGCCGGACAATCCGCGAGTCGAGAAGTGGCTGAACCTCTATCGGGGTGTCCAAAGCAACAAGTTCGCAGATCTCCTAGTTCGAAAAGAGCGTTTCGACCAAATAATTCAGACTCACCTTCAAATGCGAGGGATGCCGAGAGAACTTGTCTTCATCCCTATGATTGAGTCCGAGTATTTGCCTCAAGCCGTGTCGCCGGCTTCGGCTGTGGGACTGTGGCAGTTCATGGGTCCAACTGCAGAGCATTTGGGGCTTCGTCTTGATCCGTTTGTTGACGAGCGAAAGGATCCGGTTCGAGCAACAGAGGCGGCACTAGATTATTTTGCATACCTGCACCAGCGGTTTGGCGGTTCGTGGTATCTGGCGGCTGCGGCCTTCAACGCTGGTCCCGGTCGCTTAGAGCGGGTGTTACTTCGACATGCAGCGGATAAAGAATGGGACGATGAACTGTTTTGGGAGATAGACCAATATCTGCCTCGAGAGACCCGGGAATACGTTCCGAAGATGATTGCCGTCGCCAAGCTCGCCAGAGAGGCGGCGCTCCGCGAGTCGCCACATAGCCAGATCACTCCTTATCGGTATGACAACATTTTTGTCCCGGGCGGAACGGCGCTTCGTAGCGTTGCCAACGCGCTTGGAGTTGATCTAGAGTCCGTTCTGGCGTTGAATCCGCACCTGACACAGAGGGTGACACCGCCGAACGAAATGCATGCGGTGCGCGTGCCCGTAGGGACTGGAGCAGTCGCCGTGGCAGCGTTGTCTAAAGGCCTGCCGCCGGTTCGCGCCGACGACTGAGTGCTAAATTGTGCTCCGCTTCGCTAAAAATACTCTGGAACGCCTTGAATTGAGTCACTTTCGCCCCTTGCAGACGGCCGGCTCAGTCGAAGAACTTTTCTAGATGTTCAGCTTCCTGCGCTGACGTAACCAAGCTTATTCCGACCAGCGTTGGGATGTGGACGATCAAGCCGAGGATGCCCTCATGCATTTCGTACGGCTTAAGTTCGGGGTTCTGCCAGAAGAAAAATGCAGTGATTGTGCCCGCTATCAGGCCAGCTATCACTCCTTTGGTTGTCGCTCGTTTCCAATAGAGTGCCGCTATCACGGTAGGTGCGAACTGGCAGATGACACCGTAGGCCGATGCCAGTAGTAATACCAGCGAGGAATCAGGGTCCTGCGCAAAGACATAGGCAATCGCTCCGGTCAGGAGCACGATACCTTGCATCAGACGACGTTGCGCGCGTTCACTTAAGTCTACGAATTGCTGGACACCGTCTTCGACGACCACTGAGGCTGAGGCGTGGAGTAGTGCGTCCCCGGTCGACATTGAGGCCGAGAGAGCGCCCGCACAGAAGAGGCCGACCACTAAAGCCGGCAAATCTGTTTCTAGGATCATGAACGGGAGAATAAAGTCGCTAGAAGATGGTGACCCTGGGAATAGGACTCCTGAGAAACCGATCAGGAAGACCGGAATCAGGAAGAGTTGAAACGTCGGGAAAAGGATCACAGTGCGCCGCATTGTCTCGTCGTCTTTAGCCGTGAACGCCTTCATAAATAGGTGGGGCCACATCATCAGACCTATAGCACTTACTAGTATGAACGTTGAGTAGGCGCCCCAACTCCAAGGCTCACCTGTTGCGGTCAGGCCCGGTGGATCAAGTAACTCGGGACGTTCGGCAATGATCTGCGTGAACATCTCTCCGATACCGCCATAGAGGGCGTTGGGTAAGTACAGACCCAGGGACCAAGCTATTACGACCATAAAGATGCCCTGGAAGGTGTTCGTCCACCCGACGGCCATAGCTCCTGCCGACAGCACGTAGGCAATGACGATTCCGTAGGCGACCGCTGATCCCAGCCAAATTGGTACGTTCCCATCGGTGACTGCCTCGATAACAATACCTGCTCCGCGCATTTGGAGCGTGACGTATGGGACGAAGGCTATCAGGCTTAGAAGCGCAATAAGCCCAGACAGGTTCTTGGAAGGGAAACGGCCGGTAATCAGCTGTGCCTGCGTTACGAACCCATGCTGGCGACCTAGCTTGGCTACACGCGGACCGACCCAGTAAAAGGGTGCCATACCTAGAGCACCATAGGCGAGGATGTAGAAAGCTGCTGCTCCTCGTGAGTATGCCCAGCCGGGACCACCGAGAAAGGCGAAAGCGCTGAATACCGACGCACCTGTCACGAAGTACATGACGAGTAGACCAAAGCTTCTGTCCGCTGCTACGTAACCTGTAACGCTGTCGCTCTGCCCTCTGCCCGCCATGAGCCCGATTGTTAGGGTAAGAGCCAGATATGCTGCGATGATGATGGTGACCACTACCCACTGTTCCATCAGTCGTCAGCTCCATCTTTGGTCCGGTAACGCTTCTCCACCGTGTCGAGGAGGATCAAACAAACCACACTTCCGGAAATCCAAGCGGCGATCCAAGCCATTGTAAATGGAAGGCCGAAAACCAGAGGCTCTGCTTTTGCGAAAGGAAGGAGTCCAGGCCACGTCACGAAATAAAGCATCAATATGTGGTATGCGGCAGCTAGAAGACGCGCGGTCTTGAGGTTCATTGGCCCGATCCTGATTCTCTAATCCGTTTTTTTACATTCAGTGGCACACGGGTCCCGTACTCTGTGATACCGGAGAGTCGGCTGAAGTAGCTGTACGCTGCTTTTTGGGCGGCTTCAATCACGGCTCCTCCATCTCCACCGTAGTTGGACATTACGGTTATTACGTATGGCCGATCCGGTACGTCAACGATTGCCCAGACAGTCGCCACTCCGGTGATTCCTCCTGGCTTGAATGCGATTGGTATGGCGTTGGGCACTGGCCTGCGAATCGGTCCTCCTTTTGGAATGGAAAGAATCTCGATAACACGAGCACACGCGATCTCGCTCATCGGCAGTTCACAGTTGGCGATCCTTTTCATGATCTCTGCTGCATCTCTAGGAGTCGAGAGATTTTCATTTCCGCGAGCCGACTCCTCTGGTTGAATCATTTTTCTCTGCAGCAGAGTATTCGGTGCACCAAGTGAGGCCGAAAGAGCGTTGATAGGACCCATCCCCAACTCATCGATCAATATGTTCGTTGCTGTATTGTCGGAGTGGAGGATCATGTAGATGGCGTAGTCTTCCAAGGATAGGGCTGATCCTCCATCGGTCAGTACACCGAGCACTCCACTGCCACCCGTCCTCACCTCTTCTGTCATCTCTATACGCTTTGACAGGAGGCCCGGATCTGATTCAGCTCGGCGAAATAGCTCAAGGAGAATAGGGATCTTGATCGCGCTCGCTTGAGGAAAGATGAAGTCGTCCCGGACGGCGAATCGATCTCCACTGCTGAGATCGAGCACGTGCATGCCAGCTACGCCTTCGTAACGCTCCGCAATTGATGATAATTCTGAGTGGAGGTGTTCCTGGATCAGGCCAAGTTGTTCGGCCTCTTGGCCAGAAAGCGCTTCTGTGACTGGGAGTAACGCTCCCAAAAGAAAAGCGGTTCGAGCTATGCGCATGGACGGCTCCCTAGGTGATGAAGGGGGCAATCCTAGCCTGCATCGAGCTTCTTCGCACCCGGTTGAGAAGGGTATGTGGTGAGAGTGCCTTCGACGACGGAAAGCTCCGACGGTGACCATGTGCCCATATCGATCGGCCACTCGCCTCTTGATCCTGGAGGTATACGTATCTTGAGGACTGTCTCTTGCAATGTGAGTGGTTCACCAGGTGTCATTGAGGGGTTCCCAACATATTCGTATACCCAGATTGCTTTCTCGTCGTTAGGACCGAAAACCTCGAAGCCTGAATCGTCAATTGTCAGTGCAGTGCCTTCATCTAGACCGATGCCCCTCACACCTGCTTTTCCCGTCAACAATGAAAACCGAGCCAGGAAGGCAATTAGACGACCTTCGCGATGACGTTCGGAGAAGTGGGAGTCGATCAGGGTGCTGTTCAGTTCTGGTTGAGCTAAAGGTGAGAGGGAGATGGATACGTTAATGCTAAGTGGGTCTGCTAAAGCCTCGTTAGATGTTATTGATCCTTCACGTGCGTCAAAGACACCTTCACCAAGCGACATAGCGCCTGCGCTCGTTCCTCCTATCGTTATTTGCCTAGTTATGGTTTGCTGGAGTTGCTCGTGAAGCGTCTGAGGCCACAGACCCACATAGTTCCACTGGCTTCCTCCTGCTAACCAGATGGCCTCGGCGTGTTTGATTTTGCATAGGACTCCCGGGTCCGTTCCTGCTTCGGGTACGTCGAGTCGGATGGTCACTGCCGCGTTCGGTTGCGGATCCGTTTCGAGCTCCCACATGAAATAAGACGGGTAGCTCGTGGTTGATCCACTGGCTCTCAGAATGAGGACATCTCCTCCCGCTGCTCCTTGCAGAAAGCCTACCATGGCCTGGTCGTTTTCTGCACCTCCACCCATAAGTACGATCTGTCGTTCGTGTGACAAAATCGTGTTCGTAAACACGCCCGGCCCACCCTGAGTTACTCCATATCCTAGCGGTGCACAGATACTCTCAGGGAGATCGGGTTCTAGGAGTTCGTTGGAGTCGGCGTCACACGCAGCAAGACTCAGTAGTGCTGCGCTAAGAAGACCGATAGAAATGGTTTTGACCGCGGGTTCCTGTGGGCAGGGGAGCTGTATGGGGCCACTCAGCTTCACTTCCGGTTAGCGCCCCTTGAAATTCGGTTTCCTTTTCTCGACGAATGCTGTGACCCCTTCGCGTCCATCTTCGGATGCGAAGGCGTCGAGGAAACGATCTTTTTCGTACAGCAACCCTTCCGCCAATGGCTTCTCGGAGGCCGCTCTGATCGCTGCTTTCGCGAGTTGCAGAGAGATAGGGCTCCAGCGCGACATGCGTTCGGCCAGTTGAAAGGCTCGTTCAAGGTGCTCGCCTTCCTCGACTAGGATGTCAATGTACCCTATCCGGTGTGCTTCTTCAGCCTCGATGAAGTCACCAGTAAGGCTGATGATTGAAGCCCATCCGTGACCGACTAGGCGAGCTAGACGCTGAGTCCCTCCACCGCCCGGAATTAACCCTATTCTGATCTCGGCTTGGCTGATTCTTGCCGTGCGATCAGCGACACGGATGTCACATGCAAGGGCGAGTTCTGAACCACCGCCAATACAGAAGCCGTGGATGGCACAGATGACGGGCTTAGGAAAGTCGGCTACGGTCTCGTAGACTCTTCGTTGCGTATAAAGCTTACTCTGTTCTTCGGGCGTGCGTTCTGCAAATTCAGTGATATCTGCACCAGCGACGAACGCTTTCTCTCCGGCGCCGTGAAGCACGACTACCCGGACGTCGTCGTCTAATGCGAGTTCGTCGAACGTTTCGCGAAGGATACGGCGAATCTCCGCGTTGAGCGCGTTAAGCTTCTCGGGCCGATTGAGGGTTATGACGGCGATGTGGTCTTCGCGCTTCTCTAGCAGAACCGGTACGTCGGCCATCAAGACTCCATTGGTCAGATGAATACGGTCAGCAGTGTGAAAAAACTCTCTGTCACCTCTGGTCCACTTAAGATTTGAGGAACCGATTGGGTGCCTCTGCCTACCATGAATAGAAGCCTTCTCCTGACTTCTTGCCCAGCCTTCCTTCTGCGACCATCTGTCGAAGTAGGTTGGGGGGTGTGAAGGCGTCCGAGCCTAATGCCTCATGCAGGTACTCGGCAATTCTAAGTCGCACGTCGAGTCCTACGAGGTCGGTGAGTTTGAGCGGTCCCATGGGGTGGCGGTAGCCTAGCTCCATTGCTTTGTCGATATCCTCAGGCGATGCGACACCTTGTTCGACCATCCGGATGGCTTCCATCCCTAGTGCGATTCCTAGCCGAGACGATGCAAAGCCTGGAGCATCCCGAACTACGATCGGTTCTTTCCCAAGCCTTCGTGCGAACTGAACTGCAGCTTCTAGAGTCGCGTCAGATGTTTGCCGCCCCCATACGACTTCTACGAGCGCCATGATATGAACTGGGTTGAAGAAGTGCATTCCCACAAAGCGGCTGGGACTCCTCAACGATGAAGAGATCTGATCAATCGAAAGCGAGGATGTGTTCGTCGCGAGAATGGCATGATCGGGAACTACCGATTCGACTTCTGCGAAAATCGACTCTTTTAGGTCGATGGCTTCGGGGGCCGCCTCCACCACCAGGTCGACTCCGGTCACTGCTTCTGAAATGCTCCCCGTTGTCGTGATATTTTCTAAGGTCCTGTCTCGGACATCTTTAGTCAGCTTCCCGCGGGCGATCCCCTTGTCGAGATTGTCACGAATTTTATCAATACCAGCTGACGTGGCACTGTTGTTGGCGTCAAATAGGCGCACCAGACAGCCGATCATGGCACTGACTTGAGCTATGCCATGCCCCATAGTCCCGGCTCCGAGAACTGCTACAGTGCGGATCTCGCTCACGCGATTTCCAAAAGGCTTGTAATGCCTTGACCAACGCCGATGCACATGGAGGCCATTCCCTTCGAAGCCTCTTGGCGTTTCATCTGGTGGACTAGCGTAACTACGATTCTGGCTCCTGAGCATCCCACTGGGTGCCCAAGAGCTATTGCTCCTCCATTAACGTTCACACGTTCTGGATCGAGTCCTAGCTCGTTGATACATGGGATTGACTGCGCAGCAAAGGCTTCATTCAGCTCTACTATATCGATGTCATCTATCAACCACCCGTGTCTTGCTAGAGCTTTGCGGGTGGCTGGGACCGGTCCGATACCCATTCTGTGTGGCTCGACTCCTGCTACTGCTCCTCCGGCGATCCGAGCCATAGGTTCGAGGTCGAGCTCCTTTCCACGTTCAGCTGAAACTATAAGAAGCGCGGCTGCTCCATCGTTAATTCCAGAGGAGTTTCCTGCTGTAACGCTGCCATTCTCCCTGAAAACTGGACGGAGTCTTGCTAGGGCTTCTACTGTTGTGTCTGCACGCGGGTGCTCATCCGTATCCACTAGAATTGGATCACCTTTGCGTTGTGGCACGGAGACAGGGACTAGTTCATCAACGAACACGCCTGCAGCCATGGCTCGTTCTGCTCGCTGCTGACTTTCGGCTGCGAAGGCATCCTGCGCTTCACGTGAGACCCCGAACTCTTCTGCGATCACTTCTGCGGTCTCACCTAGACCTATCGTCCACTCCGGTGTGAAGGAAGGATTTGGAAAGCGCCAGCCCAGAACCGTGTCAGCGGTCTTAGGGTGACCGCGCGTGTAACCGACCTCTGGCTTCAGCATCACGAATGGAGAGCGGCTCATGCTCTCGACACCACCCGCTATGAATACGTCGCCTTCTCCGGCTTGAATTGCATGGAAGCATGAGAGAAGAGCCTGCATTCCTGATCCGCAGAGGCGATTTACGGTTTGGCCCGGCACCTCGACGGGAAGTCCCGCCCGAAGCAGGGCCATCCGAGCGACATTACGGTTGTCTTCACCCGCCTGATTAATGCACCCCAAGAGCACGTCGTCCACAGTGCTTGGGTCTATATCATTGCGTTTAACGAGCTCTTCGATCGTTATTGCGGCTAGGTCATCTGGGCGAACGGGTGCCAGTCCTCCTCCGTGCCTACCAATCGGAGTTCGGACACCGTCGATGATCCATGCTTCCCGTGTCATATCGTCCTGTGTGGGTTAACTGGGGTCGGTTGATGGCACGCTAGCCGTCAACCGCCACCCAGACGCTCTTAGTCTGCGTGTATTTTTCGAGGGCCGCCTCATGGCCAAGGTCTCGACCGAAGCCACTGGCCTTGTAGCCACCGAACGGCGATGCAGAATCATACTGGTTATATGTATTGATCCACACTGTGCCAGCTTGGAGCTCTCGAGCCACTCTGTGTGCTTTACCGATATCCCTAGTCCAGACTCCAGAGGCTAATCCGTACATAGTGTCGTTGGCGACTTCGATTGCATGGTCGACATCCTCGACGGGGATCACAGCTGCGACGGGCCCAAAGATCTCCTCTTGAGCGATCGTCATGCTCGGGTCAACGTCGGCGAACACGGTGGCGGTTACGAAGTTTCCTTTCCCGTTGACGGTGGCCTGCTCTCCACCTGCGACTAGTCGCGCCCCGTCGTTTTTCCCCGATTCGACATAGCCCAGCACCCGTTCTAGCTGTTCTTCGCTGACAATGGCACCGAGTCGGGTACTAGGATCCATAGGATCACCGATCGTCATCTTTTCGGCACGTGCAGTGAATTCTTCGAGAAAGTCGTCGTAGATCTCTCGCTCGACGAGGACTCGAGAGCCGGCAGCACACACTTCGCCTTTCCCGTAGAAGATCCCCGTAATTGCTCCCCGCACTGCTGATCTTACGTCTGCATCGGCAAGTACGATATTTGGGGATTTGCCTCCGAGTTCCAGAGACACCTTCTTGAGCGTATCCGCACAACTCCGCATCACCATTTTCCCCACATCCGTAGAGCCGGTAAAGGCGACCGCATCAACGCCCGGATGAGCGACCAGGGCTGCGCCAGCGGTATCTCCGAAGCCCGGTACGACGTTGAAAACTCCGGACGGGAACCCGACGTCGGCGGCTAGCTCTGCTAGGCGCAGTGACGATAGAGGGGTCTGCTCAGCTGGTTTCAGAATTACCACATTTCCACACGCGAGAGCAGGGGCGACCTTCCAAGTCGCCAGGGAGAGGGGAAAATTCCATGGCGTTATGCAACCGACTACACCGACAGGCTCGCGAAGCGTGTAGTTCAAGAACGGACCGGCAACCGGTATCGTGGCACCTTCAATCTTGTTGGCGAGACCAGCGAAGTACCGGAGATTCTCGATCACGCTTGGTAGATCGACCTTACGAGACTCAAAATAAGGTTTGCCGTTGTCGGCGGTCTCAAGCGCGCCAAGCTCGTCCGCGTTCCCTTGCACTGCATCGGCGAGCTTCCATAGGAGACGAGATCGTTTATGCGGGTTCATGTCCCGCCATTCTGGATTGCTCAGTGCTGCCCTGGCTGATTCAACTGCGCGGTCTATGTCTTCAGCCTGACCGGACGCAACCTCAGCGATGGTATCGTGAGTTGCTGGGTTTATGGAAGCGAATGTGCTCCCATTTTTTGCATCCACCCACTCGTTTCCAATCCACATCTTATCCCGGATCGTCTGTTCAGACATTTCCTCTCCTAGGGACTTATTCATGAATGTGAAGCGGGGCCCGGAGCGCGTCCCGGACCCCGCTTCTATAAGGTCTGTACCCAGCCAGCGTCAGTCGCCGGTGAACTCGGCAGCTCGCTTCTCTACATAAGCGTTTAGACCCTCTTTTGCATCGCTGCTGGCAAAGAGCTGAGCCTGTAACTCCCTTTCTAGTGCCAGAGCTAGTTCAAAAGGAAGTTCTGCACCTGTCTGAACCGAACGCTTGATAAGTCCCACCGCCTTGGTTGCCTTATTAGGCGTCGTGAACTGATTCGCGTACTCTAGCACTGCAGTTACAAAGGAGTCGCGGTCCTCATGATCGTAGATTTCGTTAACGAGGCCGTGCTTATGCGCTTCGTCAAACCCGAAGGTTGTGCCTTCTGCCATCATTTGGATCGCTACCGGTTTGCCCACGAGCCGAACAAGACGTTGGGTGCCCCCAGTGCCAGGAAGAACTCCTAGGGCTACCTCAGGCAGACCGACTTTCCCAGCATCCTTGCGGGCTATCCGAATATCGGCAGCCATTGCGATCTCAAGACCTCCGCCGACTGTGTGACCGTTTAACGCAGCGATCACAAGTTTGGGCGTGTGCTCAAGTCGGTTGAGTGTCTCATTGGCGTGCAGGCAGAAGCAATATTTCCATTCAGGATCTGCCTCTGAGAGCATGCCGATATTCGCACCCGCACAGAAGAATTTTTCACCCGCTCCGGTGATCACGATTACTTCGACTGACTGGTCGAAACGCGCTTTTATGACACTCTCGTCCAGCTGGCGCATCATTTCATGCGTGTACGTGTTCGCTGGCGGATCGTCGAGGGTTAGAAGAGCTACTTTTCCACGAGCCTCATAATGAACCAATACCGAATCGGACATCTAAACTTTCCCGTAGTAAGTGGATGCTGACCGCTGCCCTGTTTACTCGGACCCTAGGATGATTTCGATGATCAATCAGAGTCTGCGAGGAGTTGAAAGGTCCCAAGGCGAGACTCAGCGGTCAACCGGGGAAAGCCGTCTATCCACGTGATGATGTATCAGTTATATGAGATGAGGTTGATAGTATATCGTTATGCTAAGCTCAGTTTGCTGACCTGAGGAGGTTGTTGTTTGATTGAGTGGTTAGAGCGCACCCACTCGCTTTCTGTGGTGTATTAGACTTCATAGCTTGTCTTTACCGGAAAATCCCCGAGAGGCCGTTACCATGATCCGCCGAATTCCGCTCATCGCTCTATTAGCAGCTTTTAGCAGTGTGCTTCCTGCGCCGGTGTTTGGCCAATTAGACGATCTGGTGATCCGTGTTCCTGTGACAGGAGTGGTTGAACTTGGATTAGCCCCTTTCATCGAACGGAGCCTAGAAGAAGCCGCGGAGTCTGGAGCCGCTGCTGTAGTTCTTGATATGGACACGCCTGGCGGTAGGGTGGACGCTGCAGAGCGGATCGCTGATGCGCTCTCTGATTCTCCAGTTCCAGTCTATACGTTGGTTAACCGTCGTGCCTATTCGGCTGGTGCGCTGATTGCACTCGCCACGGACCGGATCTACATGCGTCCGGGTTCGGTGATAGGTGCTGCTACTCCAGTTGATGGAAGTGGCACAAAGGCTCCCGAAAAGATCGTGTCAGCGATGAGAAGCCAGATGCGGGCTCTAGCTGAAGAAGCGAATCTAGACCCGGAAGTCGCAGCTGCGATGGTTGATGAAGACATAGAAATTGAGGGGGTTACCGAAGCAGGAAAGCTTCTGACACTCACTACCGAGGAGGCGGCGGATCTCGATTACGCGGTTGAAGTCGACAACCTCTCTGCGCTTCTGGATGACCTAGAAGTAGAAGGTGCGACCGTCACAACTGCCGAAGCGAACTGGGCTGAGCGAGTTGTGCGGTTCTTCTCCAACCCGGTAGTGGCTCCGTTCTTGCTCTCGCTTGGCTTCTTGGGGCTAATCACCGAGATCAAGTCGCCGTCGTTTGGGTTGGCCGGAGGAGCCGGGTTACTGGCTCTGTCCCTCTTTTTCGGTTCCCATCTGATCATTGGGCTCGCTGGTCTCGAGGACATCCTTGTGTTCGCCTTGGGTCTCGCCTTGATTGGGGTTGAGGTATTCTTAATTCCTGGTTTTGGTCTTTTTGGCCTGCTGGGTGGGATTGGCGTTCTGGCCGGTCTCTACATGAGCATGCTTGGAGGACTGCCGACATCGCCCGACTTTACAAGGGCTGGTATGGTGCTCAGTACGACCGTAGTGCTCATTGTCGTAATGGGTTGGGTAGTAATCAAAACTCTGCCCGGAACATCAAGGCTGGCTCGAAGCGGTATCCTACTGATGGACAGTACTGATCGGGAGACCGGCTATGAGTCGGCTGAATCACGCGTCGATCTGATCGGTATGATAGGAGAGGCCATCACCGATTTGCGACCGGCCGGGACTGCCCAATTCGGAGAGGAGCGGATTGATGTCGTTTCAGAATCCGAGTGGATTACCGAAGGATCGACGGTAAAGGTCGTAAGTGCCGAAGGCTATCGTCACGTGGTTAGAGTCATGGAAAAGTCAAAGTCTGAAGAAGGTTCGTCTGCTCACGAGAGCTAGTTATCATGTGGGTCAAGATCGTCGCCCTTTCGGGTAACTGCCCTTGGCTTTCGGTGGTCTAGCGCGACCGAGTTAGTGAGAACGATTGGAATACAGCGGCACCGTTTACAGAAACCAATTTCGCCAGAGAGATCCAAACAATGGACAGTGTTTTAATAGTCAACTCATTCCTTCTCTTCGGGTCGATTTTCTTAGTGGGAATCATTGCCTGGGCGATCCCGGTGAGGCTCTGGGTCGAAGCACTTTCGGCAGGGGTGACCGTAGGAATCGGCACACTGGTGGGAATGCGCCTGAGAAAGGTCTCTCCTCCCGCTGTGGTGCGGCCACTCATTAATGCTACTAAAGCCGGACTAGATCTCGATATCAACGCGCTAGAGGCTCACTATCTGGCAGGTGGTAACGTCTCTCGTGTAGTTGGCGCCCTGATTTCAGCAGATAAGGCAAGTATTGACCTGCCATTCAATCAAGCTGCTGCGATCGACTTAGCGGGGAGAGATGTCTTTGAAGTGGTCCAGGTTTCGGTCAATCCGAAGGTGATCAACACCCCGAAGGTCGCGGCAATGGCGAAGGATGGGATTCAGCTGATAGCCATCGCGCGAGTCACTGTTCGCGCCAACATCAATCGACTGGTTGGTGGTGCGGGAGAGGACACAATCCTGGCGCGAGTTGGTGAGGGTATTGTCTCAACGATTGGATCGGCGAATTCGCACAAGGATGTTTTAGAGAATCCTGATGGGATTTCAAAGACGGTTTTGGGTAAGGGGCTCGATTCCGGAACGGCCTTTGAGATTCTTTCGATCGACATTGCCGATGTAGATGTTGGGAAGAATATCGGCGCCGAGCTGCAGACGGATCAGGCCGAAGCGGACAAGAGGGTGGCACAGGCTCGCGCTGAGGAGAGACGAGCTATGGCTGTCGCCCAAGAACAGGAAATGAAAGCTCTGGTGGGACAGATGAGGGCTGAAGTGGTTAAGGCTGAAGCAGAGGTTCCTTTGGCACTCGCCGATGCTTTTCGCTCGGGGAACTTGGGTGTGATGGACTTCGTGAAGTACCGGAACATGGAGGCGGATACGAGCATGCGGAGTGCGATCGCCGGCCCGGACGAAGACCAGAACGAACCGCTAGGCGAGTAACTGACTGACTTATGGAAGAGCTGATCTTCTTCGCGTTGATCGCTTTCGCATCGATCATCGAATCGGTTTTTCGGAGCCGGAAAGCCAAGAGCGGTGGGGGCCCCGTTAAGGAGGCCCCCACCGGTGACTGGCAGACCAGCGACATTCAGTTTGAATGGGGTCCGGGACAAGAGGACGAATTGCCGGCATACGATTCAGATCCGTCGTATGATGAACTGGCTACGGCTGAGGAGGCCGAGACTTCAACAGAGCCGTTCGTGCCCACGCCCCCTAGTATGCTAGAGAAGATTCTCGAAGCAGCGTCAGAAGCAATGGAGGATCCCAACGAAGAAGGTCGCCTAAGACGGAAATTAGAAAAACGAGACAAAGAACTCCGTCGTCTGCGTCTGGATTTGGAAACGTCAAAACGTTCCGGAGCTTCCAGAAGGGGACCAGTAGGTCAGCCTGCCTCGCATCAGATACACCGAACGCACGCCGAATTCGGCACAGATCCATCAGAACGGGCACCATCGGAGCAGGACGGATTGGATCCATTCGCACGTGCGCTTTCTGCCGAAGCGAAGGCGGTTCGTAGGCAACTCCGAAGCGATAGCGCCTCTGCCTTGCGGCAGGCAATTGTTCTACAAGAAGTGCTCGGTCCACCGAAGGCGATGCAAGAGGACGCTTCCTCTTAAAGACGAAGTCGCCAGCTTACATTTCGCCCCGAGCCATCTTCCTCAGGACCGTTTGCAGAATACCTCCGTTCATGTAGTAATCAACGTCGACGTCGGAATCGAGTCGTGCAGCCACGTTGAACTCGGTCACTTTGCCGTCGTCTGCTGTAGCTGTGACCTGGACCGTGCAGCCTGGCTCCAACCCTCCTGAGATGCCGCTGATGTCGAATGACTCACGTCCATCGAGGCCCAAAGACGATGGCGTATCACCCTTGTGAAATTCCAGCGGGAGCACGCCCATTCCGACTAAATTGCTCCTGTGTATCCGCTCATAGCTCTCAGCAATAACTGCCTTTACGCCCAGAAGGATTGTGCCTTTTGCTGCCCAATCCCTCGAACTCCCCGTACCATATTCCTTTCCTGCAAGTACGATTAGCGGTGTGTCTTTCTCTTGGTAAAGCATAGACGCGTCGTAAATCGGCATTACTTCCCCGGACGGGAGATGCTCCGTGTAGCCACCTTCCTTGCCGTCTAACAGGAGGTTCTTGATCCTCACGTTTCCAAACGTACCGCGCATCATGACCTCGTGGTTTCCGCGACGGGACCCGAAGGTGTTGAAGTCTTTGACTGTCACTCCGTGATCGCGGAGATATAGACCGGCTGGCTCTTCTTTTGGGATCGAACCGGCGGGGGAAATGTGATCGGTGGTGACCGATTGACCCATCAGTGCCAGGACACGAGCTCCTTCGATGTCCCCTGGGGTCGGGACATCCATCGACATTCCCTCGAAGAAGGGGGGACGTCTGACGTATGTGGAATTGGTGTCCCATTCATAGAGGCTACTTTCTTCTGGAAGAGGCAGTGATTGCCAGTTCTCGTCACCTGTGGTGACCACGGAGTAGCGTCTGGTAAACATCTCAGCCTTTAGAGATCTGGCTACCGTTTCGCTGACTTCACTGGGAGAGGGCCAGATGTCTCTCAGGTATACCGGCTGACCGTCGCTACCCGTCCCCAAGGGTTCGCTCTCTAAATCTAGATCCATACGGCCTGCGAGTGCGTAGGCCACTACTAAGCCTGGAGAGGCGAGATAGTTGGCTCGCACGAGGGGATGTATACGTGCTTCGAAGTTCCGATTTCCTGAGAGTACAGAGGATACGACTAATCCGTTCTCTTCGACTGCTGTATGAATATGCTCAGGTAATGGGCCTGAATTTCCTATGCACGTCATACAACCATAGCCAACGATGTGGAAACGCAGTTCCTCCAGATAAGGCAGCAGGCCAGACTCGGTCAGGTAGTCAGTGACCACCTGGCTCCCTGGTGCCATTGCCGTCTTAACCCAGGGCTTAACCGTAAGGCCTTTTTCCACGGCTTTTTTGGCGAGGAGTCCAGCTCCCACCATGACGGAGGGGTTTGAGGTGTTCGTGCAGCTAGTGATCGATGCGATTACTACGGTCCCATCCGAAATCTCTACCGTACTGTCGTCACCTGTGACCTTTACCTTGCGCTCACCCGTGAGATCGTGTCCCGAGGGAACTAGCCTTGGAAGATCTTTTTGGAATTGACGACCCATGTCTACCATAGAGATCCGGTCTTGGGGACGCTTTGGGCCAGCTAGACTAGGCTCGACGGTAGAGAGGTCTAATTCGAGCGCAGAGGTGAACTCTGGGTCGGGAGTGTCGTCTGTCCGAAAGATCCCTAATTCTTTGGTTATGGCCTCGACCCGAGCTATCATCGCTTCATCCCTTCCTGTGCCCCTTAGGTATTGGATGGTTGAGTCGTCGACAGGGAAGAAGCCGATGGTAGCTCCGTATTCCGGCGCCATATTTGCAAGGGTCGCCATGTCAGGCAGGGTCAGGTTACTCAGACCGGCACCATAGTATTCCACGAATCGACCTACTACGCCGTGCTCCCGTAGCATTTCTGTTACGCAAAGCACTAAGTCGGTCGCTGTAGCACCGTCCGGAAGTGTTCCGGTCAGCTTCATTCCCACTACCTCGGGGAGCAGCATGTAGTAGGGCTGACCCAACACAACAGCTTCAGCCTCAATCCCTCCAACTCCCCACCCGACTACGCCCAGCCCGTTGACCATAGTGGTGTGCGAGTCCGTGCCAACGAGTGTGTCGGGATAGGCTAGGAAAGATCCGTTGTGTTCGCGTCGGTGAATCACCGAAGCCAAGTATTCCAAGTTCACTTGGTGTACGATCCCCGTTCCTGGCGGTACCACGGAGAAGTTGTCAAATGCCTCCTGAGCCCATCGGAGGAGGGCATAACGTTCTCGGTTTCGTTCGAATTCTCTCTCGACGTTTAACCGAAAAGCGTCGTGGAAGCCGAAGTGATCGACTTGGACGGAGTGGTCGATTACCAGGTCTGCTGGTACGACCGGATTGATTCGCGAGGGATCTCCCCCCAGTTCACGGATGCCGTCACGCATTGCAGCCAGATCGACTACTGCTGGGACCCCGGTGAAATCCTGCAGCACTACTCGAGTAGGCATGAAAGGGAGAGCCGAGCCCGAGTTTGCCGGATTCCAGTTGGCGACTGATAGCACCTGATCTTGGCTTACGTATGGGCCGCCTGCATGGCGCAGAGCATTTTCAAGCAGAATCCGAATTGAGAAGGGAAGGCGATCGAGGGTGTCAACTATCCCATCTTCTTCGAGACGTGAAAGCTTGTAAAAAGAGGTTGGCCCTTCCGGAAGGTCGATACTGGTGAGAGCGCCGAAAGGATCGCGATTGTGTTTCGCCACGATGGCTCCGCAGTTGAAACGTACATTGAGCCGGGCGACGCAGATTATGTGCCGCCCGAACGCTTAACGATGGCCAAAATCGGTTTCCGTGTCAGGGTGCTGGGCGTTTAGATCGAACCTGAAAGGGGTGTTATCAGCTAGATTGGAGAGCTTATGCCGCCGCATATGGCTCTCGAGTCTAGACACGCACTAGGTGCGAGACGACCTTGAGGAGTAATCACTGACGACGGTTACGAGCCGCAGGAACTGCTCTATTAGAAACGTGTCGAGGCATGCGCGGTTTCTGCAAAGTGTCGGGGTAGAGTGATGCCGGGGTGGCGGAATGGTAGACGCGGCGGCCTCAAAAGCCGCTGTTCGAAAGGACGTGCGGGTTCGAGTCCCGCCCCCGGTACTGAGTCTGTAATGCGCAGCCTTGAGGCCGCGAATTGAGTGGGCTTGCGAGTCACTCGTGGAGAAGCTGAGTGTACTTGGGACAGTGGATCTGGTACCGAGGTCCTCTCCCCTAGCTTGTTACATGCTGGTTCTTAGTTGGTATCAGCGGGCAGGTTTTCCCACCGCTCGTGACAACGGAACACAATGAGGCAGTGACAGACCCTATCCCGTAGTGATACTATGATTGCAGAAAAGCATGACCGCATGCACTGACATGGTGATCTCAGTCATGGAATATCTGTAATGGCGACTTCTCTACGAATTGAGGCACTTGGGCGATATGTCCCAGATAGGGTAGTCACTGCTGCCGAAATGGATCAGCTTCTGGGTGTCTCTCCGGGTTGGGTGGAAAAACGAACTGGCGTGTCTCAGCGCCACTGGGTAGCGGATGAGACACCGGTCTGCATGGCCGCGGCTGCAGCTCGAGACGCCCTGAAAAGATCCGGATTGGAGGCTTACGATATTGACCTCATTATCTATGCGGCCGCGTCGCCCCAACAGTTTATACCAGATACTGCTTCACTGGTTCAGAGAGAACTTGGCCTAGGAAACTCAGGTACTAAG
>MDTE01200095.1_pt1 | contig 25307 bp, 23 predicted proteins | sample 811231 | NCBI WGS metagenome assembly MDTE01 (sample SAMN05326651, study PRJNA326480) | marine metagenome | isolation source: seawater | place: Indian Ocean: Red Sea | collected 2010 | reverse complement strand
CAATTATTGCCTTGACAGATAATAAAGATGGTTTAACATTTTATAGAAGGTTTGCCAAAATTGCCTTAGATATAGTGAATACTGGCGGGGGGTTGATCCTTGAAGTGGGACAGAAAAGCCATCCTGAAAAAGCAAAAAATATTTTTAATAAAATGGGATTTCATAATACAAAATTAATAAAAGATTATAATGGAGATAATCGTGTTTTATTGATCCAAGTTTAAATGGGTACTGTAATTTGAATAATTTTATTTACCACATTAAGTTATTAAGGCCGTTAAATGTTTTTTCCAGCGGGTTAGCAATGATAATCGCAGCCGCAATAATGGACGTATTTAATCAAATTGAAACTGTTATAATTGTTATGTGTGTAGTAATGTGTTATACCGGAGCATCCAATACACTAAATGATTATTTAGATAAAGATATTGATTTAGTTAATCGCCCAATGCGCCCAATCCCATTAGGTAAAGTAGAAATCAATGCCGCTCTATATATGTCAATCATCTTATTTGTTATAGGCACATTCTTTTGCTTAAATCTATCTGAACCTGCAAAAGTTATTGGCATAGTTATAGCAATGCCTCTATTAATATTTTATACTAAGTATTTTAAAGGGATACCTTTAATAGGCAATATGATTGTTGCATTTATTATAGGATTATCTTTCTTATTTTCAGGTGCCGCATTTGGACAAATGAACATAATGTGGACCCCAATGCTTTTAGCATTTGGTCTTACTTTAGTTCGAGAAATAGTTAAAGATATAGAAGATATTAAAGGCGATAAATTACAAGGATTGAAAACCTTGCCAATTATGATTGGAGAGTATTATACAATAAGATTTATTGTAATATTATCTGTATTCATGGGATTTGGATTTATCATACCTTTTTATAAAGAAATTTATGGGATTTGGTATCTAATTTTATTAATTGTGGTAGTTGAAATCCCTTTAACTTTAGTTATATTTTTTCTTTTATCTAAGCCGAATGCCCATTCAGCAAAAAAAAGCTCAAAACTACTAAAATTTAGTACCTTAGGAGGATTAATTGCGATTTATGCAGGGACAATTTTATGACAACTGAATTTGTTCATTTACATAATCACTCAGATTATAGTTTGCTTGATGGAGCACAGAGAATTGATCAATTAGTTAATACACTTGATGATTTAAATATGGATTCTGTTGCTCTAACTGAACACGGAAATCTGTTTAGTGTTGTGCCATATTATAAGGAAGCAAAAAAAGCAGGTATTAAGCCAATTATAGGTTGTGAGATATATGTAGCAGTTGGTTCCCGCTTTGATAAGAAACTGCAATCAGAAGGGGGTTGGGGCAATAATCATCTTATTTTGCTTGCTGAAAATTATACAGGTTATAAAAATCTTATGAAGCTTGTTACGGCTGGGTATTTAGAAGGATTTTATTATCGTCCTCGAATTGATATAGATTTATTACGCCAATATAATGAAGGCTTAATTTGTTTATCAGCATGTCTTAAAGGTGAAATCCCAGAAAAGATGTTGAAAGGAGATTATGAAGGGGCAAAAAAAGCCGCATTACGATTTTCTGAAATTTTTCCAGATAGGTTTTATTTAGAAATTCAAAATCATGGTATTGCTGAAGAAGAAGCCAATATAATTAATATGAAAAAACTGGCAAATGATTTGAATCTACCATTAGTATGTACAAATGATGCGCACTATGCTAAACAGGACCATTGGGAAGCTCATGATATTCATATTTGTTTGGGTACTGGGAAAGAGCGAAGTGATCCTAATCGTCTAAGGTATGCCACACCAGAATTTTATTTCAAGTCACAAGATCAAATGTATACTTTATTTAAAGATTTCCCTAATGCAATTGAGAATTCTCGTCTTATTGCGGATAGGGTAGATATGACTTTACCAATGGGTGAATACCATTTACCTAATTTCCCAATACCAAGTGATTCCCCAACGCAGGATCCTGATGAATATTTGCGAGTTTTAACTCAAGCTGGCGCAGAATTACTTTATAAAGAAATTACCCCAGATATTCAAAAACGAATAAATCATGAATTAAATGTGATAAAGAAAATGGGATTTGCAGGATATTTTTTAATTACTGCCGATTTTGTGAAATACTCTAAAGATGTAAATATTCCAGTTGGCCCTGGGCGTGGTTCTGCTGCGGGCAGTATTGTGTCATATTCTCTTGGGATTACGAGTATAGACCCACTAAAACATAATTTACTATTTGAACGATTTTTAAACCCCGATCGTATAAGTATGCCTGATATAGATATAGATTTTTGCATAGAACGCCGTGGGGAAGTAATAGATTATATTAAAAATCAATATGGAGAAAATTCAGTTACTCAAATAATTACTTTTGGAAAAATGAAAGCAAAGCAAGCAGTACGCGATGTTGGGAGAGTTATGGGGTATTCGTTTGGTGAAGTAGATAAGATTGCTAAAGCAATACCTAACGAATTAAACATAAGTTTAGAATCAGCATTAGAAAAAAGCCCTGTTCTAAAAGAGATGTCGGAAGGAGAGTATAAAGAATTAATTAATCATTCAAAAGTGCTTGAAGGTATGCATAGACATGCATCTATTCATGCTGCAGGTGTGGTAATTGCCCCAGGTGATTTAACTGATTATGTTCCACTATATAAATCATCTACAAATGATATTACCAGTCAATATGATATGAAAGGCTTAGAAGATTTAGGATTGTTAAAAATGGATTTTCTTGGTCTTAGAAACCTTACAGTGATTGATAAAACCGTAAAACTATTAAAACAAAAAGATATAGATGTAAATATAGAAAATCTTTCTTTAAAAGATGAGAATGTATATCAATTATTCTCTAAAGGTTTAACTATTGGTGTATTTCAATTTGAATCATCTGGGATGAGAGAGTTTTTAAAAAAATTAAAACCAACTTCTATTGAAGATTTAATAGCAATGAATGCATTATATCGTCCTGGCCCAATGGAGAATATTGATGACTTTATTGCACGTAAGCATGGTGAAAAACAAATTAATTATCCTCATAGTCTATTAGAGCCAATTTTAAATGAAACGTATGGTATTATTGTTTACCAAGAGCAAGTAATGCAAATCGCTCATGAGATTGCGGGATTTACATTAGCAGAAGCAGACATAATGCGCCGTGCAATGGGGAAGAAAAACCAGGCGTTAATGGATGACCTTTCTATTAAATTTGTAATTGGTGCTGAAAAAAAGGGTATTCAAAAGAATAAAGCAGAAGAAATTTTTAAGTTAATCGAAAAATTCGCTCAATATGGATTTAACAAGAGTCACTCTACTGCTTATGCATATGTTGCTTATCAAACAGCCTGGTTAAAAACTCATTATCCAGAAGAATTTATGAGCGCAAATCTTACTAGTGAAATGGGCACTATTGATCGTGTTGTCATTCTAATTAATGAGTGTAAAAAATTAGGTATAAAAGTAACACCACCGGATATTAATGTGTCTTATAACGAATTTCAGCCTTTAAATAATGGCACGATTTCTTATGGTTTAAATGCAATAAAAAATGTAGGGACTAAAGCTCTGGAAACTATTATTGAAGATAGAGAAAAGAATGGTCCATATATGTCGATATTTGATCTTTGTGCGCGTGTTGATCAACAAAAAGTAAATAAGCGTGTGATAGAAAGTTTAGTGATGTCAGGTTCAATGGACAGTCTTGAAGGTAATAGAGCCCAAAAATATAACGCTGTAGATGATGCTATTAAATATGGTCAACAAATGCAAAAAGAAATAGATAAAAATCAAGTTGATTTGTTTGGGGAGAATAATCAGAATAATGAACTTATAAAACAACCAGATTTGAATAATATTCATGATTGGAGTGAACAAGATTCATTAGAAAAAGAAAAAGAGGTCCTTGGTTTATATGTTTCTGGGCATCCTTTATTAAAACATGCTGAAGATCTAGAAGAATTCACGACAGTATATTTTGGTGAAGAACAAATATTTTCAAAAAAAGACAACCTCATTGTTGGAGGTATGATTACAAGGATAGTAAGACGATATGATCGTCGCAATAGAGAAATGGCATTTTTTTCTTTAGACTGTTTAGGTGGACATGCGGAAGTTATTGCATTTTCAGATTGTTTTAAATCTTATGGGAACTTTATTGAGGAAGGTAATGTGGTATTTGTAAAAGGTAAGCCATCAGATGGTACTGATTTTTCAGATTTAAAGATTATGTCTAATGAAATTATTCCTGTTGAACATGCAAGAGATCGATTATCTCAACGTCTCAACATAAAATTTTTTCAAGATAATATCACAACTGATGATATAGATAATTTGATGATTTTATCGAAACGATATCCAGGAGACTGTCGATTAGTTTTTCATTTACCAAATAATAATTTACAGAGATCTATGAAAGTTATTGCTCATAATATAAAGGTTGCTACAGAGAAAGAATTTATTCGAAAACTCCGTGAATTATATGGCAAAGATAATGTTTGGGTTGAATAAAAATATTTTATAAAATGATTATAGTTGTACAAAGATGCTCAAAAGCTCAAGTTTCTGTTAGTAATAAAATCCTCGGTAAAATTAATTTTGGGTTAGTTGTATTTTTAGGGGTATTCCAAGATGATACAAAAGATGATGCAAATTTTTTAATTAATAAAATATCTAAAATGCGCATTTTTAATGATAAAAATAATAAAATGAATTTATCTATTAATGATGTAAAGGGATCATTATTGGTTGTTAGTCAATTTACATTGTGTGGTAATATTAAAAAAGGGCATCGCCCAAGTTTTATAAATGCTGCTTCACCAGATAATGCGAATAAGTTATATTTATATTTTATTTATGAGTTAGAAAAGATTGGTTTAAATGTAGAATCGGGTGAGTTTGGAGCCATGATGGATGTTGAATTAATTAATGATGGCCCTGTTACATTTGTGTTAAATAGTAGAGATTAGACTCTACTATTTAATACTTTTTATATAAGTATCTAATAATGCTACGTAAATGCCACCAAAAATGTTTTGAAAAAACATTTCTATTTTTTTGCTGAACATCATGTGAAGCTTTAATCTGTGGTATATAAACTACAGATTCCCCCAAAATATTTGCTCTTAAACAAATATCTATATCTTCACAATACATGTAGAATTCTTCATCAAAGCCATCTAACTTATTAAAGACTGAAGATTTGAATCCTAAAAATGACGCTGAAGCCCAATCTATATTTAAAGGCTTATTAATTTTTAATTTATTATAGTTATAGCCTATATTAAATAAGAATGATTTTATATAGGATAGTATCTTAGGAAAGTGTCTGATATTTAAATCAAATTTTTTAAATTCTCTATCTAAAAAGAGATTAATAGAAAATAGCCCTGGTTGATATTTTTTTAAAATTTCAACCATTTTTCTAAACTCTTTATTTTCTATCACAACATCGGGATTCATGACAATAAAATAATCATTATCATTAATGGCATATTTAGTACAACAATGGTGAAATACTTTATTATTATTTTCTCCGAATCCAGCTTCTTTTTCATTTGAAATATAATCAAAACTATTTTTATTACAGAAATCAGCAAGAGCTCTACTATTTAAATTATCAAGAACAATTATACTTACATCACTTCTTTTAGCAATCTCTTTTAGTTCATTATTGCTTTTTATGAATAGATCGTGTCCATGTGATATAATAGAAATATAATTATGATTTAAATTCATTTAATTAAGAGTTTAAGTTGTAATTTTTTTTAGAATTGTTCTTTGATTTTATGATAATAAGTGTATTTATTATAAAGTTAATATCACTTATTTTTTGTTAATCTTCCAATCAATTTTAAATAAACAAGGTAAAAATCATAATATTATTCTTGTTTATGAAGTAATGCATAAGGAACTTAATTTTAATAACTATGGAACAAAAAATTAGAATTGTTATGGCTAAGCCAGGTTTAGATGGCCATGATAGAGGGATTAAAGTTTTAGCATCCGCTTATCGAGATGCTGGTATGGAAGTAATATATCTTGGTTTAAGACAGACGCCAGAGATGATTGTTTCTGCAGCTCTACAGGAAGATGCAGATGCCATTGCTCTTTCAAGTTTAAACAATGCTCATAATACTATTTTTGAAAATGTAATTAAGCTTATGAAAGATAAAGGTTTAGAAAATGTTTTATTAGTTGGTGGAGGCATTATACCTAAAAAAGATGTAGAAAGCTTAGAGAATATGGGTGTAGGTAAATTGTTTGGCCCAGGAACTCCAGTACAAGAAACAATTGATTATATTACAAACTGGGTAAAAAGTAATAGGCGATAAAATGGATTTTAATAACCAAATCGAATTAGAACTTTATTTTGCTGACCATTTTGATACAATTTTATTTCCTTTATTAGCAAATCTTTATTTTGAGCAAGATGATTTAAAGCGTGCTAGAAAAGTATGTCAGATTGGGCTTAGCCATCATAAGGATAATGCTGAAGGCCTATTTATATTAGCAAAAATTGAAAAAGCAGAAGGTAATTTAAAACAAGCTGAAAAATATTTAGAAGATGTATTGCGCTATTCTTACGATCATCTTATAGCTTCAGAAATGCTTTGTGAGATTCAAACTGTTTTAGGGCGTGCTTCAAGTAGATTATTAAAATCTTGGCAACATGTATTATTATTAAATCCTGAAAACCAAACAGCTAAAAAATTTATCAAAAAAGTTGGGAATAATTCTAAGAAGAAACTAAAAAAAAATAAAGCTTCTAAGAAAAATAAAGCTCCCAAAAAAAGTGTAATTCCAATAAAGAAAATAGGCAATAAAGAAAAAAAAGTATCTATCGATTATAGCACAGATGAAATTAAAGAGCCTTTAAAGGTTAGTTCTAGATTAGCTACTTTTACACTTGTAGCAGTCTTAAAAAATCAAGGGCTATATGACCAGGCGCTTGAAGTTTTAGATGCCTTAGAGAAAAAAGGTGAGAAACCCAATATCATTAAGCGCGAGCGAAATTCTATTCAAGCTGCAATTAAAGATGCAAAAAAGGAATAATTCGATGAGTGGTAAAATATATTATAAAAGGCAAGAGAATTTACAGTCAATACTTGCAAAAAAAAATCTAGATGGAATCTTGATTACTAATTTAACTAATATTCGATATATATCTGGTTTTACAGGATCAGCCGCATCTTGCCTAGTAACACCCCAGGGTCAATTTTTTATTTCAGATGGTAGATATATTGAACAATCAAAAGAGCAGGTAAAAGGATTTGAAAGATTTATTGATATGAAATCTCATTTTGAACAAATTAAAAAAAATAATCTAAACCCCGATGGATATAAATTAGCATTTGAAGGTGATCATATGAGTTATGCACAATATTCAAGGATGAAAAAAACATTTCCTAATACAACATGGGAAAGTACATCTATGATTCTTGAAGATTTAGCTGCTGTGAAAGACGAGTACGAATTAGATTGTCTTCGAACTGCTGTTGAAGTAACAGACAAAGTATATGAAGAAATTCTCTATATGTTGAAACCAGGAAATACTGAAAAACAAATAGCCAATGCACTGGTTTCAAAGTACAGAGAATATGCTGAAGGTGAAGCCTATTCACCAATCGTAGCTACCGGGCCTAATGGTGCTTTACCTCATGCCACCCCTACAGACAGAGAATTTCAAAAAGGTGATTTTGTAGTTATTGATGCTGCTGCAAAATATGGTGGATATCATGCAGATATGACACGTACACCTTGTATACAAGAAGCGACTGATAAACACCATGAGATCTATGCTATTGTTAAAGAAGCGCAACAACGTGGTTGTGATATTGCAAAGGCGGGAGTCCCTTGTAAAACTGTTGATTCTGCAACTAGAGAATATATAGACTCTATGGGATATGGTAATTATTACACACATGGGACAGGACACGGGCTTGGCCTAGAAATTCACACATCACCAAGATTTAGTCCTCAAAGTACATCAGTTTTAGAAGAAAATAATGTTATGACTATAGAACCGGGTATATATCTTGCTGGTTGGGGGGGTGTAAGAATAGAAGATGATGTTATTATAAAAAAAAATAATTGTGAAATATTAAATAAGACTACTAAAGATTTAGTAATTATAGATTAATATATTTCAAGATTAAAATTTATTTCATTTAATGCTTGATATATATAAATACCCTGAGCTTTATGATGCCATTCATAAAAATTATAAAATTGATAAAAAATTAATTAGTTTTTTTGCTAAAGATGCTGGTGGCCCTGTTTTAGAATTAGCTTGTGGGACTGGTCGACTTACATCATCTATATTAAAATTAGGATTAAACTACACAGGGCTTGATTCCAGCCCAGAATTTTTAAGTATAGCAAGGAAAAAATTTGATAACCATACTAGTTTCTATCTTAGTGATATGCAGAATTTTTATATAAAAAAAAAATTTAATTTTATTTTTATAGGTTTTAATTCATTTTTACATAATCTCACAGATGAATCTGCAGTATCTTGTTTAAAATGTGTATATAATCACTTATCTGATTCTGGTACTTTTTTAGTTTCAATTTTTATACCTGATCCAGAATTTCTTTTCAGAGATGATGGTTTTTATCCAGTAACTTTAAATTTCGAATTTAATGGCGCAAAATGCCGTATTTTAGAATCCAATCAATTTGATGAAGAGAAGCAAATTAATTATTTAAAATGGCAAGTAGAACGTAATGGAGTAATATTACCAGAGGTATATCATTATTCTTTGAGAATGATTTATCCTCATATGATGGATATTTTTTTTCAGAAAGCAAAATTAAATATTCTCAGTAAATTTGGTGATTATGATCTATCTCGATTAAAAGCAGATAGTGGAATGCAAATTTATTTATGCAAAAAAATTTAAATCAATAAGGATAATCTTTTTTGAAAAATAGAGTTATTGATACAGTATTTTTTGATATTGGAGGGGTATTAATAGATATTCATCCTGATAGGACATTATCTTATTTAAGTGATTGTATTGATATACCTATAGATTTAATTAAAAAGAATTTTCCCATTGAAGCGCATAATAAATACGAAAAAGGGCAGTTATCAGATCATGAATGGTTTTTAGCGTTTAAAGGTAGCATGCCGCAACCATGTTGTTTGAAAGAATCAGATTTTTGGACGGCATGGCTTCAGCTTTTAGGTAAAGAAAAAAAGACCATCAATATCCTTAAAACTTTATCAAAAGATTATTCAATTTGGCTACTTTCGAATACTAACCCTATGCATATTCATAATGAAATCGAAAATCGGTATATATTCCCGAGCATTATAGATGGTGCAGCATATTCTTTTGATCTAGGTTGTAGGAAGCCAGATGAAGATATTTATTTGAAAGCTGCAGACTTAGCAAAGACAAAGCCAATTAAATCTATATTTATTGATGATTTAGATATTAATATAAACTCTGCAACTAGTTTAGGATTTAATGCATTACATTTTCAATCAACTGAAAAATTAATTAAAGATCTCAAAGCTCTAACTATTTTATAAAAAATATATTATGAAAAATTATTTAATAATAATAACGATGATATCAAATTTACTTTTAGCAACTGGTGCTTGGATGTTTACAGGGCGTACACACCCAGAACTTAGTTGGAATACAATAGAGACAAATAATTTTGATATTCATTATCATGATGAAATTAGAGATATTGCATTAAAAGGAGCATCTATTGCAGAGCAAGTGAGGCCAATACTAATGAAACAAATGGGTTTAGATACTCTACGTCGGTTGGATATTGTATTCACTGCAGAAGATGAGGTGTTAAATGGATTTGCGGTACCTAGCAATCACACAATTATTTGGGTAGATCAAAATGATGCTGCATTATGGGTTGGTGATGAAAAGTGGATGAGAACAGTTTTGGCACATGAGCTTCAACATTTAGTTTATTTTAATACTATTAAAACCTGGTTACCAGAGCCAATGAATAGTTTAATATCGGGAGTCCCTTCATGGGTTGTCGAGGGGATAGCCGAATATTATACAGAAAAATGGCGTCCATTTCGTTATGATATTTCTCATAAGGGGCATGTTATAAATAACACTGTTCAAAAAATTCCAGATCCTCATAATGATGGTTTTTCTAAAAGTCTTTATTTAGCAGAAAGGTTTGGTGATTCTACAATTGTAAAAATATTAAATAATAGAAATAAATATAAATTATTGAATTTTAAAGAATCATTTAAGAAACATACTGGGATTAAATTGAAACAGTTTAATGAAGATTGGCGCAGGCATATGAATACATTTTTTTATGGTCAACGGGCTCAGAAGGAACGTATAGAAGACATTGGTAAAGTTGGAAAACTTCCGTTAAAAAAAGTAGCAGCCTTTGATTATTTTTCTGATTCTTTAAGAATAGCAATGATTGGTCAGCTTTCAAAAGGGCAAGGGGATTTATCCCTTGTTATTGCTACACGAGATACAGCAAAAGAAAATAGGATTCGTAAAAAAAGACAAAAAAAAGCAGATAAGGAAGACAATGTTTCAAAGAAAGTAAAACCACAATGGAAATTAAAAGAGTATGACCATGGTATATTTGGTGAAATCATTCAAACCCTAGATGTTTCACCTGATGGGAAATCTATCATTTATCCTAAATATCGATATGGTGTAAATCAATCGATTATGTTTGGTATTTGGCGCCTAGATTTAGATACTAAGAAGAAAGTGTTATTAACTCCAAATATGAGATCAAATTATCCACAGTTTTCACCTGATGGGGAGAGCATTGTTTTTGTTGCGCATAAAAATTCTACTAGTCAGTTATATACCATGAATAGTGATGGGGCAGGAATAGAAAAGATCACAAATAATCAAGGAGATACTCAAATCATTACCCCTAAATGGAGCCCTGATGGTAAAAAAATTACATTTGCTCAATCTGGGCCGGATGGAAATATGGATATTTATATTTTAATATTAGAGACTAGAGAATTAAAACAAATTACTAATTCACCTGAGGGTGATTTTTCTCCAATATGGCACCCTGACAGTAAAAAGATTTCTTATACAGGATTATATAATTATACACCAAATATATATACTTATAACCTAGAATCTAAACTTACTATTCAAAATACTGATGTCGGTGATATTGTAATAGGGCATCAGTGGGATTTTTCTACAAGTGCTATAGCAGCATTCACTTTAAATACAGTTGACTCTTCTCGTATAGTATACATAAATCCAAATCGTATAGTGAAAAATGAAGATTTAATAATGAATAAAGCTTATACTAGTTGGAGAACAAAATCTCCAGATTATGAACTTATAAATATTGACCCAAATAAGAATGTTAACATTAAAGATGATGCCCCATATAAATTTTATAAACATATATCACATTTAGGTACTGTTATTATCCCGGACGCTTCAAGTTTTTTATTTAATACTGGATTTACTGATGGGATGGGCAGACATGCAATGGGGTTACTCTACTTTACTAATTATGATACATTAAACAGTATAGGTTTATCCTATAACAATTATACAGGATCACCATTCAAAGGTTCATGGGGTATTAATTATTATAAAGATTTACTTTTTACATTTCAATTCTACAATAGTAATCAGGCGCCACTTTTTGAGTCTTTCAATGGATTTTCTTTGTGGTGGAAACTGCCATATAATTTTGGTAGATCAATGAATGCTAATCATTCAACATCAATCAAATTAGATGTAATGGATCGCCAGGCTTATACAATTGCAGATTCATTATTAGATATTTTTGATCCGCCTGAAAGTGGAAAAGAAGGTAAAGTTACAATTGATTATATATATAAAAATTTAAGAGCTCATAAACGAAATAGTTTTTCGCCAAATCAAGGATATGGATTTAGTCTAAAACATGAAATCGCTTCCAATAAGTTATATGGTAATTTTAACTATAATCAAACAGACGTGGACTTTTTCCATAATCAGAAGATTGGTATAGCATCTTTATATAATCGTTTACGGTATCAACAAATATCTGGCGATTATCTAAGTCAGGATCAATTGGGTATATTTGATATACCAAACTATTATCAGGCAGGATCTTATGTCCCCGGTAGAGAGTATATGAGCCCAAGAGGATTTTCTGGTATAAGGTATGGTGAAAAATCATTTATGGGTACTCTTGAATTACGTTTGCCTGCGATACCGTTGAGTATAATTGAATTCTTGAAAATATTAACTATTGATTACCCTACTTTTGCATTAATTACTGATTATGGTAATGCTTGGGACAAGGATGATGAAAATAAAAATTTTATTATAACAACTGGAGCTGAATTTAGATTTGCTCTATCCTTGGCAAAGGTCCCATTATTTATATTTAGCTATGGTTGGGCGCAAGAAATTGATAAATGGTCATGGTCTGGCTCCTCAATATTGCCAGACCCTTATTTTAGGATGACTCTTATTAATCCATTTTAATTATTTATTTTAGCCAGTAATACCTAAATACTATTCCAAACCAAGAACCTCTGGTATCGATATTTGGAGCATTATTATACCAAATTGCTGGGCGTGACTCTATTTTATCATTACCATCATTATCTTTTTCACCAGTATTCTCACGAAAGCTCCATTTACTTTCATTATTACCTAATATGTATTTTAATGAAAAAATAATGTCTAGTTCTTTATTTATTTGTAATCCAAAATTACATCCCATAGTAGGCATAATTAGGCTACTGGTCACAAAATTATTTGCATCATCTGTTGTCGTCACTAGGCAGATAGGCAAATCAAACCCTAAATCTAATTTAGATCCAAACCAAGAAATTATATTATAATTAAAAGATGGGCTAAGCCCGAAGTAAAAATTTAAATTATTTCTTGAATTATTTAATAGTCCTATATGACCATTAAGGCTGCTATAAAATTTTGAAAAAGGCCTTAACAATAGTCCACTTTTTAAATGGAAAGCAGATGCTTGGCTATATAATACTCCAAAATCAGCAACAAACACCTTATTTAAAATTTCATATGCGCGATGTCCTTTTTTTATTTTTCGCCATTTTCTCATGATTTTTGCTTTACTAGCATTTGGGCCAACTTCAGTTATTTTAGCTATACCACGTTTTTTACCAGGTAATATATAAGTTGTCCCTTTATATATTTTTTGTTTATCCTTAGATGCTATCTCAAAATAATCACCTATCCTTAATCCAAGGTTTTCACCACATAGAATAGATATCGTATTATTATTTACATCAATAATTTCACTTGTGATTGTATATAGCTCTTTTAAATGTTGATTAATTTGAAATGAAATATTTTCTAAAGCTTGTCCAAGAGAAATATTTTTATTACCTCCAGTATGGCTAGTCTCTATTTTAAATGATTTTTTTGATATGCCTGTTTCTATATCAATTAAACGTATAGTTGCAGTGATAATTGTGTTTATATTATTATCTAATTCGAGTTTACGTTTTTCTTTTGCACTTTTTGAATTATCAATGATAGAGATTACTGATTTTTTCACTACCCATGAGAATAATGTTTCATCTTTATCGTTTTCGGTATCATTTTTTTGCTTTTTTTTAGGTTTAGGCACACCTTTTTGTCCAAAATGAATAACATCTAAAATTAATGCTTCTTCAGCAGTTGCCATTTCACCTAATGTTATTATTTTATCATCTGAGAATAATCCTGACATTTGTAGCTTTTGTTCGCTTAAAATTTCATCAATAATACTACGATCAATTATTTGGAAACGGCCAATTGAAGTAGCTTGGTCAGTAATGATAGAGATAATTTTTTTACCAATTTCAGGATATTGATTTTTGTCTTCTGGCAAGATCATTAAAGATCGTTTTTCTAAACTTATAGTGCTATCTAAATTTTGTGCAGATAAAGGGTAGATGAAGTATATGATTAAAAAAATTTTGTTAATTTTCATATATTCCATTGAAGAGGTTTATTCCATTCTAAACTAAGGAAATATAATGCTTGATCTAGATTAAAAGTTTTATTTAAATATGCATCATGTTTCATTCCACCTACTATAGATAGCCAATGTTTTAATTTCCATTCACATTCACCTAGTATTTGTACTCGAGATTGATCATTATCTTTAATTTTTTTATTAAATTGATGAAAGTAGTTCACTTCAGTTTTTATACTAAAGATTGAAATGTTTTGATCATATGTGAGTCCATTTTTAAGATATGATGTCTTTTGGTTATTTTGAAGATAATCAGAATTATCAAATGCTAATCCAATTTCAAGAGTAGAATTTCCAGAATTAGAATTTTTAATGAGCCATCCAAGGCCTTGGTTGTAGTGATATCGGAGATCTATATTTAAATAAGTGTTTCTTTCGTAGACAAGAGTATTAAATGAATATATCCAATCAAAATTCATAAATCTACGACTTGTTTTTTGTCGAACACGAATTTCTTGATTATCATTAAAAAAATATCCATAAAATCGTAAATCTCGAAATGTATAAGAGGTAGTTCTTTTTAAACGTAGATAAGTTGCGAATCCTTTTGAATAATCTCCGCTTCGAACATATCCCATACGGTTATAATGCTTCCAGTTAGGTAACTCTTTATTTGGATTATGTCCATTTAATAAAGCTGAGATTAGAAAAAAAATAAATATTAATTTCAATGTTTGATTTTTTTCCCACTTTGCATAAGTAAAATTGCAGCAAATGTAAAAATTAATGTTAAAATAATTGCCATAAATACACTTATTATCACTGATGAATCACTAACCCCTAAGACTGTATATCTTATCCCATTTATCATGTAATATATAGGATTTATTAGACTTAGGTTTTGAGCCCATTCAGGTAGCATTTTAATAGAATAGAAGATACCTCCAAGAAAACTAAGAGGGGTAAGAAAAAAGTTTTGCATCATTGCAAGTTGATCCCAGTTTTCTGCTAATTGTCCTAAAAAAAGTCCCATACTGGCAAATGCCCAAGACACAAGTAAAATAAATCCTAAAGTTCCTAATGGGTCTATAACTGGCATATCAATTAGTAAGACCCCAAGTAGCAATACAAGGATGCCATTTACTAATCCACGGATTGTACCACCTATTATATAGGCTATTGAAATTTCTAATCCTGATAAAGGGGCAGTTAATAAATCGGGTAATTGTTGTAATAATTTCATTTGCAACATAGATGAAGAAGTATTTGCTGTTGCGTTTGTTAAAGTATTCATCATAATAAGACCAGGGAGAATAAAAAGAGTATATGGTATCCCTTGGATTTCAGCGATGCGTTGTTCTAAAGTAAATCCAAAAATCATGATATATAGTGCGGATGAAATCAAACCAGGTAAAACTGTTTGCCTATAAACTGAAAAAAAACGACCGACTTCTCTTTTTATTAAAGTATTAAGACCAATCCAATTCATTCATGTAGACCTTTACCAGTTAGATTTAAAAATACATCTTCTAAAGAAGAGATTTGAGATTCAATACTTTGAATACTAATATTTTCTTTAACTAATTTATTAATAATTATTGGTATAGAAGATTCTGGGTTTTTTACAGAAAAATGTAATCGATTATTATCTTTGGTAAATTTAAAATTTTTAAAAAAAGATTCAACATTAACATCATTAGTACTTAAATATACGGTAACCCCAGCAGTGCCAAGTTCTTCAATTAAAGATTTTGGAGAACCTTCTTTCAGAATTTTACCATCATTAATTATACCAATATTTTCACAAAGGAGCTCCGCTTCTTCTATATAGTGTGTTGTTAGCAAAATAGTTTTTCCTTTCGCATGGAGATCTTTTAAATATTCCCAAAGGTCTCGCCTAAGTTCAACATCAACGCCCGCTGTAGGTTCATCAAGTATAAGGATTTCAGGGTCATGTACTAAGGCTTTTGCTAATTGAAACCGACGTTTCATACCTCCAGATAATTGTCTTAATCGAGAGTTTCGTTTTTTTGATAAGCCTAATCTTTCTAATAAATCATCTATACGTGGTTTAGCTTTTATAGGAGTGATACCATAATAACCTGCTTGAAAATAAAGTAGTTTTTCTATTGTAAAAAACCAATCAACGGATAGTTCTTGAGCTGCAATCCCAATTTTATTTCTAGTAAATCGAAAATCTTTTACTGTATCTTTATCAAAGATTTTTGTAATACCTTTATCCTTAAATACAAGACCAGTAAGAATATTTATGGTGGTAGTTTTCCCAGCCCCATTCGGGCCTAATAATCCAAAAAATTCACCTTTTTTTATTGATAGATCGACGCCTTTTAATGCATGAACATCGTCATAAGATTTTGTTAAACCTTGGATGTAAATTGCCGGTTTAGACACGATTATTAATCAAAACCAATATGTTGCTCAAATGGACTAGGGAAATCAAAGCCATCTTCGCCAGGGAAGTGAGCAATTGATACAATAAATCCCCAAGGGATTAATATCGAAGCTTCAATCTTTTTTGTTTTTGCTTTGCCTTGACCAGTTATGTTTGGTATTTGGAAGCTAGGGTTATCAATCCACATACCATATTCATCATATCCTTTTACATATACAAAAAGTTTATCTTGATCAATTCCAATTTTTTGTAGTGATTCATGACCATCTAGAACAACCAATATTAAATCCCCAACAATATCTTCAATTTTCATCATATTATTTCTCATGATTAATTATACACGAATTTATAGATAGCTCCTAAATAATCCACGATATAGAGTTCACCATTATTATCTTCACCAAATGATGATATAAATAGCGGGGTTTCTTTTGAATTCTTTTTTAAAATATTACTAATATTTGTAGATGTTGTAACTCCATTTTTTTCTGATTTAAGTGACCAAATCCTTCCAGTACAATAATCACCAAAAATATATAATCCTTTCAAGGAATTTATTTTTTTACCTCTATAGACATATCCACCAGTTATAGAACAACCCGTTGCATCACTCTCATCCATACCAACTAGAATTTTTATATAATTTGCATTATTAGGATATTCATGTATTGGTTTTATTAATCCTTCTTTACTACAATTAATATTTGGATTATAGCAGTGATCTCCTTCCATTATATTCCAACCATAATTCGCACCTTTTGAATCCTCCCAACTACTCCAGTTTATTTCTTCCCAAAGATTTTGCCCAACATCTCCAATAATTAGATCATTAGTTATTTTATCAAATGCGAATCGCCAAGGGTTCCTCAACCCAAAACACCAAATTTCAGGTTTTTTATCCGGATTATTAATAAATGGATTATCTAATGGTACTGAATACGGATCTCCATTATCAATATCAATACGTAATATTGATCCAAGCCATGTATTTGTATTTTGCCCATGTTCATATGGGTCTCCATATTTCCCCCCGTCACCAAAACCAATATATAGCATTCCATCATGTGGCCCAAATATTAGATGTCCACCATTATGATTACCAAAAGGTTGTTTTAGTTTTAAAATAATTTTTTCTGAATTTGGATTTGCAATATTTAGGTTTGTTGTCACTTCAAACCTAGATACAATTGAGAAGCCGTTTTTATTAACATAGTTTACATAGAAAAAACCATTTGATAGGTATTGTGGATGAAATGCTAGCCCCAATAAACCTTCTTCACTGCCTGGTACAAACGAGTTATGTACGCGATCAGAAATATCTAAAAAATTTTCAGTTAATAATTTTCCATTATTAATAATATGTATTTGTCCTTTTTGATTAACAATAAATAATCTAGAATTGTCATTATTTGGTTGTGTAAGGTAAAGTACTTTTGCAGGTACATCTGCAATTTTGATAACAGATAATTGGCTTGAGAAAATAATTGATAGAGGGAGAAAAATAATAATTCTATACATATGTTTTAACTTTTTCTAAAAAATTATCTTCTGTTAATAAAGTTATATTTAATGCTTTTGCTTTATTTAATTTTGAACCGGCTTTTGAGCCAAAGACTACAAAATCTGTTTTTTTGCTTACCGATGTAGATAATTTTCCTCCAAGTTTTTCAATGATTTCACGGCTTTGGCTACGAGTAATGCTCTTCAAAGATCCTGTAAAAACAAATATTTTTCCATTAAATGGTTGGTCTACTAAATTAGTAAATTGTTTTAGGGTAACACCATATTTTAAACAATTATTAACAATTTTTTTATTTGAGCTTTCAGACCAAAATTGGACAATTTCGTTAGAAACAATTGGTCCAATTTCATTAATTGATTCTAAATCATCTATGATTACATTCTTAAAATTATTTAAATCACCAGAAAAATAATTTTCTAACACCTTTGAAATATGATAACCCACATTCCTAATGCCTAAAGCATAAATAAAACGGGCGAATGTTGTATTCTTAGAATTATGAATAGCGTTAATTAAATTTTCAGCTGATTTATCTCCTAATCGGTCGAGATTTTTTAATGAATTTTTATCAAGAAGAAAAAGTTGATCAATAGAATTAATTATACCATTATCAACTAATTGTGAAATAATTTTTTTACCTAATCCATCAATATTCATTGCAGGTTTTGAAGAAAAATGTTGAATTCTACCTTTGATTTGCTTTGGGCATGATAAATTGCTACATCTTAAAACGGCTTCTCCTTCAACACGAAAGGTTTTAGATTTACAACTAGGACAAATCGTATTTATTACATATCGCTTAGAATTGTTGGGACGTTTTTCTAATATTACTTTTACTACTTTTGGAATTACATCTCCTGCTCTTTCAATTAAAACTGTATCACCTATGCGAATATCTTTACGATTAATTTCATCTTGGTTATGGAGTGTCGCATTTGTTACAGTTACACCAGAAATAGATACTGGCTCAAATTTAGCGACTGGTGTTAATGCACCTGTACGACCAACCTGGACATCAATATTTTTTATAATTGTTGTAGCTTGTTGTGCTTTAAATTTTCCAGCGATTGCCCATCTTGGGGAACGACTCCTCATACCTAAGGTTTTTCGTTCATTATAATTATTTATTTTAAAAACCGTACCATCTATTTCATATTCTAAAGCATTTCTTTTATTTTCTAATTTATGATGGTACTGTATTATTTCATTTATCCCTATTACAGTTTCAATTAATGGGTTTACTGGTAGACCCCATTGCTTTAATGCAGTTAAAAAATCAAAATGATTAGAGAATGGGTTACCATTTATTTCTCCTGATTCATAAAAATAAATAGAAAGAGGTCTGCTCGCAGTAATTGTTGGGTCTAATTGGCGGAGACTTCCAGCAGCTGCATTTCGTGGATTAGAAAATAAAGGTTTATCAGAATTTTCTTGAATTTTATTTAATTGTTTAAAATCTTTCTTTTTAATAAATACCTCACCGCGTACTTCTAAAAGTGATGGTATTTCTAAATCATTATTCCGTAGTGATAATGGTATACTATTGATAGTTTTTAAATTATGTGTAATATCTTCACCTTGAAAGCCATCACCTCTTGTAGATCCATATAGAAACCGACCATTTTCATATATTAGTTCAACACCTAAACCATCAAGTTTTGGCTCTGCTATATAGGTTATATTATTTAACCCTAATTCTGTTTTCATTCTTTTATCAAACGCAATTAATTCTTTATCATTCATCGCATTAGCAAGGGATAGCATGGGTGTACGGTGTTGAATTGTTTGAAATTCAGATATTGGACTTTGGCCAACTCTTTGTGTTGGTGAGTTAGGTTTTATATATTTGGGGAATTTTTTTTCTAGTAGCTCTAATTCCCTAAGTATATTATCAAATTCTTGATCGGAAATTATTGGATCATTTTTAATATAATATTTATAATTATGCTCATTGATAATGTTTATTAATTCGTTAATGCGTTTTTTGTAGTTCATCTATTCATTCTTGCTCGCTGTTTATAATATTGTACTGGATCTAAAAAACGTTTATTAATTGGTACAAGTTTGCCTTTGCTATTCAAAGGGGTAGCATAAATATTGGTGCCAGATTTTAATACAAAATAATATTGTATTGATTTACCAGGATAAATTTTTGGATCATATTTAAAACGATATAAGCCATGTGTGCCAAGAAGTGAAAACTCTCTATAATTATCCATATTATTTGTTTTAAAAAATAGAATAGCTTCGTCAACTGAATCTTTAGGTATATCAGTAACAAAATCTAAGAAGTGTGTTTGAGATATAAATAAGGGCTTTGGAGGGGTATGAAACAATCGATATTTTAGAATTTTGCTATTATTAAAAGGATCTTCGATATTTTGACCTATAATAAAATTATTTACTAAAAGGAATAAAATCATTTTTTTATATTTTAGCATAATTCACCGAATTTACTATGGTATTCTAATTTTACTCGTTGAACAGATTGATTATCAATATTATAAATATCGCATTCATCAAATGGCTTAGCATAGATATGCAAACTTATAGCAGATTTATCAAAGATATTTTCCACTGAATGTAATTCAGCGGGGCCATCTAAGTATCCAGAATGCCCGATAATATTTTCATTTTTATTGATAATTAATGGTGAATGAGATTTGATAGTGTAATTACAAAACTGTAGACTACCTTGTTCTACTTTTGCCCAACATTTTTCTCCTTCATGGCCATGAATAGGAGCAGTCTGCCCTTTTGCCCAGCATAAAACTAAAATTTCAAAATCCTTATTTCGGTATACTAGATTACGCGTATAGCAATTGTCTTCAAAAAAAGTATATTTATCGCAATCTTCTTTTTTAAAATTGTATGACTTGAGGTATTTAGAAACCTCTGGAACTGGAAAATTTTTTTTAGAAAAAATGGATAACTGATCAATTAAATCTTTCATATTAATCACTAAATATTATTAATAGTTAAGCAATTTTTTCTCCATAAAAATTCACTAATTGAATTTTTTATAAAAAAATTATTAGAACATTCTATGGCACTTGTCGCAATAATTGGCAGAGTACGATTAGGGGTATAAATAATGAGATTAGATTTAGTAAATTGTGTTTTAGATATATTGGTAATAATGCTTATAATTTTAAATCCAAATAAAATTTCTTTATTAATCTCAATATTTTTTGAATTAATCTCAATTTGAATCATTTGCTCTTTTTTATCTTTATAAAAATGATATCCTAATAATTCTGGAGCATCCTTATTTGATTGAAAATATTCTTGAATCATTATTGCAATTTTTTCATCACTATACTTTGGTGTGGTAGCCATAATAAAATTTATTAGATAAATAAAAATAATTAAGTATTTCATTAGGACTTATAATATCTTTTTAAAGTAATTCCAGAGATTATAAACAATAGTAACATTATAGAAATTAAGCCTTTTTGTAATTTTTCTATAGAGTAAGTAATCGAAGCCGCTTTTAGTTCAAAATCTTCAGATAATAGAGAATCTAAAGTAAAGTCCCATTGTAAAGTATCATTAATAATTGCATTTGCATTTGTTGAGATGATTCTCCCAGGTAGTTTTACTTTTAATGTAAAACGATCATCATCTAGATCCAAAGCCGTTTTTAAAATTGTTTCATGTTTCTCCATTTGTTTTGCAAGTATGCCTGGGAATTCAGAGCCTACATTAAAAGGTTTTAAAAGATTAGTTAAGTATTCTTCTCTATTATTTTGGATTATATTTAAATCATCTAGTGTGGTTATTTTTGCGAAAGAGTTCTTTAAATGGTTTACTAATCTTTGGTTCCAGAGTTCTTGATAACTCGATAAAGAGTCATGAGCAATTTCTAAAAGTCCTTTATGCATTAATACTGTTAATGCTTCTGGGAGCCAATAAAGAGAATCAAGGTTATCTAGCAGTAATGCTTCGTAAAGTTTTGGATAATCTTGTTTTATTTTTTGCCCCTGAATCAAAAAGGTTATCGAATACTCCGTAGTAATTTTTTTTTCCTTGATAATTTTAGAAAAAGAATAGTTTAATGAAGATTCTTGATCATCAACAAAAATTATTACAGAGTCTGAATTCATCCCTTCTGTAGATAATCGCCAGTTATGGTCATTGGTTTCCTGGTTAATTAATTTTTGAATATTATTTGTCCAGCCACTCAGGTTTTTAGGATGGATAAAATCATTATTGAAAATATCAGTAGAGTCACCACGGCTAATAAATTTAAAATATGCATTACCATCTGGATATAATTGAATGAAAATATTTGTTTCAACACATGAAATAAATAATATGATGGGCATTATAAAAACCAAATAAATCTTTTTTAACATACTATTAAATTACTACTATAAAAATGGTTTAGAGAGTTGCAATAAAATATACAATGATGTTACCTTCAATCATGCTTGGACGCCATCAAATTTTAAAACACATACTTTTAGCGTTATATTTTTTTGGGTCTATATCTAATGCTGAAAATACTCGCTCATCTGTTATAACCACGGACTATGGTTTTATAGATTACGCAAATAGGGTAATTATTTGCCGTGGCACTGCTGTAATAATTGCGAAAGAATCATCTGAAGGTGATTTAAAGGTAATTGAAAAGAATCTTAAGCTTTCTAAGGGAGAAGCCCGATCTCGAGCCCGTGTCAACTTACTTGACTTAATCAAGCTTGTTAACTTTGATGGCAGAACAGTAGGTGAGCTTATGATAAGTGATCCACTTATTGAAAGTAGAGTGGAAACATTAATTGGGAGTGCGTTCCAGAAAGGTGATGTTGAGTATCTTGAAAAAAACCAAGTTGCTGTTGCTTTGGCACTTAAAATGTCTGGCTTAGCTGAGATTTTAGTTGATGCTAATGGTTATTTAACTGAAGGTATGGCTGAAAGTGCATATCTTATGACTCGTGCGGTCTCTCCTGCGAGTGAAAGGGTCTCTGGTATCATAATTGATGCTCGTAATATTTATCATATCCCAGCTATGGTACCAAAAGTATTAAATGAAAGTCAAAAACTGATTTATGGGCCTCGACATTATACACGTTCTAGATCTGTAAATCGTGGGCCAATCGGGTATGCACATTCTTTGGAAGATAATAATGTTAAAAGACGCGTAGGAGATTCACCAATTATAGTGCAAGCAGTTAATACTGATGATAAGGTTAATCTAACAGTGAATAATATTGATGCTGAGTTAATTAGAGATGCTGAAAAGAAATTTGGTGTTTTATCAAATTGTAAGGTTTTAGTTTTACTAAAATAAATTAATTATATAGGGTTTGTATTTTGATAAATCCTTTTAAAATTTAGGCATGAAAAATTCTAAAACGGCCATTCTTTTTTTGCAGGATGGTCGTTTTTTTTATGGAGATAAGTTAGGCTCTGTAGGTGAAACAATTGGTGAAGTATGCTTTAATACTGGCCTAACAGGTTATCAAGAAATTTTGACGGATCCTTCATATTGTTCCCAAATTGTAACAATGACAGCTCCTCATATAGGCAATTACGGGATTAACCTCGATGATGCTGAATCAGACTGTATTCAAGTTGCGGGATATGTTATTAAAGAAGCGACTAATATTCCATCTAATTGGAGATCAACACAATCATTAGGATCATATCTTGAAGAGCATAATATAATTGGTATTCAAAATATAGATACAAGGGCGTTGACTCATCATATACGTGATAGAGGTGCAATGAATGGTATAATTTCTTCTATTGATTTTAATTTAGAGACTCTAAAACAAAAATTGTCGAATGCTCCTTCTATGAAAGGATTGGATCTAGCGAAAGAAGTTACAACTAAGCAATCATTCAAGTGGCCCACAACTCAATCTGAAGATCAAAAAAATAAACTTAGTATTGCCGTAATAGATTTTGGAGTCAAACGTAATATTTTAAATTTACTTCATAAATATGGATGTGATATAACTGTATTCCCTGCGACTGTAACCGCAGAAGAATTATTAGATTTCAGTCCTAAAGGGTTATTTTTATCTAATGGCCCAGGTGATCCGGAGGCGGTGTATTATGGTATTGATACAGTAAAATCATTATTAGGGATTATGCCAATTTTTGGTATTTGTCTTGGCCATCAAATTCTTTCACTAGCTCTTGGAGCAAAAACATTTAAACTCAAATTTGGACATCGAGGTATTAATCATCCTGTAAAAAATTTAGATACTGGTAAAGTAGAAATTACGAGTCAAAATCATGGTTTTGCCGTTGATTTAGAGACATTGCCAAAAAATGTGATTCCAACACATATTAACTTAAATGATAATACTTTAGCTGGTATTAGATGCAAGGAAATTCCTGCTTTTTCAATTCAATATCATCCAGAATCGAGTCCCGGGCCTCATGATAGTAGATACTTATTTCAACAATTTATAAAAATGATTTCAGAATAGATATTGGAGTAGATTTAAAAAATAAATCAATGATTAGTATAAATTTATTGATTTTAGATGATTGTTATTTAGGATCCAAATAATGCCAAAAAGAAAAGATATTAAATCAATACTAATTATTGGGGCAGGTCCAATAGTTATTGGACAAGCATGTGAATTTGATTATTCAGGGACTCAAGCTACTAGAGCACTTAAAGAAGAAGGATATAGAGTAATTTTGGTCAATTCTAATCCTGCTACTATAATGACGGATCCAAACTTAGCAGATGCTACCTATATAGAACCCATAACTCCAGAATATGTTGAAGCAATTATAAAAAAAGAATTGCCCGATGCAATTTTACCAACTGTTGGTGGCCAAACAGCATTAAACTTAGCTATTGCTCTTTATAAAGATGGTATATTAGAAAAATATGGTGTGAAGCTTATTGGAGCTCAAGTAGAAGCTATAGAAAAAGCAGAAGATCGTGAAAAATTTAAAAAAGCTATGGATTCCCACGGGATTGATACTGCCAAGGGAGCATTTATAAATACTTGGGCGGACGCTGAAAAACTATTAGAAAAGATAGAGTTCCCATTGATCATTAGACCATCATTTACTTTAGGTGGGACAGGTGGCTCTGTTGCATATAATTATGAAGAATTTCAAGAATTAGTAGAAAATGGGTTAGCAGCGAGTCCAATTACAGAAGTTTTAATTGAAGAATCATTATTAGGATGGAAAGAATTTGAATTGGAAGTGATACGAGACCAAATTGATAACGCAATAATTGTTTGTTCTATTGAGAATATTGATCCTATGGGGGTTCATACTGGTGACTCAATTACGGTTGCGCCAGCAATGACACTAAGTGATAAAGAATATCAAAAGATGCGTAATTGGGCCATAAAATGTTTAAATATTATAGGTGTAGAAACTGGAGGTTCTAATGTGCAATTTGCAGTAAACCCGGAAAATGGTCGAATGATAATTATTGAGATGAATCCAAGAGTT
>MDTE01126511.1_pt1 | contig 25307 bp, 26 predicted proteins | sample 811231 | NCBI WGS metagenome assembly MDTE01 (sample SAMN05326651, study PRJNA326480) | marine metagenome | isolation source: seawater | place: Indian Ocean: Red Sea | collected 2010 | reverse complement strand
TGAAAGAATGGCTGAAATCACGGGTGCAATAGCGGCAAGAATTATGCCCACTATTCGTTTCTTCAAGATCGGTGTCAACTTTGACATGGTTAATGAAAAAGGCGCCGCATACGAATATTACTCTCCCGACGGATTCACAGGTTCCTCAAGTGGGACAAGCAGGATTCCTTCTACAGACTGGAATGTTGCACAACTGTTTAGCGCATTTGATATTGAGGTGATAAGAGAACTTCAAGAAGACTTACCTTTGGAAAGTGCTCCATTCAATGCAAGTGCTAATCGATTGGGATTAACTGTCCAAGAGCTATTTGATTATGCTGAAGATCTTCAGAACAGAGGTCTGATGCGTCGTTTTAGTGCAGTCTTATACCATCGAAGAGCAGGTTTCAAATCAAATCCAATGGTTGTATGGAAAGTTCCTGAGGATCGTTCCGTTGAAGTTGGAATGAAAATGGCAGGAAATCCTTGGGTAACCCATTGTTACCAAAGGCCAACATTTCCTGATTGGGAATACACTCACTTCACGATGATTCATGCAACCAATAACGAGCAGTGTGAAGAAGTAGTAGATGAAATTTCAAAACTTACAGGAATTACCGACTACCAAATGCTTTACAGCACTAGGGAGTACAAAAAAACCAGAGTTCGTTACTTTGTGGAAGAAGAGTACTTAGCGGCACTTGAAGGTGTAGCAGTTTGAGTCGCTATTACCCAACATACCTAGACATAAAAGATCGCCTATGCGTAGTGATCGGTGCTGGCTCGGTTGCAGAAGGGAAAATCAAACAGTTATTGGATTCTGGAGCTAAGGTTCGCATCATTAGCCCTGAATCAACTGACCATGTAAGGAATTTAGCCTCTTCTGGGAAGGTAGATTTAATCGAAAGAGATTATTCTCATGGAGACCTAAATGGCGCATTTATTGCAATAGCTGCTACTGATAACAATATGGTTAATCGTCAAATTCGTGATGAAGCTTCTGCTGAAAAGGTATTATTGAATGTCGTAGATGTTACAAATCTTTGCGATTTCATTGCCCCCGCAATAATCGAGAGAGGCCCTGTTTCTGTTGCCATTTCAACAAGCGGAAAAAGTCCTGCTCTCGCCAGAAAGCTAAGAGAATCCTTCGAAAGCGAAATATGCGATTGCATGAAATGGGCCGATGCAGCGCACCTTCTAGAAGAAGTCAGAGGGGAAGTGAAAGGCCCGCAGTCTCCTTCTCCTGAGCTATGGCAACAGGCGCTAGATGATAATCTCTTGGAGCTTATACGTTCAGGGGATCTAAGTAGTGCTAAATCAAAATTATTGGCCTCATTAATTGGCGGTCAATCCGAAGGAAAATAACAGGAATGGGCATTATTGTTACGGGCCTCAACCACCGTAATTCTACATTTTCAGTTCGTGAAGCACTTGCTTTGAACAACGAACAACTTTCTGGGGCACTGGAGCAGCTCAGAGATTATATCGACCACGGAGTAATTCTATCCACTTGTAACAGGACTGAGATTTATACAACCTCTACTAACCAAAAAAATGCCTCTCTATCTATCGATAGATTTATTGAATGCCAATTTGGCGTTAAAGCAGATCAACTAAGTGAATCCCTGTACAAATTTGAAGACGAAAAGGCAGTTGAACATCTCTATCGAGTCGCAGGTTCTTTAGACTCTTTAATTCTTGGAGAGTCTGAAATTTTAGGTCAGGTTCGCCATGCATATTCTGTAGCAAGTGAAGCCGGTTTAGCCAGTGGTGTTCTTGCTCATGTCTTCCATAATGCGCTAAGAGTAGGTAAGAGGGTCCGAACGGAAACAAATATCGGCAGAAATGCGTTATCTGTAAGCAGGGCTGCAATCGAAACGGCAAAAAGGATCATGGACGACCTTCAATCCATTAAAGGCATTATCGTAGGCGCAGGTGATGCCAGTAAATTAGCTGGCCAAGCCTTGAATGACGCAGGTGTATCGAATTTGGTAGTAGTCAACCGAACAGAGGCTCATGGCCAATTTCTTGCAAATCAACTTGGAGGAACAACCGCCCCCTTCTCTGATTTAGACGCGCTAATCGAAACCAGCGATTTAATAGTGAGTGCGACTGGCGCACAAGGGCAGATCGTGAATGCTCATGCTGTAGAAATAGCCATGAAGCACAGAGTCAGCCGTCCTCTAGTAATTTTGGATATGGCCATGCCTCGAGATATAGACCCCAATGTTGCAAAAATACCCGGTGTCCATCTGTTTACTATGTATGACCTTGAACTTGTAGCTGAAGAGAATAGAAAAGAACGTGCTTTAGAAGCAATCAAAGCTGAAAGCATAGTTCAATTAGAAATGAATCAATTTCGAGAATGGTGGAGGACTCAGGCAGTTATTCCAACAATAAAAAGCATTCGAAATCATGTTGAAAGTGTGAGAAAGAATGAAACTAGCCGCTCATTGAATAAGTTGTCTGAGTTATCAGATGAACAACGTGAAGTAATTGAGAAATTGACTAAATCGATAGTAACCAAAATCCTTGACCAACCAACTAGAAAATTGAAAGAACGCAACGATCAAAGACTAACTCAGGCAGCTCGGGAACTCTTTGAAATTAACGATGACTCTTACTTAACTTAGTTCAATGATTTCAGAATTGCGAATAGGTACACGAGGCAGTCGATTAGCTTTAATACAAACTTCCATGGTTGTTGATGCAATTAATTCTATTTCAGAAGATTTCAACATTTCTATCCTCGAAATTAAAAGTGAGGGCGATCTCAAACCAAATGAAAATGTCTCGCAGCTTGGCCTTGGCGTATTTACAAGCGAATTAGAAAAGGCAGTTCTAGAACACAGAGTAGATCTGGCAGTTCACAGCTTAAAAGACTTGCCTACAATTGAAACAAAAGGGTTGAAGACCATAATTGCATTAAAACGTGCTGATCCACGTGATGTACTCATTAACAAATGGTCAAAACCCCTATTAGACATTCCTGATGGTGCTAGGATCGGCACTTCAAGTCCAAGGCGAGAAGCTCAGTTAAAACACGGTAGGCCTACTTTGAAATATCTACCTATTCGCGGGAATGTTGAGACAAGGGTCAAAAAAGCATTAGGGAATGACTATGACGGTGTTGTTCTGGCTGCGGCAGGGCTTGAGAGATTAGGAATGATTAACGAAGTTACAGAATTTTTTTCCACTAAAGTACTTACCCCAGCACCAGGACAAGGTGCAATAGCAATACAATTTAGGGCAGAAGATTTGGAGAAGTTTAAAGCCTTGGAGAATTTATCTGACAAATCTACTGTTGCTTCAGTTACTGCGGAACGTTCATTATCAAAAGCTGCCGGGTCTGGTTGTATGGTTCCTATAGGGGCCTATGCTGAAGTGAACAATGATAATTTGAACTTATTCGCTACCGTTACTGCGCTTGATGGTTCACAAAGTTATAGAGTAGAGGTTACTGGATCTGCTAACGACCCAGAAATTGCTGGTAAGGCAGCCTTTTTTGAATTACTAGACCAAGGGGCGGGCCAATTAATCGACTCAAATAACTTATAATATTCACGATGAATGCAGAACATTTTGGGAAAATTATATTAGTGGGTGCCGGCCCTGGTGATCCAGGGTTGCTGACATTAAAAGGCCAAAAAGCTCTAGCAAGTGCTGACTTGATTGTTTATGACAGACTTGCGAATAGTGACCTGCTAATACACGCAAAAAAAAATGCGGAACTTTTATATGTTGGCAAAGAGCCTACAGCTTCTGGCGATGCTCAACTATCAATCAATCAAGCCATGATTCAAGCGGCTAAGTCTGGCAAGAATGTAGTTCGCTTAAAAGGTGGAGACCCTTTTGTATTTGGCCGAGGCGGGGAAGAATTACAAGTTATTTTTGAGTCAGGAATTAACGCAGAAGTAATACCGGGAATTACATCTGCCATAGCTGCACCAGCGTATACAGGTATTCCTGTTACACATCGTGGATTAGCAACTTCATTTACAGTAGTCAGTGGCAGCGAAGAGGCGAACAAAAAAGAGTCAGCTTTGGACTGGGAAAAACTAGCTGGTATTCCCGGTACACTTGTTCTACTGATGGGTTTAAGGAAAATTAAACAAATTACTGAGCAGCTCGTTACCTACGGAAAACCATCAGGCACTCCAGTATCAGTAACACAATGGGGAACTTTAGATAAACAGATGGCTATTTTTGGTGACCTAAGCAACATAGCAGAAAAAGTAAAGAAATCAGGCATTAGTTCCCCAGCTGTTATTGTAGTAGGCCCAGTAGTCGAAATGGCTAAAAAAATTAGTTGGTATAAGCAAGGTCCATTGCAAGGCAAGAATATTCTGGTTACACGTTCAAGGAACCAGGCAAGTCTCCTTAGCCAATCACTAAATGAATTAGGTGCAAATGCTCTGGAGCTAGCTACTATTGAGGTAGAGGAGATCAGTAAAAACGAACAACTAGAAAGTTCATTGAAGAATATTGAGTCTTATTCATGGATAATTTTCACAAGCGCAAATACCGTCGACTCTGTATTCAATTTTGTGCATAAATTAGAAATGGACTCTAGGATTTTTAAAGGCGTAAATGTAGCAGCAATTGGCCCGTCTACCGCTTCTAGACTACGAAATTATGGAATAAATGCCGATTTTATCCCTAAAATTTTCACTGTTGATTCGATGGCTCAAGCATTCAAAAAAATGAATATTAAAAACCTCCGTATCTTGTTACCTCAATCTGATATTGCTCCTAAGGCTCTAAGAAATAGCCTGGCTGAGAGTGGTGCCCTGGTCGACTCAATAGTCACATACAGAACTATTATTCCTAAAGAAGAAAAGGTTAGTGCAAGTACAATCATTACGTCTGGGAATTTAGATATGGTTACTTTCACTAGCTCTTCAACTGTAACCAACCTAAAAGCTATGCTTGATGGTAGTTTAGCTTTGATCAAAGGAATGAAAATTGCTTCTATTGGACCTGTTACATCACAAACAATTAGAGAATTAGGCCTTGAAGTCACAGTTGAAGCAAAAGAGAGTACTATACCTGGATTAGTGTCAGCTATTCTCAATAATTTTTCGCGAAAATAGGACTGCGCTCCAGAAAATTCATATAATGGTGCCTATGACTTCAAGTAGCAACGCAAATTTTCCAAACATGAGACTACGTAGGTTCCGCAAATCTGCGGGTTTGAGAGAAATTTTTTCTGAAACAAGACTATCTGCCAGTGAACTGGTCATGCCTTTCTTCGTTACTCACGGCAAAAATATTCGAAAACCTATTGAGCCAATGCCTGGGCAATTTCAATTTTCAGTTGACCAACTTCTTATAGAGATCAAAGAAATCACAGCTCTCGGTATACGCTCTGTTTTACTTTTCGGTCTCCCCAAAGATAAAGATCAGCAAGGTTCAGAAGCATTCGCATCTGACGGCATCATTCAACAAGCAGTAAGTGCAATAAAAAGCCATGATACCGACATTGTGGTTATAACTGATGTGTGTTTGTGTGAATACACAGACCATGGTCATTGTGGGGTCTTAAATGATGCAGGAGTTGATAATGACGCGACACTGGATTTGTTAGGGAAAATTGCGGTTTCCCATGCAAAATCAGGAGCGGACATAGTGGCACCATCAGCAATGATGGATGGACAAGTCGGTCACATCAGGAAAGCGTTAGACAATGCGGGACACAATCAGGCGGGCATTATGGCTTATGCCGCTAAAGCTTTCTCTTCTTTTTATGGTCCGTTTAGAGAGGCTGCGGGTTCAAGTCCCAAGCAAGGAGACAGACGCGCTTATCAAATGAATGGCGGTAATATCCGCGAATCGATGCGTGAGATGGAATTGGATGTAGCTGAAGGTGCAGACTTACTCCTCGTCAAACCCGCTTTAGCCTACTTAGATGTAATTTCAAATGCAAAAAAATCCTTTAATCTACCTATCGCTTCTTATAATGTTTCTGGCGAATACGCAATGTTGAAAGCTGCGGGGGCGAATGGCTGGATAAATGAAAAAGCAGCGATCCTAGAAATCATGACCTCATTAAAAAGAGCAGGGTCTGATTTGATAATTACTTATTTCGCAAAAGATTTAGCCCTGATACTGAAAGAAGGATTAGATGAATGATTCAGGAAAAGCATCTTGGCAGTTCATCATAGATCAATTAACAAGTAATAAAGTTGCATTGTTCTCACCTTTGGCTCCTAGATCTGAAGAAGTATTATTAGCTAGAGTTGGTGATGGTCAGTATGTTGAATTAGTACTTGCAGAGCAATTGGAAGGTATCAGCTATAAACTTTCACTTAGAAGGTCTAAGCCTCACCTATTCGTTGTGGCTATAGCAAGTATTGAAGAAAAAACTGCATGGATTTTACCTTCAGCGGTATTCGAAAGGTTTGCAGTGAATGGGGTTTTGGATTTCGAGTCATCTTTTCTTGATCCATTGGAATCTCGGTTAGCCATATATAAGAATCGATGGGTTTTAATTAGCCAATTCAACAAGTTCCGTTCGACGCTAAATGATCCAACGGCACTTCAAGTACAACTTGCACTAGGATAATCGTGAAGAGCAACAAATCAGAGAATCTCTATAACCTTGCCCTTGAACTAATGCCAGGGGGTGTTAATTCACCTGTACGTTCTTTTAGTGGGGTTGGCGGAACTCCTCCCTTTCTTTCAAAAGGCAATGGGGCGTACGTAACAGATGTAGATGGAAATGAATATTTAGACTTTCTGGGATCGTGGGGGCCATTGATATTGGGTCACGCACATCCATCAATTGTCAGTGCGCTTCAAAACGCAGTTTCTAACGGAACTTCATTTGGTGCTCCAACTGAGGGAGAAGTTGAACTAGCGAGCATGATCAAATCCTCCATTCCTTCTATGGAGATGCTACGCTTAGTTAGCTCTGGCACAGAAGCCACAATGAGTGCGATCAGGGTAGCACGGGCTTACACCAGCAGAGATAAAATCATCAAATTTAATGGCTGCTACCATGGTCACGTTGACAGCTTATTAGTGAAAGCAGGATCTGGAGCTATAACTCATGGTGCGCCTACAAGTTCGGGTGTACCAATATCACATGCTAAAGATACGTGTGTTGCTGAGTTCAATGAGATAGGGACTGTTGAGGCTATATTCCACCAATACCCAAACCAAATAGCAGCGGTAATTATCGAACCCATAGCAGGTAACATGGGTGTGGTGCCACCAGCCAATGGATTTTTAGAAGATCTAAGAGCTCTCACGAAACAGCACGACACATTGTTGATTTTTGATGAAGTCATCACTGGATTTCGCGTAGCAAATGGAGGCGCTCAATCCTTGTATAACATACACCCAGATTTAACTTGCTTAGGGAAAATTATTGGTGGAGGACTACCTGTAGGTGCGTATGGTGGTAGAGAAGAGATCATGCGCATGGTTTCCCCTTTGGGTAGTACGTATCAGGCAGGTACACTTTCAGGCAACCCTCTTGCTGTTTCTGCTGGAATTGCATGCCTTCAGGTTCTAAAGGATCAAAGTGTTTATGCAAATCTTGAGCATTTAGGCGCATTATTAGAAGGTGGGATTACTGAGGCTTCAAAGCAATCTGGAGTCGGTATTACAGTCAATCGAGTAGGCTCGATGCTTACAGCATTTTTTATTGATGGCCCTGTAACTTCTTGGGATCAAGTAGCTAAATCCGATGCGGGTTTATACGCAAACTTCTTTCACTCAATGCTGAAAAGAGGAATCTATCTGGCGCCTTCTCAATTTGAGGCCACATTTGTTTCTTCAGCACATACTGAATCAGATATTCAATCTGCAAGGGATACGGTGATAGAAGTACTAAAAGAAATTGCCTAAGGCGTAAATCCTAAAAGGGACACCAAAGGCGTCCCTTTTAGGATTATGGTTTGCTAGGAAAAAATTCTGATGATAATAACGATCACCGCAGTGATCGCAACTCCAGATATCAAAGTTCCCTTTACTGTATCGAGCGGATTCTTCATAGCATGAGTCCTTTCTTAACTTTTTTTGACTAACCCCAAAGGCTCGGCAAATTCCTTGCTGCTACCATGAAGAATAACATTGGAAGCGACAACATCGTGTTTGTTCGAGAAGCTAACAATGCTGTCCTAGCCCACTTAGGCTGATCAGCAGGGGCAGCTGTACCGTTTGCAAGGGTATCGCTTACTGCAGCGATAATCTTTTGCTGGTTAGGCCAGATAATGAACCAGACATTAAATGCCATAATGATTCCCATGCCACCACCGATCAAAATGTTATAGAAGCGGGCGCTTTCCCAATATACACGGCCCTGATCTATACCCATTCCAATAATGAACGCCAGGCCGAAAAGCAACGTGAAGAGTGATGCCCAACGAAATACATTAAGAGAGAATGGCAATATTGAAGTCTGATAGTGTGGCCTCGCTGATGCATCCATCTTCGGGAGTGCAAGAGCTTGCACGAAATTATAAAAATACAAAAGGCCAATCCACAGTATCCCACTGAAGATATGTCCAACTCGCATTAGGTCTAAGTAAACCTCCATAGTGGTGCTCCTTTTCTAATCCTCTACACTACTGTACCAATACCTCGCCAACCATACCAGCAGATGCATGGCCTGCAATTATGCAAATTAAACGATAAGTCCCCGGAGTATTAAAAGCAAACTCCTTCACAATAGGACTATCAGTCTTCGGTACCATCCAGTTAACACCCAATTCCTCTATAGAGAAAGTATGGGCTTCATCAGTAGACTTTAATCTTAATTCTACAACTTCTCCAGCTTTAAATTTCAAATTACCTGGCACAAATGCAGAATTCTTGAGAATGATATCAATCGACCCGTTTTGAGGCTCTGTGAACACAAGTGGTTCTGGGGTCGAATCATCAGCACATCCCAGCAAGCAAAACATGAGTACTGTAAAAAGAGTAAACCCGGTAAAAAATCTAATCAATATTCTCTCCAATAAAATTTATATCTCTGCACTCGCCGCATGGGTTACTTCTATATTTTTTTGAGAAGCCTTTCGCGCAAATTTTTATTACTTGCAATGTCGATAGCAGTCCACGCCATCCCCAGTGCCCCGTCATATACAGCCCTATCAGCAGATGCAGTGGCACAAGCGTCCGCAAAAGCAGGTTGATGATTTGCAGCTCCCTTCGTATCAATTGAAATACCAGGATGAATAGATGGGATGGCAAGGGAGACATTCCCCATATCTGTAGAGACTGGTATGCCCCAAGCCTGTTCTGGCGTAGCAAATGACCTGCCAAGTGATTCCATATTTAGCCTATATAAAGAAGCCATTTCATGGTCATGTTCCATGTGAGCAAAGGGTTTACTACCACCATCAATTGTAAGTTCCGCTCCGGTGGCCAAAGCACCCGCTTCAAAAGCACGCATTGTCTTCTCATACACAATGTTTAGGTCATCTACAGTTTTAGCTCTTACGGCATAATCCGCAGTAACTAATTCCGGGATAATATTATGAGCGTCCCCTCCTTTAGTTATGATCCCGTGGACTCTATCCGTAGATCGCATTGTCGGTCTATTAAGTCCAATCGCAGTTTGAGCAATAGTCATAGCATCAGCAGCATTAATTCCTTTTTCTGGAGCTCCAGATGCGTGTGCAGATTTCCCTTTATACCGAACTTCAAAGAATGATGCAGCCAATATTGCCATTTCTTCAATATCCAGGGACATTGGATGATTCATCAAAGCAGCATGCAAATCATCAAATGCACCATTTTCCAACATCACGATCTTTCCGCCAGATTTGAGGTATTCTTCCGCAGGTGTGCCTAGCACCGTTATCGTGATTCCCAGGTCATCCGCTACCTTCGAAGCTGCGATTCCAGCACCAACTCCTGACGTAGCGATGATATTATGCCCGCAAGCATGCCCAACCCCCGGCAAGGCATCCAATTCTGCACATATACCAATATTCAACGGACCAGAACCAAAGGTTGCTTTAAAGGCTGTGGGAAGTCCCGCAATGCCCTGTTCAACTTTGAAGCCTTGAGAATCTAGGAACTCAGAAAGCCATAGGGAGGTTTTTTCTTCCTCATATGCGATTTCAGGATTCGCATGGATATTATGGCTTAATTTAACGAGTTTCTCTTTTGATAGTTCCAAATGTTTTCTTGCCGCAAGCTTTGTATCCATCAGGCCTCCATTGGAATATTACTGAGTAAAGGATACATTCCATAAAATAAAATTAAAACAAATAGAGAGGACAGGCATAGGGCTTGTCCTCTCTATTAATTAATAAAATACTTTCTACTGAACGGCTACTGTAGCACCTGCTTCTTCTAATTTTGCTTTGATCGAATCAGCTTCGTCTTTGGCAACCGACTCTTTAATATTTGTAGGAGCAGCTTCTACTAGCTCTTTTGCTTCTCGAAGCCCCAGGTTGGTTACTTCCCTTACTGCTTTGATAACATTGATTTTATTATCTCCAAATGCTGAAAGAACAACTGTGAACTCTGAAGCTTCATCATCAGATCCATCGCCACCTGCGGCAGATCCGCCAGCTGCAGGGGCAGCAGCGACCGCAACTGGAGCTGCAGCACTAACGCCAAACTCTTCTTCCAAAGCTTTTACTAGATCATTCAACTCAATCACAGAAAGACCTTTTATTGATTCTATTAATTCATCTTTTGATGGCATCTCAGCTCCTATTATATTTAACTCGCTGAACTAATCTGCTCAGCTCGACGTTGTAATACCATGGCTAAACCTTGAACAGGACCATTCAAAGCATAAACCAATCTTGTAACCGGTGAATTTAGTTGCCCTAACAACCGGGCAATGAGTATTTCCTTTGGTGGCATACTCGCTAAGGCAGCAACCTGCGATGCATCCACTATTTTTCCGTCAACTACAGCATTTCGAACCTTTAAAGTGGCTCTGCTCGATTTGATGAACTCATCAATTGTCTTGGCAATAGACACAGGGTCATCATACCCAAACGCCATACCCGTAATACCCTCGAGTAATTGCGGGACCAAATCGTTGCCTGCACGTTCGGCAGCAAGCAAAGCCAATCGATTCTTTATCACACGGTATTCAGCACCCTGTTCTCTTAAAGCACGGCGAAGTTCAGTCATTTGGTTGACAGACATGCCTGAATAATCAGTAGCAATGACAACTTTAGCTCGTTGCAATACTTCTGTTAAATCCGTAACTGTTTGTTCTTTAGCCTTTGTTGGCACAATCACTCCAAAAAAATATGCCCGCCAAAGACGCGGGCATTAAAGTAGACATAGTCCAAATTATCACCTCGGCGGGATCTTACGACTTAATCCATTTCTGGAACCCGCTGTCTTTGGTCAGATACTAAATTGTTAAGATAGTTTAACCAATTGGAGAAGTAAGTCAATCCTAGATTACTTATCCAGTCGTCAAACTCATAGTCGAGTTTACATCTAATGGAATTCCTGGGCCCATAGTAGTAGTAAGGTATGCAGTCTTAACAAATTGACCCTTAATGCCTGTAGGTTTTAACTGATTAATCGTATCGATTACGGCAGCTAAATTATCAATTAAATGCTCGCCTTGAAAACTTGCCTTACCAATTGATGAATGGATAATTGCAGTTCGATCCATTCGAAGCTCCACTCGACCTTTTTTAGCCTCCGAAACCGCTGAGCCAACATCTTGCTGCTGAACCACAGTGTTGGTTCTGGGATTGGGCATTAACCCACGGCGCCCAAGAACCCTGCCCAGTTTACCAATCTTACCCATCATTTCAGGGGTAGCAATAGCAACATCAAAGTCAGTAAAACCCTTCTCAACTCGATCAATCAAATCATCATCCCCGACTACATCAGCACCTGCATCCATGGCAGACTTTGCAGCGTCTGCTTGCGCAAACACAGCAACTCTAACTGGCTTTCCTGTTCCATGTGGTAGAACGGCAACACCTCGCAGCTGTTGATCTGCATGCCTTGGGTCAGCCGCTGTTTTGAGGTGAAGTTCAACTGTCTCATCAAACTTGGCTACTGCACCTTTCTTAGCTAACTCAACAGCTTCAGAAGGATCATAGACTCTTCCTTCTTCTAAATTCGAAGAAATTTCTTTCAAGCGTTTGCCCTGTTTTGCCATTCTATCCTTCTATCCGAACGCCCATACTTCGGGCAGTACCTTCAATAATTTTAATTGCTGCATCCAAAGATGAAGCACTAAGATCTTTCTGTTTAGTCTCTGCAATGGTTTTAAGCTCAGCACGAGAGATTTTCCCTATTGTTTCATGACTGGCTCGTTCCCCGCCCTTTTCTACTCCGAGAGATTTCCTGATTAATTCTGATGCAGGAGGTGTTTTCGTAATAAAAGTGAAGGAAGTGTCCTCAAAAACTGTAATTTCCGCAGGGATTATCGTTCCAGCTTGATTAGCTGTACGAGCATTGTATTCTTTTACAAAGCCCATGATATTGATCCCGTGTTGCCCTAAGGCAGGTCCTACTGGAGGAGCAGGTGTAGCCTCTCCCGCTGGTAGTTGTAATTTTAGAATTGTTTTAACTTTCTTTGCCACTTTATTGCCTTACTTCAATCCTATACTTAATGAATTTACTAGACTTTTTCAGCTTGAAGGAAATCTAGTTCAACAGGTGTTTCTCTTCCAAAAAATGAGACAAGCACTCTGATTTTACCTTTATCCTGATCCACCATATCTACGGCTCCCATAAAGTCTGCAAATGGCCCAGAAGTAATTCTAACCATTTCGCCTATGGTCAAGCCTACTCTAATTCGAGGTTCCTCTTGAGTCATTCGATTAATTATCGAATCTACTTCGCGAGGCTCCAGAGGCACAGGTTTTGGGCGGCGTTCTCTCTCGTCTTCTGAAGAAACGAATCCAGTGACACCCGGGGTATTGCGGACGACATACCAGCTTTCATCATCCATGACCATTTCAACCAGAATATACCCAGGGAAAACTTTCTTATGCACAGAAAGCCTTTGACCTTCTTTAATTTCTATTTCTTCCTCAGTAGGTACGACAACTTGAAATATCCTGTCCCTAACGTCCATAGAATCAATTCGCAACTCAAGGTTTTTTTTAACACGGTCTTCTTGCCCTGAGTAAGTGTGAATTATGTACCACTGGCCTTCGGATTCTACATTGGCCTGGTCGGTCATAGCGTCCCCCGATGACTTAATTAATATACCTATCGGCGATTTGAGTAAATCCAAAGTCCCAAATCCCCAAAAAAATTGCCGCTACAACAGTAACAGCCAGCACCAACATCGTTAAACGAGTAGCGGTTTCTCTAGATGGCCAAGTAACTCTATTGAGTTCTGTCCAGACTTCACCAATAAAGGAGAAAAGCCCTCTAGAGCGTCTCGTACTAGAACCACCATCCAAGACACCTTTTAAAGGGTTTCCTCTTGCACGAGCCATTACCGCACCTCACGATGTAGCGTGTGGTGACGGCATCTAGGACAGAATTTATTGCGCTCCAACCTGTTAGGGTCGTTACGCCTATTTTTCTCTGTCCAGTAGCTCCGCTCTCGACAATCAGTACAAGCTAAGTTAATTAACTGCCTGACGTCTCCTCTCTTCTTAGCCAAGAAGGCCCCCTAGTCTACTGAAGTCACCACTCCTGCACCGACGGTACGACCCCCTTCACGTATAGCAAAGCGAAGTCCTTCTTCCATCGCAACTGGAGTGATAAGACTGATTTCCATTTTTGTGTTATCCCCTGGCATTACCATTTCTATGCCATCAGGTAACTTAATTTCACCGGTAACATCCATCGTCCTAATGAAGAACTGCGGCTTGTATCCACTAAAGAAAGGAGTATGGCGGCCACCTTCTTCTCTACTGAGAACATATACTTCAGCCTGAGCTGAAGTTTTGGATTTCATGCTTCCTGGTTTCGCAAGAACCTGACCACGTTCAACATCATCACGCTCAACTCCACGCAAGAGCGTTCCAACCGCATCCCCAGGTTCACCCTCATCCAAGAGTTTATGGAACATTTCAACGCCTGTCACAGTAGTCTTCTTGTCATCACCAAATCCAACAATTTCTATTTCATCACCGGGATGAACTGTTCCACGCTCAATTCGGCCTGTAACCACTGTACCTCTACCCTTAATACTAAAAACATCTTCAATGGGCATAAGGAAATCCTGATCCTTGGGGCGTTCAGGAATAGGAATGTAATCATCAACTGCAGCGACAAGTTCTCGGATTCCCTTGTACTCTTCTGCATTGATGTCAGTAGAAGCAGATTCAAGTGCACCAAGGGCACTTAGGCGAATAATGGGAGTATCATCGCCAGGGAAATTATACTGATTCAACAGCTCTCTTACTTCTAATTCGACCAACTCGAGCAGCTCAGGGTCGTCCATCATGTCAACCTTATTAAGAGCGACTACCAATTTAGGAACTTCTACCTGCCTAGCTAAAAGTATGTGCTCACGTGTTTGAGGCATCGGACCATCTGGTGCACTTACCACCAGAATTCCTCCGTCCATCTGTGCTGCTCCAGTAATCATGTTTTTAATGTAGTCAGCGTGTCCTGGACAATCCACATGAGCGTAGTGTCTGGTTTCTGACTCATATTCCACGTGTGCGATCGCGATAGTTACACCCCGAGCACGCTCCTCTGGAGCACTGTCAATTGACTCAAAAGCACGAAAGTACTCGTTACCTTGAGCCAAAGACTGAACTTTGGTAATAGCAGCGGTTAACGTAGTTTTACCATGGTCAACGTGCCCTATAGTACCTACATTTACATGTGGCTTATTTCGATCAAATTTTTGCTTGGCCATTTCTCGTCCCTCAACTGTACTGCCTTAAAGGCTATATTTCTTTACTTCTTCCATTCAACTTCTAGGTCGGTGGAGCCCACAATCGGACTTGAACCGATGACCTCGTTCTTACCAAGAACGTGCTCTGCCGTCTGAGCTATGTGGGCTTTTACCCGCCTATCTTAAAGCCCAACCTACAATGGTGGAGGGAGTAGGATTCGAACCTACGTAGCCCAAAGGGCGTCAGGTTTACAGCCTGATGGATTTAACCACTCTCCCATCCCTCCAAGTAGGCAGCCGTAATTCTAGCACAGCACCTGCAGCACGCCAACGCCTATCAAGCGCACGCATTTTGTTTTGATACAAACGTGGAGCCCGAGGAGGGAGTCGAACCCACAACCTGCCAATTACAAATCGGCTGCGCTGCCGTTGCGCCACTCGGGCCGACGAGATCTCCGTTCAACTCACGTCTGTATGCAACATAAAAAACGACGGCCCAAAGGCCGTCGGAAAGATTATAAAATTTTAGTATTTGAAGGTCAATAAGTTAAAACAATAATATCCCTTTTCTTGATCAAATTAATTCATTGAGATAAATGAGGATGATTAGCTATAATTACAGAATGTCCAAATATGAAGCTGTCATAGGTTTAGAAGTTCACGCACAGTTGATCACACAGAGCAAAATGTATTGCTCTTGCGATACAAACTACCAACAAGCAGAGCCCAATACACACGTATGCCCTGTATGCTTAGGCCTCCCAGGTACTTTACCTGTAGTTAATAAAGAAGCTGTTAGAGCAGTGATTATGACTGGTCTAGCTCTAAACTCTGAAATTGCGAAAACAACGAAATTTGACCGGAAAAATTACCCTTATCCCGACCTAATGAAGGGCTACCAGATTTCGCAATTTGATGAACCAATTTGTTTGGGGGGTTACTTAGAAATCGGTAATGAGAAGATCCCGCGCAAAATTAGAGTCCATCGTGTTCACCTTGAAGAAGATGTAGCAAAGCTTCATCATGAAACAAGTATAGGAACACAGAATACTTACAGTTTAGTTGACGTAAACAGGGCTGGGGTTCCATTAATGGAAATGGTGAGCGAACCCGATATGCGTTCAGCAGAAGAGGCTAGAGACTATCTAACGGAGTTACATTCCATTCTCCAATACTTGGGTGTCTCCACTGCACAAATGGAAGATGGTGCATTCCGTTGTGATGCCAATGTCAGCATTAGAGAAAAGGGCTCTAAGGAGCTAGGTCCTAAGGTAGAAGTGAAAAATATGAACAGTTTCAGGGCTGTTCAAAAAGCTATTTCATTTGAAATAGAACGCCAAAGTGCGCTTGCAGACACAGGCGAGCGCGTGATTCAGGAAACTCGAGGATGGGATGAATCAAAAAACATTACGGTTTCTCAAAGATCAAAAGAAAAAGCAAATGATTACAGATATTTCCCTGAACCTGATTTGCCACCACTGGAAATAAACCTCGAATGGGTCACCAGAATCAAGGCAACTTTGCCGGAGTTACCTAGGCAGAAAATCAGTCGTTATTCCAAAGAGATGGGTTTATCCACCTATGATGCAAGTTTATTAGCATCGAACTCAAAAACTGCAGATTATTTTGAAAAATCTTTAGGTTTCTCTAAAAACCCTACTCCCCAAACACCAAAAAGTATAGCCAACTGGATTAATACCGAACTGGCTCAGTACCTTAACCAAGGGAACGTAGATATCCTCAACCAGCCTGTTACTCCAGAGATTATGTCTGAGTTGGTTGAACTAATTGAGCAAAAAATTATTGGATCTGCACAAGCTAAACAAGTCTTGGCCGAAGTATACAAAACGGGCAAAAGTGCCTCTGAAATAATCGACTCCCTGGGATTAAAGCAAGTTAGTGATACTGGAGAGCTTCAGGTAGCAGTACTGCAAGCCATTAGCGAAAACCCCAAAGCAGTAGAGGATTTCAGATCGGGCAAGGATAGTGCACAAAAATTTCTAGTAGGTCAAGTAATGCGTCTTACTCAAGGTAAAGCCAATCCTTCTGTGACAGCAACTCTTGTAGCCGAAGAATTAAGCAGGTACTCTAATAGCAAGGAATAGAGGAGAACGGTGAGTACTTATATAAACTTCGCAGTAATAATAGTTGTTGTCCTTCTGGTAATTACTGTCTTACTACAATCAGCCAATAGTCAAGGCGGTGGCCTGTTCGGGGGTGGCGGCGGCACATTTAGGACACGTCGAGGGGTAGAGAAAACGCTATTCCAATTTACTATCATCTTATCTGTAGCGTTTGTCGTCCTGGCTATTATAAATATGCGTTTTAGCTAGAAACCTAAAATGGCCATGTGCCTATCACGGATTCCGGTTTTGTCAATTTTTCCTCTTGAATTGCCAGTTCGATCCTGCATGTGAATCTGTTAATTCAATGCCCATTTCTGATAATTCATCACGGATTTGGTCAGCTTGGGAAAATTCCTTTATAGCTCTAAAGTTTTCACGTTTTGCAATCAGGGTTTCTATTTTGCTGATTAAATCATCTGGAATCTCTACTTTAGGTTCACTGAAAGTAAAGCCAAAAATATTTTCAGCGATACCCAAAAGTTCTGCTTGTGCGTTACTTGTGTTATTCCCTAATGAAATACCAGAGTTGATTTCTCTGACGAAATCAAACATTGCTGCAAGTGCTTGGGGTGTGTTGAAATCATCATCCATTGCCGATAGAACATTCTCTTTAAAAGATGTCGATTCCAGAACAGCACCTTCACCCGGTTTCGCAGAAATTGCATTAGATAGTCTCTGAAATGCACGACCAGCACTTGTCATAAGTTCATCAGAATATGTAGCTGGACTTCTATAATGAGAAGAAAGGATCAGATAACGCAACGCATTAGCAGAGTGCTTTTTAATTGCTGAATCTATTGTTACCAAATTGCCTAATGACTTGCTCATTTTTTCGTCTTCAAAAAGCATCATTCCGTTATGCATCCAAAATTTCGAAAGAGGCTCACCTTGGTTATATGCTTGGCTTTGAGCAATTTCATTTTCGTGATGTGGGAAAACTAAATCTTGGCCACCTCCATGTATATCTATTGTCTTGCCGAGATAATTAAATGCCATGGCAGAGCATTCAATATGCCAACCAGGCCTGCCCAAGCCCCAGGGACTTTGCCATGAAGGCTCACCTGGTTTTGCTGTTTTCCATAGAGAGAAATCCATTGGGTGTTCTTTTTTTTCGAGCCCTTCCACTCCGACGCTCGATCTCATACTGTCTAAATTCCTTCTACTAAGCTTTCCATAATCAGGGTCTTTTGTGACACGGAAATAAACATCACCATTGACTTCATAAGCAAATTCTTTAGAAATCAAAACCTCAATAAATTCAATCATCGAGGGGATTTCCATTGTTGCTCTGGGGTAATTGGCAGCTGGTTTGATGTTTAGGGTCCTTAGGGATTCGATATATTCCTGAATGTATCGCTCAGAAATCACTTCTACTGATTCATTCTCCTTTGCAGACCTATCAATGAGTTTGTCATCTACATCCGTAAAGTTTTGAATATGGATAACTTCATACCCTTTGAATTCAAGGTAGCGACGAATCACATCAAAAACAATTGCACTCATCGCGTGACCAACATGTGCAGATGAGTAAGGGGTTATACCACATACATACATTCGAACCTTATCTAAGGAAGGTTCGAAACTTTTTTTACTACCGCTAAGAGTATCGTGGATTTTCATGACTTTTTTTCTACGGAAGCGACCGACAAAACCAATATCCCCTCTTTATTACCTGTATACCCCAGACCATCTTCTGTAGTTGCCTTAACACTTACGCAATTCAAATCAATTGCAAGAGCTTTTGAAATTTCTTTCCTTATTGGCAATAAATAATCCGATAATCGAGGAGTTTGAGTGACGATTGTAGCATCAACATTTTCAATGAACCAATTATCCTCATGTAATTTTTTAGCTGTAATTTTTAACAAATTTATGCTTGATGAGCCATACTCAACGGTTTCTTCGGGAAAATGCTTCCCTATATCTCCTAAAGCAGATGCACCCAAAATAGCATCAATTAATGAATGGCAAAGCACATCACCATCGCTATGGCCTCCTAGGCCCGATGCTGATGTGATTTGAACTCCCCCTAGAATTAAAGGTCTACTTGAATCAAATCTGTGAGCGTCATAACCAATTCCAAATCTACTCATTAAATCTAGCCCTTCATTAAAACCTCTAGAAACTTTAAGTCTTCAGGCGTAGTAACTTTCATATTCGTATGTGAACCAGGGTACACGGCTACTTGAATGCCTATTTTTTCCACCATAACCGCGTCATCTACCGCATCACCTATAAATTCCTTATGAGCTCTTTCAAGGATTTCACGTCTGAAAGTTTGCGGGGTTTGTACTGAAACAACAGAATCTCGCTCAAGCGTTTCGATAACCATTGATTTTGGCGTAACCATCTTGATTGCGTCCTTTGGTGGAAGACCTGGGGTAGCAGCTCCTGTTTTTCTAGCCATTTTTAAGCCTTTTACAATCAAATCGTTTGTGACCATGGGTCGAGCGCCATCGTGAACAATTACCCAAGTTGATGAGCTAAGTGATTCTAAACCAATTTTCACAGAATCACGCCTTGTTCTACCGCCTATACAAATCGCTTTTATTTTAGTGAAATTGTATTCTTCTATCACGCTCCTGAGGCTTCGCAGGTGCTCGTTTCTGACAACTAGTACTATCTCATCTACCTCAGGGCTTCTCTCGAAAACTTGTGCGGTACGAATTACCAAAGGAACGCCATCCATCTCAAAAATGGCTTTTTCTATACCTTTCATGCGAGTGCTAAAGCCCGCTGAAACTATTATTGCCCCAACAATTTCGCCCATATCATTTAAAGAATAGCACTAAGTAAAAGAGGAGGTAAAAAGTTACAAATCTTTGGATGCATCAGAAAGTGCTTTGTATTGATCTTTAGTAAGTTCCCATTTTGTAGGTCCAAAATTCTCATCTACTCTCAAGATCTTGTTTGTTTGAGGGATAGTAACAGTCCAATTTTTTTGTATCGCCCATTTGATTAGTACTTGTGCTGCAGTGCCTCCGGTCTCCTTAACCACACCTGCTAGAACTTCATGAACAATGTGACTGGAATCCACTTCTGTTAAGAATCTGCCCTGCTCCAAAGGACTATACCCAATTACGGTAATATGGTTTTTTTCACAAAAAGGTAACAGCTCTTCTTCGATCTCTCGATTAAAAAGACTATATGGAACCTGATTTGACACTATCCCGTGATTGCCACTCAAAGATTTCAAAGATTCGTTAGCCGCTTGCATTTGACTAACTGAAAAATTGCTTACTCCTACAAACCTGATTTTCCCTTGTTCAAGTAACTTCGCCATACCTTCCATTGTTTCTGAGATCGGGATGTTTGAGTTTGGCCAATGAACTTGATAGAGATCAATGGTGTCAATGCCCAATCGAACAAGACTTCTCTCGCACGCATTAACTAAATCTTTGGATTTTAAATTTTGTCCGGAAACTTTTGTTGCTATAAAGCACTGAGTCCTAATTCCAGAAATAGCCTTCCCCACAAATTCCTCAGTTTCATATGCCTCAGCAGTATCAATTAAATTGGCTCCTAGTTCTATAGCCTTCTGAAGTATCAACGGGTCACCAAGGTATCTCCAAGTACCAATTCCAATAGATGGAATTGTTTCACCTGTGTTAGATAATGGTCTGCGATCCATAAATTACTCCGTATGCAATTATGGGGATTCCAAATTATTATCACATTTTGCTGAAACTAGCACATGAATACCCTCTGGTGGCATTTAATGAATGATAACTACGTCCCTTGCCTTCTATGTAAATCTGATTCACACACGGAAGTTGAATCGCATTTTGGAGATCCCTATAGAGCATCCAATAGCATTACCAGGACTGTAATTTGTAATCAATGCGGTTTAATTTACTCAAACCCCCAACCGGGATTGGAACAACTTGAGCAGCTTTATAGCGGTTCTTATGGAGGGCAAAGGACTAACGTTCCTGATAGATTTTATATCTCACGTAAAGACTATGACGCTAGCCTAAGAATTGATTTCATAAAAAGAGTCTTGCCTAGTTTAAAGCCGGGAAGAGCTTTAGAAATAGGAGCGGGGGCAGGGAATCAACTTTATGCTTTAAAAAGCTTGGGATGGGATGTCGAAGGAGTTGAACCAACACCAGGTTATGCATCATTTGCTCGCGAAAAATTTGAAGTCGAAGTAATTGAAGGGTATTTTGATAAAAATATTTATGAGCCTGAAAGCTTTGATTTAATAATTATGGCGGAGGTTTTAGAGCATTTTCCGGATCCAGTAGATCTTTTGAATTCATTACATGGAATTTTAAAACCTGAAGGGTATATCTACATTGATGTTCCCAATGTGCTACGGCCTAACCGTTTTCGCCTTAAAGAATATCTTCATGGTGACCATCTCACTTTTTTTTCCCCAAAAACATTTAAATTAGCTATAGAATTTTCAGGATATTCAATTGTTGAACATAAATGGCACTACTATCAATATGCCCTCCTTGAAAAATCAAAATCAAAGAAGCAAATTGATTTTGGTATAGAAGGGGACAATCCACTAGAGGTTTTAAAAGTACTTAAAAGGCCCAGATTTTATTTAGTCGCGACTTTCATTAAACGCTCTGCTCGCAATCTGATTATCAGACTATTAGGCCCCTCTTTAGGAGCTAAAAGTTTAAGGAAAGGAGCTCATTTAAGAAACTTTTTTCGAGGTTGGTAGTTAACTATATTTTGGGTTGTGCTGTTACCTTTTGCCTTTTACTTGAAACTGTAAAAGATAGAACCTGGTCAGCTCCAACTTTGACTGTATCCCCTTCCTTGATTTTTCCGGAAAGAATTTGTTTTGCAATTTCATTCTCAAGGTATTTTTGTATAGCACGCCTGAGAGGCCTTGCTCCAAAAATAGGATCAAATCCTTCTTTCGATAACCACTCTTTTGCTTCGTCTGAAAGGATTAAGTTTATTTCGCGTTCGGTTATGCGAGATTTGACTTCATCAACCATCAACTCGACAATGCTAGCAATCTCTTCCTTTTTTAGTTCTTTGAAAACAACAAATTCATCTACGCGATTCAAGAACTCTGGCCTAAATTCACGTTTTAAAGCTTCTAATACTGCGTCCAAATGGCGTTGCTCTTCGGTCGCTTTTTGATCCGTTTTAGAAAATCCCATACCAGATTTAGCAAATTCTGAAGTGCCTAGATTTGAAGTCATAATTATCACAGTATTCCTGAAATCAATCGTTCTGCCATGACCATCTGTTAATCTTCCGTCCTCCAGTATTTGAAGCATGACATTAAATATATCCGGATGTGCCTTTTCAATTTCGTCGAATAAAACAACTCTATAAGGCCTTCTGCGAATAGCTTCGGTTAATTGTCCAGCCTCATCGTAACCGACGTAACCTGGTGGCGCTCCTATCAACCTTGAGACTGTATGTCTTTCACCATATTCAGACATATCAACGCGAACCATGTTTTCTTCATCGTCAAATAAAAATGCTGCCAATGCTCTAGCCAATTCAGTTTTGCCAACTCCCGTTGGGCCTAAAAACATGAATGATCCAATAGGTCGTTTCGGGTCTTGCATTCCCGCTCTAGACCTTCGAATAGCATCAGCAACTGCTCGTACAGCGTCATCCTGCCCCACAACACGTTCATGCAACCGATCTTCTAGGCAAACAAGTCGTTCTGCTTCACCTTCAAGCAATCTGTTTGTTGGTATGCCTGTCCAAGAAGCAATTAGCTTAGCAATATCATTCTCATCAACAATCAAATCGACAAAATCTTCACCCAAAAATTCAGCTCTTGCTTTCTCAAAAGTACTAGTAGCATTTAACCGTTGTGATTTAATTTTTGCGGCCAATTCAAAATCGTTTCTTTCTGCAGCAGCTATTTCTTCATCTTGCAGGCGCCTAATTTCCCTTTCTTGCTGTTGTAAATTTTGGGGCAAACTTTCAACATCCAATCTTAACTTTGCTGCTGCTTCATCAATCAGATCTACGGCTTTATCTGGTAAGTGCCGACCGGAAATGTATCTAGAACTCAATCGAGCTGCAGAGACTAATGCGCTATCATGATAAGTAACTTTATGATGAGCTTCGTATCGTGGTTTCAATCCTTTAAGAATTTCGATGGCTTCATCAACTGATGGTTCTTCTAACCAAATAGGATGAAAGCGCCTCTCCAACGCACTGTCTTTTTCAATATACCTGCGGTACTCATCTGGCGTAGTAGCACCGATCACCTGCATTTCACCACGTGCCAAAGCAGGTTTCATGATATTTGCAGCATCGATACCCCCCTCAGCTGCTCCAGCACCAACTACAGTATGGAGTTCATCAATAAATAGTATTACTTCACGTTGAGCTTGTTTCAATTCATCGATTAGGGCGGTTAATCTCTCTTCAAATTCGCCCCTGAATTTTGAGCCCGCAACTAAACCGGCAATATCAAGTGCTAAAACTCGCTTATCTCGTAATATTTGTGGAACATCGCCTGCAGAGATGCGCTGTGCTAATCCTTCAGCTATAGAAGTCTTACCCATTCCTGCTCCGCCGATAATGACGGGGTTGTTCTTAGTACGCCTCGATAGAGTTTGCATCACGCTGCGGATTTCAGGAAGCCGACCAATTACCGGATCAAGCTTTCCATCACGGGCAAGAGAAGTTAAATCAATAGTGTACTTATCTAAGGTCTGGTACCTACTTTCTGCTTGTGGTGATGTAACGCGGTGTGCTCCTCTAACTTCGAGTAGTGCTTGGTAAATGCTTTCTCGATCTGCTCCATGCCTTGAGAGAATAAGTGCGGATTCTCCACCTTCCTCTGACGCAGCTGCAATTAACAGATGCTCGGTACCTATATACTCGTCATGGAGCCTATTTGCCTCCTCTTTTGCAGTTGAAAGCATGAGAACAGACCTAGGTGTAGGGTGAATTTGTGTTGTCTCGTAAGTCAATTTTGGAGTTTTATCAAGCGACCTGTAAACGTCATCAAGAACTCTAGGAACGTCAACTTTAAGTTCATTCAGTACTTGTGCAGGCACTCCTTTTGGGTTCTCTAGTAATGCTGCTACTAGATGCTCAACATCCCAGTCAGCATGCTTCATTGTTCGTAAAAGTTCTTGTGAGCGTACTATTGCTTCTTGTGCTTGTTCAGTAAATTCTTCAGGTTTAAGTACCATCTAGATTCTCCTAGTCCTTGCTCTTTGCCGGAAAGCAGAATCTGGCAAACGTGACTTTAATTGAGCATTTTCCTTTTCAAGTTCATTAATTCGAGCAGACATTCTCATAATTACCTCAACTCCTGCCATGTTCATACCAAGATCTTCAACCAACGATCTAATCCTCATCGCCCTCTCAACATCTCGTGCTGAATACAATCTGATATTTCCAGTAGAACGCGCGGGCTCAACAAGGCCTACTCTTTCATAAGTTCTTAGCGTTTGAGCATGTACTCCAACCATCCGGGCAGCAACGCTTATGACATATGCAGGTACATCGTCGGGAAGCGACCCAGCACTAATTCTGCTAAATATTGTTGTCACCATAGTTAATATGCCCTTCTCTTAATCTTCCATTTTATTTCGGGCTTCTTTTAAGCGTACAAAAAGCGCCCGCTCTTCATCGGTAAGTTGCTCCGGAAGCATTACTTTGACCCTGACTAGGAAATCTCCTTTCCCGCCAGTCATCTTGGTCATGCCCCTTCCGCTTAGTTTGAATGTTCTGCCATTTTGAGTTTCAGCGGGGATAGTCAGAGCAACAGGGCCGCCATCCAAAGTAGGTATGGTCACTTCCCCACCAAGAATTGCGTCTAGTAAAGAAACTTCAGCGATATATTCCAAATTGTCACCGCGTCGTTGAAACTGTTTGTTAGTGGCTATTCTTACCGTAACAGTCAAATCAACCATAGTAGTCTTACTTGTAATTCCACTCATACGATGCCCAGACTTAACGCCAGCGGGGATAACTAAATCGACTGGCCGGTTTTGTTCACCGGTAATAGGATTTGGAGGCACTTGAAGCTTCCTTGTCGTTCCCTCATAAGCTTCTTTTAGGCTTATGGATATTTCTGTTTTCACTTTCCTGGGAGCAACCGAATCACCAAGATTGACTTTACGGCCCCTGCTGGTTCTTCCAAAAAACCCGCCTAACACATCTGATAAGTCCTGCCCAGCTCCAAAGTTGAATGGGTTTTGCCCCGAAAAACCAGCATGTGTGTAGGTAGCATTACCAGCATTATCAGCAGAGATGGCTTCTTTCCATCTTGATCCAAATCTGTCATAGGCATTTTTACTCTTTGAGTCAGAGAGAACTTTATAAGCTTCGTTGACTTGCTTAAATTTTGACTCAGCCTTTGGATCCCCAGGATTTACATCAGGGTGGTAGGTCCTAGCCATTTTCCTATAGGCAGCTTTGATTTCACCATCAGTTGCGCTACGGCTCAGTCCTAACAAATTGTAATAATCTTTAGAGTCCTTCACTATAGG
>MDTE01007003.1_pt1 | contig 25313 bp, 18 predicted proteins | sample 811231 | NCBI WGS metagenome assembly MDTE01 (sample SAMN05326651, study PRJNA326480) | marine metagenome | isolation source: seawater | place: Indian Ocean: Red Sea | collected 2010 | reverse complement strand
CTAAAGCCGAGGATCTCCGCAGCTTTCGCTGGTTTGGTGTGCAGGATTTGCGCGCCTTTGGCCATCGCTCCCGCGCAAAACAAATGGGCTACAGTGCCTCCGATTGGGACGGTAAACCAGTTATCGCGATTATCAATACCTGGTCCGATATCAACCAATGCCACGCGCATTTTAAACAACGTGTAGAAGACGTAAAACGAGGCGTACTTCAAGCGGGTGGATTTCCGATCGAACTGCCGGCGATGAGCCTCTCTGAGCCTTTCGTAAAACCCTCTACAATGCTCTATCGCAATATGCTGGCAATGGAGGCAGAAGAGTTATTAAGGAGCCATCCAATCGACGGCGCTGTCTTAATGGGCGGTTGCGATAAGACCACGCCTGCGCTGATCATGGCAGCCGCCAGCATGAACATTCCGGCAATTTTTGTCCCGGCAGGCCCAATGCTGCGGGGCAACTGGCACGGCGAACCGCTAGGTAGCGGAACAGATTCTTGGAAATACTGGGCTGAGCTAAGAGCTGGTAATATCACCGAAGATGAGTGGGACGAAGTAGAAAGCGGCATTGCCCGTTCCCCGGGACACTGCATGACTATGGGTACCGCATCCACAATGACGAGCGCGGCAGAAGCCCTGGGTATGACGCTGCCAGGCGCTGCCTCGATCCCAGCCGCAGATTCAAACCATATCCGCATGGCCTCTGCTTCCGGACGGCGGGTAGTGGAAATGGTCTGGGAGGATTTAAAACCCTTGGACATACTATCAGAAAAGGCATTGAAAAATGCAGTAACAACCATCATGGCGCTTGGTGGCTCTACAAATTCAGCTATCCACCTACTAGCCATTGGACGCCGTGCGCGCGTCGATATCGATCTATCGCTATTCGATACGTTATCACGCAACACGCCCGTAATTGCGGATATTCGGCCATCTGGTCGCTACTTAATGGAAGATTTCTATTACGCGGGCGGACTTCGTGGTCTCCTAGGGCGTTTGTCAGACAAACTCCATCTCGATGCCCTTACAGCGAACGGAAAAACACTCGGCGATAACATAAAGGGTGCTAAGGTTTATAACGAAGAAGTCATTCGCACGCTTGATAATTCGATGTCTGACGAAGGGGGATTGGTTGTCCTTAGGGGCAACCTTGCGCCAGATGGCGCCATCATTAAGCACACAGCAGCCGAACCGCACTTACATCAGCACACGGGACCTGCAGTCGTCTTCAAAAACTACAATGACATTGCAATGCGAATTGACGATGTGAACCTCCAAATTACAAAGGATTCAGTCATCGTGTTGCAGAACGCTGGTCCGGTCGGCGGACCTGGCATGCCCGAATGGGGACAACTTCCAATTCCACAGAAACTACTGCAAGACGGCGTACGTGATATGGTACGCATATCCGACGCGCGAATGAGCGGAACATCCTACGGCACCTGCGTCCTGCATGTCGCACCCGAATCCTTCATCGGCGGTCCTCTCGCCCTTGTCCAGGACGGCGACATGATAGATTTAGATATCCCAGGCCGTCGGCTTCATCTCAATGTTAGTGACGAGGAAATGGCCCGGCGGAAATCCGAATGGGTGGCGCCTAAGCCCCATTATCCTCGCGGCTATGGTTGGATGTATGCACAACACATTCGGCAAGCCAATGAAGGCTGCGATTTCGATTTCTTAGAAGCCGGCGCCGGGGACGTGCCAGAACCCGAAATTCACTAATAAGTCCGCGCTTTAGGAAGTCCAACCCATAGCGTCAAAGATGATACCTTCTGCATTCTCTAGACTGAGAAAGAGACCAATACCGGCAACAACGGCACCCGCAATGCGTGTTTGAATAGCAGCGGCTTCGGTTGCCTTCCAGATATTCAAAGCAATCCATCCAGACGCTGCGGAAATCAAATACTGAATGACGCCAAGGCCTAAGAGGTAACCGAGAAGAACGGCTCCACCAACCCCGGCTTCCTGCGTCGCAATCGAACCGCCAAAGGCCCCGCCATGGAATAAACCGAATCCTGCAAAGGCTGCCAAAGCGACCGGCATACTGAGCGCTCGACCGGACAGCACCAAATAACCAAGGATCAACAGCGAAAAACCAATAACAATCTCAGCCCCCGGTAGCGTGAAACCAAAGCTGGTTGCAAGACAACCCAAGAGCATTGCACCGATAAATGCGAATGGTGTCCAAAAGCGATGAGCGGTATACACTGCGGCAATACCCACCAGCGCCACGAAAAAAAGATGGTCGAAACCTAGGATTGGATGCCCTAAGCCAGACAACAAGCCATGCGAGAAGGTTTCCATTGGCATACCCGCGAGCGGGTGGTGCGCCAAAGCTAAAGACGGGAACAATGTGGTCAAACTAGCAGCAACCAAAATTTTCTTCATGTTGCACCTCTTAATATCAATGCATTTCATAAAATTGGTCGCCGAAAGAACCGAAGACCCGATAATATAGTATCATTCATCAAATTCTCGGATTAGCAACCGGGCAAATTGAAATTTATATCGCTAAAAACCAACTATCCTTTAAAATTAGTTGTATTTTAAATCTACAACTATAGACATTGCATTTCGGTATTTTCTTAAGGCTGGATTTTGCCGATAACCTAAAACTGGTGGTATCTTCCCAAAGCGTTGTGTCGATTAAGGGCGATAAGGAGATAATTTTCAATTTTCTTCGCTAACCTGCGCCTAACGCAAACTCCTTCGGACCAATTACAGAAAGGCCACAACGGAGCGCCTCTGTTTCAAAGACATCGTCAGGTAACACATTAGCTATATTTGCATCTGGACCAAAACGCTCGATTAGGAACTTCTTCATTTGATAAACGTCAGAGAGCGTCACCCCTTTGATCCAAGGGCCTGGCAATTCATAAATCACCTCCTCCCGCGGAAATTCGGCCTCAAGGGCCGTAATTAGGTGTTCCTGCACTTCACCATCGATTATCATTTCTGCAGCTTCTACCAAGACCACACCTGCGCCAGCATCGAGGCAATCGTGCGCCTGGCTAATCAAGGTCTCTGCGGTCTGCTTAAAATCTTTCGAGCCAATTTCGCCATGTATCTCCAGCCCTGCCTCCACTCCTTGGCTGATCAATGATTTCCGCTGGTTGGCGGAGAGCGGTACACAATTATCCGAGACTTCCACCGCCCCGAACCCCATGCGTTTCGCCTCCTTGTAAAAATCGGGTGCAGCCTCAAATCCTTGTGTCGCGATCACATATTCAAGGAACTGGCCACCAATGAACGGCTTTACGTCATAACCTTCACAAAGGCGGATCTTTTGTCCAAGATACGTTTCTCGATAGAGCCGCGCCGAGCCTACAGCGATCTTAATCAAATCGACATGAGGGCCCACCAATCCCAGAAGGTCTTCTAACTTTCCGACTGGCATCCCAAAGTCGACCATCATCGTAAGCCCGGTCTTACGCGGTTTTAGGCTGCTGCGATCTTCCGGAAGTGGCACCATTTCGAATGGAAACTTCGGCATTTCGGCCTCTCTTCGTAAAATGAGGATTATGTTGCAAACTTCCGATGCGGCAATAGACGCGCTCGGACCTAAGCCTTATATATGGCAGTATGAATAATGCTCCAATTCCCTATATGGAACGCACGCGGCTGTATTATCGCGCTCTTGGATATCCCAGCGACTACCGCTGGGCTTATAACAAAACGGCACCCTTCACGCGCCTGAAACGTCCCTTGAAGGATGCAAAGATCGCGATCATAACTACATCCTACCCAGAGGGTGACTGGAGCGATGATAATCCGCCAAAGAGAGAGGTATGGTCGCAAGCCGTGGCGGAGGCACCAGCCAATCTCTTCAACCGGAATTTGGCCTGGGATAAAGAATCCACCCACACCAAGGATAGAGAAACCTATCTACCGCTGCTCGCAATGCAAAAATTAGTCACGAAAGGGGTGATCGGCGGGCTCACCGAACGCTTCCATAGCGTGCCAACGGACTACAGCCATAGGCACACAAACGAGCATGATGCGCCCAATATATTGGATCGTCTGATTAAAGATGGTGCCGATGCAGCGCTCTTAATCCCGTTGTGACCTATATGCCATCAGACCGTGAGTCTGACAGCTAGGCATCTTGAAAAGAATGGCATACCAACCGTAGTCCTGGGTTCTGGTAAGGACATCGTCGAGCACTGCGCTGTCGCCCGCTTCCTCTTCGTCGACTTCCCACTCGGCAATCCCTGCGGCAAACCTTATGACCACAAAATGCAGATGGAATTAGCTAAAATGGCGGTTCGGCTTCTCGAAAGTGCAACCGGGCCGCAGACAACGGTAAGAGCACCCTTTGAATGGGCTAAAAACGATAACTGGCGGGAAGTTTATAATTACGTTGGCCCAGAGAATGCCAAAGAACTTGAAGTCGAAGGTGAGCGCCGGAGAACTCAGATGGCAAAACGCCAAAAAAGAAAATTGAATATTAGAAATTTCTGAATGTTTAACTAGGTTCAATTTTTATAGCCTTGGCAAAATCTAGAAAGTTTTCACGCGCGCAATTGACCGGTGGCAAAACAAGTACTTCCTTCACCCCTGACTTTTCCATCTCCGATACCTGCTCCTTTATTTCGTCTGGCTCTCCAACAAGACCCATAGTTGCACGGATCAAATTGGGCGTAACAAATTGGCGTTCATTATCAGGTAGAAAGGCGCAATGCCCCTGATGCAAAGTCTGATGACAGCGTTCTCGCGGCATGTTTCCCACATACCGCTTATAATCTTCCCACTCTTCTCGGATTGCGTCTTGAATAAACCCATCATTGCCGCGCTGGAGCATGAGTTCGTACCAAAAATGGAGGGATGAGACCACGGGAGCGCCAGTTTCGTTTATCACACGATCGCTCATTAGGCTTTCTCCAGCTTTTAGAACGCAAGAATAGGTGAGTACAGATGTGTGGAAATCGTCAGGGAGTTCTCGTCCTGCTTCTTCTGCGCCCCGCCGCACTCGTTCCATATTACTTTGCATAACCCGCGTCGGCTCCGTACCCGCACTAACCCGGCCATCCCCATAGGCTCCAGTAGCTGCTAACGCCTTCGGTCCGTTGGCGCCTACATAAATCGGCACCTGGTCTTTAATATTGATGCAATTTAATTCTCGGTCCTGAAAACGAATTGGTTGTGTTTCTTTATTTAGCGTGAAATTTACCTCCTCTCCATTAAGGAGACCTCGCACAACGCGAAGGTACTCACGAAAGGCTGTTGGGCCGACCGGTTTCTGTCCCATGATCCGCATGGCGGTGTGGCCAGTCCCAATGCCAAGAAAGGTCCGCCCAGGAGCTAATTTGTTTATCGATGCAATCGAGTGCGCTGTTACAGGTGCAAGACGGGTTCCGGCAATCGCCACCCCGGTACCTAGCCTGATCCGAGATGTGTTTGCCGCCGCTAGCGCCAGGGTTGCATAGCAATCCGACCAAATCATTTGGCTATCCGGCACCCACCCACTGTCGTAACCGAGGTCCTCCAACTCCTTAAAAATTTTCCAATCGTCGATTTGCGTAGCTACTACACCACCGAATTTCATACATGCACTCCCTTGATTCGTCTTTCTTTGGGCTATGAATTGGCTTATTCAGGCCATCTTCCACTTAGTCGCAAGGCAGCCTTTTAAGAAAAAAATTTGCTTGCAAGCTGGCATTCATCTACCCCAACGTAAAATTGGAGTTTGAAACGGCCGGGGTTTTTCGCCCACCACCATCGTTTCAATGGTACGCACTTCCGTCACCGATAATTGGAAATTGAAGACATCAAGATCCTCCGCCATATGGACAGCATCTTTTGTGCCGGTCAGCGGAAACATCCCGCATTCAAGCGCGAACCGAAAAATGATTTGTGCTGCCGTCTTTCCGTGACGACGCGCAATCATCTTCGTAGCGTTATGGTTCAAAACACTCCGGTTCGCGGTCAATAACGAAAAGGCCTGATAAACGATCCCATTTGCGACGCAGAACTCTCTAATGCTTCGGTCCCACTGCCGTGCTGCATAGCAGCGAATTTGTACAAAATTTGGTTTGATCTGTGCAACCTTTTGCAAAAGGCGCAGCTGATCGAGCGAAATATTGGAGATGCCAAGCGCACAAGTCCCGCCCTCGTCGTAAATCTCTTCCATCGACCTCCAAGCCTCGAGGTCCTCCTCGGTAAGGCCTTGTTGCGTTGTCGGCCCATGCAGCACGTAGCTGTCCAACACTTCCGTCCCGAGGTGTTTTTGAGAAGAAGCAAAGGATTGTTTTACCTGTTCCCCAATAGGTGCCTTCTCATCATAGGGTAGGCGGTCATCCTGCCCCCTTCGTTGCGTGAACTTGGTCTGTATGAAAAGATCATCGCGTGACGAAACGAAGCCGTCCCGAATAGCATCTGCAATGCCTTCGCCTACCGCGGCTTCAAAGTAGTGTTTCCGCTGATTTGCCGTATCGATACCCCGAAACCCTTGCTGGATAGCCAGCCAGGTCAGACGCCGCGTCTCCTGCTCCTTCCAAGCTGTACCATATAAATAAGGCGGGAATTCCCGTTTATTGGCGTTCAAACGGGCCGATCCCCGCAAAGCTGAACCCGCCGCATATCACGCCGGTGGCCATGATAATCATTGACCGCAATATGTTTAAGACATCGATTGTCCCAAAATGCCACCGAGCCCGGCTCCCAATTGAAGCGACAAGTGAATTCCGGCCGCGTCGCGTGCTTGAAAAGGTATTGCAACAAAGGCTGGCTTTCTTCCTTTGTCATACCCTCGAAATAATGAGCTGACGCGACATTCACGTAGAGTGCTTTCCGGCCGGTCTCCGGATGGGTACGCACTACCGGGTGAGCATTCGCGGTCGGTTTCCACTCGCCGTCGTCTCGGGTTTCTGTCGAGCGACCTTTATTAGCGTTTGGTCCGGCTACTCGGCTGTCGTCGTGAATAACCTTCATCCCATGCAAAGTCGCCTTTAGACCATCAGACAAAGTTTCATATGCCATATACTGATTGGCAAATAGTGTATCGCCTCCCTTCGGCGGCACCTCAAGCGCATGCAGAATTGCCCCCATCGGCGGGCATTCTACGTGACCCGTATCAGTATGCCACTCAGCCCCAACAACACGTGTTGCATCCGGTTCCTTAACCACATGTATAACTTCGGGATAAGGCCCTTTTTTGGCCAAATTCGGATGCAGGTATAACTCCCCGAAATAACGCCCAAAAGTCATCAATCTCTCGTCACTCAAGTTTTGATCACGAAAAAAGATAACAAGGTATTCAAGCAGTGCCTTTCGTATTTCTGTGATATGCGCTTCTTCCAAATCCAGCGAGATATTAATGCCGTGCAATACGGCTCCGACCGCGCCAGAAAGCGGTTTTGCTACAAAATGCTGGTACTCGCCCATTTCCCGCTCCGTGAATTTGACTACTATAAATTTTGGTGCACCAAACAAAAAATCAAAATTGATAATTTTCTCCCCCTCGCCAGCAGGAGGCGATAGGTTAAGTAAGAAATAACGTTTGTTTAAAAACTGAATGTCGCGTGTAGGAGGAGATTAGTATGTCGCTGCAACCGACGATTAAAGCCAATCATTATATGGTCTCCGCAGGCCACTATTTGGCCACGGAAGCAGGATACAAAGTATTCGAATCGGGCGGGAATGCATTTGATGCTGGAGTTGCTTCGGGGATTGCACTTGGGGTCGTGCAACCGGACCTTGTACAAGTGGCTGGCGTTGCCCCAATTATTCTGTACCACGCCGCATCCGATGAGGTAATCACAGTTAGTGGACTTGGATGGTGGCCAAAGGCGACAAGGCTGGAAACCTACATCAATGAGTATGGCGGAAAAATTCCAGTCGGCCTTGCCCGTGCCGTCGTGCCCGCGGCGCCAGATGCTTGGATCAAGGTTCTTCAGCGCTATGGTACAATGACTTTCGGTGAAGTGGCATCGCACGCCATGCGCTACGCACGTGAAGGCTTCTCAATTCATCCGTTGCTCGCTGAGAATATCGACACTCACCAGGACCTTTTGCGCGGCTGGCCCGCCAGTGCCGAAGTTTTTTTGCCAAACGAGCAACCCCTCCAAACAGGCGAGCTTATTATTCAACGCGACCTCGCAAAATGCATTCAGTACATGATCGATGAGGAAACTGCGGCATCTGGCCAAGGCCGCGAGGCTTCACTGGAAGCAGCCCGCAGCGCTTTCTATAAAGGTGATATCGCCAAGACAATCACAAGATATCACGCCCAAAACGGCGGATTGCTTACGATGGAAGACATGGCCGAATACGCCTCGGCCTTCGAAGCGCCTGTCAAACGCAGCTATAAAGGCTTTGGCGACCCAATTGATGTCTACACCTGCGGCCCATGGTGCCAAGGCCCAGTGCTGCTTGAAATGCTGTCAATAATCGAGGGCGCTGATTTCAAAGAAATGGGTTATAATTCAGGAGATTATGTGCATTTTCTTACAGAAGCTATGAAGTTAGCTTTCGCAGACAGAGAGGCATACATTGGCGACCCACGCTTCAACGATGTACCCATTGAGACCATAGTTTCCGCGGAATTTGGGCGAATGAGATCTGCCGAAATTGACATGTCCAAAGCTTATCCGGAAATGCCAGCCCCGGGCCTAATTCCAGGCGCGGGTGCGGGGCCAGCTGCAACCAGTGCAGCGGCGGCACCGTCGCGCATGGCACTCGACACCTCCTACACCTGTGCTGTCGATAAGGATGGGAATGTGTTTTCCGCTACGCCGAGTGACGGGTCATATGGCATGCCGATGATCCCAGGAACCGGAATGGCACCATCTTCGCGAGGCTCTCAGAACTGGGCGGTCGAAGGGCACCCCTGCTCTATCGCACCTGGCAAACGGCCGCGCCTAACACCAAGCCCAGCACTCGCGATGCGCGAGGGTAAACTTTCTATGCCTTTTGGGACCCCGGGCGGTGACGTGCAGGCGCAGGCCATGTTGCAATGCTTCCTGAACATGGAAATCTGGGGCATGGAGGCGCAGGATGCCATTGAAGCACCTCGTTTCGCCACATACAGCTTCCCTAATTCCTTCGAACCGCATAGCTATGAGAAAAATATTCTGCGTATGGAAGGGCGGATGGATGAAAGTGTAATGGAAGACATGAATGATCGGGGCCACAAGGTCGAAAAGTGGCCAGATATGACCTGGAAAGCCGGTTCGGTCTGCGCCATTCAAGCCGACCACGAAACTGGCATTATGACCGGAGGAGCCGATGCCCGTCGTGCTTCCCGAGTAATGGGTTGGTAAATTTGATTAAAGGCTCCAAAACGCCGCTGCCGAGCCAACTGGGATATGAAAAAATGACTGCTTTCCAACCGATGATTACTGGCACCCGCTACGTCGTATCTGCTGGCCATTACCTGGCAACCGAAGCTGCGATGGAGATACTGGAGGCGGGTGGAAACGCCATAGACGCTGGTGTTACAGCGAATTTGGTATTGGGTGTCGTCCAATCAGAAATGGTTAATATCGCCGGTGTGGCTCCTATTATGGTTTACATCGCAGAAACCAACAAAGTTCTCACTCTGACAGGTGTCGGCCCATGGCCGAAATTAGCGTCTCTCGATCGTTTTGTTCAGGAATTTGGTGAAGTGCCGATTGGCATTTTGCGGACCGTCGTTCCCGCAGCCCCAGACGCCAACATACAGGCCCTGCGGCGCTGGGGCACAATGGCCTTTGCCGACGTTGCGAAGGCGGCCATCCGTTATGCACGTGACGGCTTTCCGATGCATGTGATGATGCATTCCTATATAAAAGATCACGTCAATACCTACCGGATGTGGCCTGATAACCGTGAGATTTACCTTCCGAATGACGAGCCACCGATAATTGGAAAACCTTTTGTACAAACAGACCTGGCAAATTCTTTACAATACATGGTGGACCAGGAAGCCGCTGCGAGTGGAGACCGAGAAGACGGCCTGAATGCGGCCCGCGATGCCTTTTACAAGGGCGATCTTGCAGCAACCATCGTCAAATATCATGAGGAAAACGAAGGTCTAATGACCGCGGAAGATCTTGCGGATTTTTCATGCGAAATCCAGCCTCCAGAGAAGATTTTTTACGAGAACGGTGGCGAACCGCTGGAGATCTATGCATGCGGTGTTTGGTGCCAAGGGCCGGTTATGCTCCAAATGATAAAACTTCTTGAGGGTTACGATCTAAAGTCAATGGGTCACAATTCACCCAACTATATCCACACTTTAGCAGAAGCATTTAAACTTAGTTTTGCAGACAGAGAAGCTTACTACGGCGATCCGGAACATGTGGACGTTCCAATAGATAAACTACTTTCCGAGAAATATGCGGAACTGCGACGTAAGATGATCGACCCGGCACATGCCTGGCCAGAACTGCCTCCCGCAGGCCATTTTCCGGGTATTACACCCTCCCCGAAAGTGCATACAATCGGAGAAGGCTCTCCGCCGGCGCCCACGGATACTTCTTACGTCGGAATTATTGATAAAGATGGCAATGCCTTCTCATCCAATCCATCCGATGTGACCTTCGAATCACCGGTTATCCCAGGCACCGGCTTCGCACCGTCCGCTCGTGGTTCTCAAAGCTGGGCTGTGCGTGGACACGCCTCGGCACTCGGACCTGGCAAGCGGCCTCGTCTAACCCCAAATCCGGCATTAGCCATTCGGCCTGGCAAGATGGTCATGCCTTTTGGCACACCAGGAGGTGACAACCAAACCCAAGCCAACGTTCAAGTGTTATTCAACATGGAACTCTTCGGTATGAACCCCCAAGAGGCCATCGAAGCTCCTCGCTTTATGACACATAGCCAGCCAGATTCTTTCTCGCCGCACACCGCATACCCCGGAAAGCTAACCGCGGAGAGCCGAATTGAAAAGGTGACCACCGACGAACTCTCAAACCGAGGCCACCGGGTCGACCGGATTGCGGATCAGACCTGGAAGACAGCCGGTGTGTGTGTTGTCCGCAAAAATCTCGAGACCGGAGTGATCGAAGGCGGCTCAGATCCACGCCGCCCATCACGTGCAATGGGTTGGTAATAGCCTACCCAAGTTGTGCGGGTCTGCCACTAATATAACGTTTTACGCGTAAAGTAAGGGCGCTGGCGTCTTCCTGGATCGAAATTAAAGCCGGAATAACGAAAAGAACCAGCAAGGTTGTGAACATCAGACCAAAGATCATGGTCAAAGCCATGGGGATTAGGAACTGCGCCTGAAGGCTGCGTTCAAACATCAGCGGTAACAATCCACCTATGGTTGTAGCCGATGTGAGGATCACTGCTCGAAGTCGGTCACAAGCGCCACTGATGATCGCGTTACGCAAATCTTCACCATCAGCGAGCCGCTCATCTATGGTACTAACGAGTATAATAGAATCATTTACCACAATTCCCGAGAGGCCAATCAATGCGATGAGACTCAGAATTGTTATTTCGAATCCTAGGAGGTAATGGCCTACTGCTGCCCCAACAAAACCAAGCGGAATAATCGACATCACAACGAACGGACGCACATAACTCGCAAAAACCCATGCCAGGATGATATAGATACCTGCCAAGCCAATCATCGCCCCAAGTTTCATGTCGGCCAGCGTTGTCTCCTGCTCCTCCGCTTTGCCCGCATATGACAGGCGTAAATCGTATTTTGCCGCGATTTCTTGAATTTCATCCGCGTTCAAAGCATCAAGGATCGTGCTTGTCGTCGTAACACGTTTGTCTATTTCTGCCGTCACCGCTACCTGGCGAATACCATCCTCCCGCCGAATTCGCGAGAAACCGCGGCTTTCACGCGTGTCAACAATTTCCGAAAGGGCTACTTCCGAACCCTCCGCCCCGCGCAGAAACAAGTCATCGAGAGCGCCACCGCCGATAATTTCTCGCGGGAATTGAACACGTACTGTCACCTCTTCATCGTCACGCGAAAACCGTTTTGCAATCGAACCTTCGAAAGCATTACGGACCTGTCGACCGACAGATTGTGTAGTGAATCCAAGAGCGCGGCCTACCGCTGTCACCTCAATGATCGTTTCGAGTTTACCGAATGGCAGATCGTCTTCAACGGAACTGACCCCGGGATATCGCTTGAGCAATTCCTGCACCTCAAGCGAAGCCGCCTTTAGATTTACAACATTATCGCCTGACAATCGTACATCAACATCACGCCCTGGGGGACCGCCCTGAGCCGCCAAGATCGTTAAAATATCTACACCAGCTATGGGCCTAATTTCTTTATGCCACGCCTCTATTATTAACGATGTTCGCACATCACGTTCGTCCGAGGGCTTCAATTCAACAATCAATCCACCAACATGGTCGCCTGAAGCGCGAGCGACACCCGGACGGCCGACCTCTTTGCCAAGCTTCATCAAAGACATCCGGACGAGTTTGTCTTCACCACCCGAAAGACGCATTGATACCACCCCTAATGAACGTTCAAGCTCCGTGAGCATTTCAATGGTTTGTGCGCGCGGTGTTCCCGCGACCATTTGAACATTTGCGTAAACCTTGTCGGCTTCAGGAGACGGAAAAAAGACAAAACCGATGCGGCCGCCAAGCATCATGCCAACGGAGATTATCAATGCTGCCACACTAATAGAAATTGTTGTGAATTTTTTATCCACCGCCAACGTTACCAAAGGCCTAAAAATCTCTTGTCGAAAATGATCGAACGCAGCATCAAATTTTGTCCGTAGACTTCGTCGTCCAGATCTAACGCTAGCTTTCAAAGCCCCTCGCATATGGCCGGGAAGCACAAAAAAGCATTCGATCAGGCTCGCCAGAATAACCGCAATGATCACCAATGGAATTCCACGAATGATCTGCCCAATAATATCGGAGATAATTAGTAGGGGCATAAACGCGGCAACGGTAGTCAATGAAGCCGATAAAACCGGCGCCGACATTCTGCGCGCACCGGCAACCGCTGCTTCGACTGAAGGAAAGCCTTCACGGCTTTTTGTTTCTGCATGTTCACCAACAACAATAGCATCGTCGACTACAATTCCGAGCGCCATGATGATACCAAATAAACTGAGCATATTAACGGTCTGCCCAGAAAGATGCATGATAAGCATTGTGGCCATCAACGCGACCGGGATACCTGCTGCCACCCAGAAAGCAACTCGCGAATTAAGAAAGATAAAAAGCACGAGAACGACGAGAACGAGGCCACTTAACCCATTTTTTAATAAAAGATTTATTCGGCTGCGAATAAGATCGGCTTGAATATCATACTGCTCCAAAGTAACAGCAGGCGGGAGTGTAGGACGAATATCCTCTAGATATTTCTTAGTCGTATCAGCAAGCTCCAAAGCGTCCGCATTTACAGCCCGTTGAACAAAGATCTCGATCGCACGTAAACCATTCCTTCGAGCTTCATCGCCAGCATCATCAAAGCTCTCGTTTATTCGGGCTATGTCCCGAAGCAATACCTTTTCACCGTTAGTAAGGGAACGGACCTCCAATCCCCCAATATCCTCTGCTGTCTTTAGCAATCCCAGGCTCCGAATTTGCATCTCAACAGCGCCCGACGTATCCCCAGATGGCAAATCCTGCGACGTTTCGCGAATTTTCTTCGAAATATCATTTAACGTCAGGTCGAGCTCGAGGAGTGTTTCCGGTTGAACCTCAACCCAAATTTCTTCTTCACGTGCACCAAATAAGTCTACTTGGTCTATACCTCGATCGAGAAGCCCATTACGAAGGCGCTTCGCTATTTTCTTTAACGTCGCTTCTTCAACAGGGCCCGACAAGACCAAACGGCTAATTGTGTCATAGCGAACGATCTTGCGGACTTTAGGTTTTTCCGCGCCATCGGGTAAAGTCGTGATGGTGGCAACCGAAGTCTCAACATCGGATAAAGCTGATTGCATATCCGTACCAGGATTGAATTCGACTAACACAGTCGCCCGCCCCTCGATCGAGCTCGACCGAACGCGTTTTACACCATCTAGAAATCTGATTTCTGGCTCGATTGCTTGCACAATATTCGAATCTATGTCTTCCGCGCTAGCACCTGACCATTCAACAGATACGTAAACAATATCGATCCCAAAATCTGGAAAAAATTGTGTGTTCATTCGATGCAACGCGAACAAACCGCTGATGATCATGATAGCCATTAACAGATTGGCAGCTGTTGGATGACGGGCAAAAACCCCGATTAATCCGCCAGTCATCGGATGCGAACCTTCAAGCCCACCGATGCCTCAGGCAAACGAGTGATCACAATTTGATCATTTTCCTTGAGGCCAAAAACACTGACGAGTGTCTCATTCGCAACCCGGGACATGATTTTTACTGTCCGCTCCGCAAGGCGCTCCCCTTCAACGACATATATTTTACCACCATTGTAAATGGCCGAACTGGGTAGCCGAACAACATCATTGAATTGCTTGTCCCGTATATGCACCTCTACGAATGCACCAGGCCTTAAGACAGTTTCTTTGCCGCCAGTTTCAATCTTAGCATAAAGATTAACGCCCCCCGTTGACGCATCGATCTCACTTCCGACCCGGTCAATAAAAGCTATGTATGGCTTCGTACCCGAACCCCCGCGCCAAATTACCTCCGCTGGACGTAGTTTGTAACCACCACCCTCCAAAAGTCGCTTAAAACGTGTGCGACTGATATGAAATTTAGTTTCAAGCCGATCCGCATCGATCAACTTTGCAACATTGTCTCCAACATTCACCCATTTACCCTGGGCTGTCTCCACCGAAAACACGAACCCATCAACTGGTGAGACAAGACGCGTGTCTTTTAGATCACGTTCCGCAATTTCGACTTTGACATCTAAACGATCAATTTTGGCGACCTGCTGTTCGATCGCCGCCCGCAGGCTACTGATTTCCTTCTTACGTTCTATTTTACGCTGTTCAGTTTCATTTAGGGCCAGACGCGCATCATCCGATGATTTAACGGTACCGGCACCAGACCCGCGCAATTTTACTCGTCTTTCGACATCCTTTCGGCGAAGGGCTACTTGCGCATTATCCTTTTCCAAAAGAGCAGTGGCACCTGACAACTTCGCCTTCAACTCCTTTAAGCGCCCACGCGCCTCCGTAAGTTCAGACCTCCTTTGCCGTAGGGCCGCCTCATAATCAAAAGGGTCAATATGGGCGACTACTTCGCCTTCACTGACAATACCTCCCTCAACAAGGTTCGGGCTCGCTTGTATTATTTTTCCAGAAACTTCAGGTCTGAGGTCAATTGTGCGTCCAGAAACTATTTCACCAAACAATTTTATTCGTGGCTGAATATTCTCAATTTTTGCGGGTATTACAGAAACCGTCCACGCGCGCTCATTAAGCGGTTTTGGCTCAACACTCGGTTTGGTCCACTTTAAATAACTGGCAATCACAAACGCGAAACCGATGACAAAAATAGGCAAAACAAATCTTAAAATCTTACTTCGCATCGTCAGACTGCCCCCGAACGCTATGCGCCGATAGCGGGTATTGAGTAATTAATTTTTCCATTTTCGGGACGTTCTCCTTATCGAACGTCTCCCAGTCGAGACGTAACAGAATAAAAACGTTCATTTCCCCAAACTATAGCATTGGTCGGATAATCTTCATGCCGGAAGCAGAGTGTCCAGAACCCCGGCTATCACGACCTAAATAACTTTATTAATCAAACGATTGATTAATAGACAAGAACTAACTTTGATCCACGCAGTACCTTAATAAACAAAGTAAACAAATAACTGATTTACGCCGCCGATTTCCCATGAAATAAAGGTAGTAACTAGTAATGATACAAGACCTTAATTAGGTAATAATTTCTCATGGCACCTCGCTACTCCATATTCAGTTTGGCTCGGAATGCCCTCAGTCATCACAACAACTGGGAGAGAAATTGGCGTAACCCAGAGCCCAAACCACAATATGACGCAATAATTATTGGTGGAGGTGGACATGGACTGGCAACTGCCTACTACCTCGCTAAGGAACACAAACTAACGAATATTGCCGTTCTCGAAAAAGGATGGCTCGGCGGAGGAAATACCGGGCGGAACACAACAATAGTTCGGGCCAATTATCTGCAAGACGAAAGCACTGGGATATACGCCCACGCACTCAAGCTTTGGCCTGGCCTAAGCAAGGAGTTGAACTACAACGTTATGTTCAGCCCACGCGGCGTCATGCACATGGCACATACTGAAGGCGACTTAAAGGAAATTAAACGGCGCCATAATGCTAACCGGCTACAGGGGGTCACACTTGAATTTCTCTCGCCGGAACAAGTCAAACAATTCTGCCCGATCATCAATATTTCACCCGACGTGCGGTACCCCGTATTGGGTGCAAGCCTGCAAAGAAATGCGGGAGTAGCCCGGCATGACGCAGTCGCTTGGGGTTATGCACGAGGTGCCGATGCGTACGGCGTCGATATCATTCAAAACTGCGAAGTTACTGGTTTCCACATTGCAAATGGGGAGATACAAGGCGTTAAGACAACCCGAGGCGACATCAACTCAGAAAAGGTCGGTTGTGTAACATCGGGCCATTCGAGCGTATTGGCTGAGATGGCCGGTCTGCGGCTACCTATCGAAAGCCATCCCCTGCAGGCTTTGGTATCAGAACCACTAAAGCCAATCATGGACACGGTACTAATGTCGAATACAGTCCATGTCTATCTCAGCCAGTCAGACAAGGGAGAACTCGTCATCGGTGCTGGTGCAGATCTCTATAATTCCTATGCACAACGCGGCGCTTTTAATGTTATCGAGCATCAAATGGGTGCACTGACCGAATTGTTTCCCATTTTCAGCCGGGTTCGGATGCTGAGAAGTTGGGGCGGTATCGTCGATATCTGTCCTGACGCAAGTCCACTTCTGACAAAGACGCCAATTAAGGGCCTCTACTTCAATTGTGGTTGGGGAACAGGCGGCTTTAAGGCAACTCCAGGATCAGGCCATGTCTTCGCATATACAATCGCAAAGGACGACCCACACCCAATTGCAGCACCATTTGCCTTGTCTCGCTTTAGTTCGGGACGTCTTATCGACGAAAATATCGCAGCCGCCGTGGCGCACTAGGAAGTTGCACAATGCATGTCATTAACTGTCCCTATTGCGGCCCTCGCGATGAGCATGAATTTCACTACGGTGGCGAGGGACATATCGCGCGTCCGGCCGATCCCAATGAATTGAGCGATGATGAATGGGCAGATTATGTCTTTAAAAGAACAAACCCGAAAGGCTGGCATTACGAGCGCTGGTTGCATGAAGCCGGTTGTGGCCGTTGGTTCAATGCTATTCGGCACACGGTAACGCACGAGATACACACAACCTATGAAGTCGGCCAAGAAAAGCCGGAGTTACCAGAATGAGCCAACGGTTTCGGACAAGCGACCTCGGAATTATCGATCGAACGTCACCCCTTACCTTCTCATTTGATGGACAAAGTCTCGATGGGTTTTCTGGCGACACGCTTGCATCCGCGCTCTTGGCAAATGGTATTCATCTCGTTGGACGTAGTTTTAAATATCATCGTCCAAGAGGTATACTCTCAGCAGGGTCAGAAGAGCCCAATGCACTGGTTACAGTGGGCGAAGGCGGTCGCAGCACACCAAACCTTCGAGCCACACAAATTGAGCTCTATGAGGGTCTCGTCGCAACTAGTCAAAACCGATGGCCAAGTCTTAAATTTGATGCGCATTCAATCTTTAATACCATGTCCCGTCTCCTGCCAGCCGGGTTCTACTACAAAACCTTTATGTGGCCGTCGTCGCTTTGGACCACCTATGAACATTTCATTCGCCGTGCGGCAGGCATGGGAAACGCGCCAGGAGAAAGGGACCCCGACCGATATGAAAAAATGCATCGCCATTGTGATGTCTTGGTTGTTGGTGGTGGAGCGGCGGGATTAGCGGCAGCGCTTGCAGCAGGACGGTCAGGCGCCAGAGTAATTTTAGCGGATGAAAATGCGTTATTTGGCGGAGACATTCTCTCAACTACCGAGAAAATCGATAGCCGCCAGGCAAAAGAATGGGCAGACATTGTAGTCGAAGAGCTCAACTCGTTGCCCAATATAACCCTCCTGCCCCGGACGACTGTCTTTGGCTATTACGACCACAATCACCTCGCGGCGTTGGAACGAGTGACAGATCATATGGCCATAGCGCCCGGTAACTTACCGCGCCAACGATTATGGACCTTCCGCGCAAAAGAAGTTGTACTGGCGACCGGCTCGGTTGAAAGATCCATGGTATTCCGAGACAACGACCGCCCCGGCACGATGCTAAGTGGCGCGGCGAACGCTTATCTTTTGCAGTATGGCGTAAAGGTTGGGAAACGCGCAGTCCTCTTTACCAGCAATGATGCCGCCTATAGAAGTGCATTATGTCTCGCAGAGGCGGGTGTTGAGGTCTCTGTTCTAGATACACGACCGGAAACAGCGGGTCCGCTCCCAAAAAAAGCAATCGAAGAAGGCATCGATATCAGGCACGAACAGGCCATTGTCAGGACATATGGGACCCAAAGGCTTGAGGCAATTGAAACGATGCCCATGTCCGCCGACGGCACATCAGTTTCAGGAATTCCCCTAAGAATCGATTGCGATACACTGTTGATGTCTGGAGGCTGGACCCCAACCGTGCATCTCTTTTCTCAATCGCAGGGCAAGCTTAAATACGATGAGGGCATAGGCGCATTTCGTCCTGTTAATACAGCCCAGAGACAACGCTCTGCAGGCAGTTGCAACGCGACGTTCGACCTCTCAGGATGCCTTAACGAAGGATGGCAGAGTGGTAAGGCGGCTGCAGAGGACGTCGGCTTTGGCACCAGCAAACTTGGAAAAGGGCCGCAGAGTAATCCCACTGAAGCCGCAGACTCGAGATTTATCTGGCTCGTACCTTCAACGATTCCCATCGGTCAAGGTGGAAAGCATTTCGTCGACTTTCAAAACGATTCAACTGCTTCCGATATTCAGCTAGCAGCACGAGAAGGCTTTGAGTCCATAGAACACATGAAGCGTTACACGACGACAGGAATGGGCACCGACCAGGGAAAAATTGGTAATATCAATGGGATCGCCATTCTCTCGAAGGCAATCGAAAAGGAAATTACCGAAGTTGGTGTTACAACTTATCGTGCGCCCTATACTCCTGTCACCTTTGGTGCAATGGCAGGAAGGGACGTTGGTCCAATTATGGCGGACCCACTCCGCAAGACGCCGATGGATGCCTGGCACGAAAGGGCTGGCGCAACGTTCGAATTGGTAAGCCAATGGCGCCGTCCTTTTTACTATCCAAAACCGAACGAAGATAAATGGGATGCGGTCAATCGCGAGATCGAAGCAGTACGAAACACCGTTGGAATTCTTGATGCCACGACACTCGGGAAAATCGACATCCAGGGGCCCGATGCCGTAAAACTATTAAACTGGGTCTACACCAACAATTGGGATGCGCTAGAGGTAGGCCATTGCCGTTATGGCTTGATGTGTGGTGAGGACGGCATGGTCTTTGACGATGGGGTAACTGCGCGTCTCGGCGAAAATCATTACCTTATGCATACCACGACAGGGAATGCCGCACGCGTTCTTGGATGGCTGGAGGAATGGCTGCAGACTGAGTGGCCAGATCTACAAGTCTATTGCACGTCGGTCACCGAGCAGTTCGCAACTATCAATTTAGCCGGCCCAAACGCGCGCGCGGTATTATCTTCGTTGACTGAAATCGATGTTTCAGGCGACGCATTTCCCTTTATGACTTGGCGCGAAGGCATTGTGGCGAATACTCCAGCCCGGGTTTTCCGAGTAAGCTTTACCGGTGAATTGAGTTACGAGATTAACGTCCCAGCGAGTTACGGAATTGACGTTTGGAATGCCTGTATCACAGCTAGCGAAAAATATGGTTTGGTGCCGTTCGGTACTGAGGCACTTCACGTCCTGCGTGCTGAAAAAGGTTACATTGCAGTGGGACAAGACACAGACGGAACAGTTACACCTGTTGACCTTGGTATGGAACGAATGATTTCTAAAAAGAAGGATTTTCTCGGAAAACGCTCCTTAACAAGGGCTGACATGACGGGACCAGAACGCCGACAGTTTGTTGGTTTACTAGCAACGGATCCAGCAGAGGTTCTCCCGGAAGGAGCTCATATCGTTGAACAGGCTTTGCCAAAGCCACCAATGAAAACGCTTGGTCATGTCTCGTCTAGTTATTTTAGTCCCACGATGAAGCGCTCAATCGCCCTGGCTATGCTGGAAGGCGGTCACGATAAAATGGACGAGACAGTGCAACTGCCTTTGGAAGATGGTCGTGTGATAACGGCCAAAGTCACTAGCCCAATCTTCTTCGACCCCAAGGGAGAGCGTCTCCATGCCTAACGCAGCGCGGAGACAAGGCTCACTCGATCACCTTGGTCTGGCTGCCAAGCAATCAAAAAACTCACATGGCGGAGTGAGCCTTGGAACAAATTCGTTTGTTGGCATCATTGAGCTTCGAGCAAGATGGAGCGCTGAATTTGCAGACACACTCGAAGGTATCACCGGGATAAGGCCGCCAAAGACCTCTCCGAATGTCGGAATTACAAAAGATCTATCTATCTTTTGGATGGGACCAAACCGCTGGTGGCTCGTAGGCGTTGAGCATAATCTACCGTCTGTCGAAGAATTGCTTAAAAATTTAGCCGCTTTTGCTGTGGCTGTGACAGAAATTAGTGAAGCATTTTCCGTGCTTACCCTATCTGGTGAGCACGCGCGCGATGTCCTCTCAAAAGGATGCACAATCGACATGCATCCAAGCGCTACCCAGATTGAGAGCGTCGTCCAAACCAATCTGGCCAAAGCTCAGGTTGCGATTTATCACCCAAAGGACAACGACTTTCAAATCTTCGTCCGTCGTTCCTTCGCTGAATATCTTTGGACGTGGCTGGAAGACGCTAGCTTTGAATACGGCATTACAAAAAAAAATACCTAATCCCCATACTAAAATAATTATTCAAGGATTAAACCATGTTCTACGAACCTGGAAAGACGGACCACGGCCTATCAAAGAACCCCTTTAACAGCCTGGTTATTCCCCGCCCCATCGGTTGGATCAGTTCCATCGATAAGGATGGTATTGTGAATTTGGCGCCTTACAGTTTTTTTAATGCCGTCTCCTACCGGCCACCCATCGTGATGTTTTCAGGAAGCCGCGGAACAAACTCGCTGGCCGACACACACAAGGATTCCCAGCGGAATATTGAGGAAACTGGAGAATTTATATGCAATTTGACGACCTGGGACACACGAGAGGCTATGAATACCACCGCTGCTGGGGTTGCCCGTGATGTTGATGAGCTTTCTCTAGCAGGACTAACCGCCGAGCCTGGCCAATGCGTAGACGTGCCTCGTGTCGCAGAAGCACCAGTTCATCTAGAATGCCGGTATATTAAGACGACCGAACTGCCGGGCGATACTGCAAATGACGTCTATTGCGTCATCTTTGGACAGGTTATCGGCATTAACATCAAAGACGAATTTATTACCGGTGATGGCGAGGTCGATGTCGGAAAAATGCAACCAATTGCCAGACTTGGCTACCAGGACTATGCAGTCGTGAATTCCGACACAATTTTCACTATGCAGCGGCCAGAATGACGGCGCCGCTTCGTAATCAAAATCGAATGAAGGAACTTTACGGATATGTCCGATCTTCTCAAAAGCGCGGAAACACTCAATGCAATGTTCTGGCCGCGCGCCTGCGCCGTCCTCGGCGCCTCTGACAACCCTAGTAAGATTGGCGGCATTCCTGTTCGTTTCTTCAAGGAATACGGCTACGAAGGGAACTTTTACCCAATTAACCCCACTCGCGACACAGTGCAGGGCTTGCCAGCTGTACCAACAATCGAGGACGTAGATGGCCCGGTAGACATGGCTATTATGGCAGTTCCGGAGGCTCTTGCAATTGAGACAGCGGAGGCCTGCGCGCGCAAAGGCGTTAAAGCATTAGTCACTTTGACCTCTGGATTCGCCGAAGCCGGTGAGCAAGGGGCAGCCAATCAACAACGCTTAAAAGACATCGCCAAGGAGGCTGGCATGCGTATCGTCGGACCAAATTGCCTTGGCTACTTTAATCCGAAGAACAACATCTACGCCACTTTTTCGACGAGTTTCACCCATGGCATGCCGAAGATCGGGAATGTCGGTATGGTTAGCCAATCTGGTGCCTTCGGTTCACACTGTTTCGTTCTTGGTCGCGAGAAGGGTATTGGATTTTCTTACTGGGTGACTACCGGGAACGAAGTGGATGTCGATGTCGCGGAGTGTATCGCCTTCATGTCACAAGACCCCGGCACCGATGTTATCTGCGCTTATATTGAAGGCTGTAAGGATGGTGCGCGTTTAGAAGAAGCGCTTCGTCTCGCCTATGAAGCTCGGAAGCCGGTCTTGATCCAAAAGGTCGGCCGGTCCGACGTCGGCACAGCCGCCGCAGCGTCCCACACGGCATCACTGACCGGTGCGGATCAAGTCTATGATGCGGTCTTCGAGCGTTATAATGCCTACCGTTGCCTTACAGTCGACGAATTAATCGACATTACGCATGCCGCGAGCAACGGGGTGCTACCTCAGGGCCGCAATGTGGCAGTCGGCTCGATCTCCGGAGGCGCTGCCGTAATGATGGCTGACGCCGCCTCTGATGCAGGTCTTGAGATGGAACCGCTGCCAGAGGTCTCGCAGGCCAAACTAAAGGAACTCATTCCCTTTGCTGGCACACGTAATCCGGTCGATTTTACGGCAATGGTATACAACGATCTTTCACTTATAACGAAAAATTTTGATGTGATCCTTGGTGAGGGGAATTATGACGCCGTGGTAGGTTTCTTTGCCTTCCTGGCTTATTCGGAACAGCTTTCGGAATCAATAATTGAAGCGTTAAAGCCAATACGTGAAAAGTATCCGGAAGCGTTGATCATTATGTCGGTCACAGGTCCGAAAGCTGTCCTAGATAAATTCGAAGACGCTGGCTTCCCTTGTATCGCCGAGCCGTATCGCGCCCTCGAGGTTGTCGCCGCGCTTGCAAAAATTGAAGAAGGTTTCAAGAAAGGTCTGCCTTCGACCTCTGATATGCCGGATGCGCCGATCATTAAACGCGGTAAATATAATGAGATGGAAGCGAAAGAAATTCTTGCCGAAGCAGGTGTGCCAAGCGCGCAAGAGAAGCTCGTCCAAAGTGCCGACGATGCAGCAACAGCAGCCTCAGGTATCGGCTACCCCGTCGTAATGAAAATCGTTTCGCCAGATATTCTACATAAAACAGAAATTGGCGGTGTAGTCCTTGGCCTTGCAGACGAAGTGGCAGTAAAGAATGCCTATAAAGAAATTACGGACCGAGCGAAAAACGCCTACCCTGATGCACAGATAGACGGCGTCATGGTTGGACAAATGATCACAAACGGCACCGAGATGATCCTCGGCGTGCAAAGTGATCCAGTTTTTGGCCCAGTTGTGATGGCAGGCCTCGGAGGCATCTTTACGGAAGTGCTTAAAGACGTGACCTTCAAAAAAGCCCCTTTTGGTAAACGTGAAGCTCTTGAGATGATCGATAATTTAAGGGGCGCCGATGTTCTAAAGGGTGCACGCGGGATGCAAAAAGCCGACGTAGACGCAGTGGCGGAAGCCATCGCCCGCCTCTCAGTATTTGCGATCAAGAATGAAGCAGTTCTCGATAGTATCGACGTCAATCCTCTCATGGTCCTGCCTGACGGTGAAGGCGCCGTTGCGCTCGATGGTTTGATTGCTACGAAGGAATAAATCTTGCCAGGATCCCCCATTCGGTATCTTAACGCCAATGCTCTGGATGGGCTCGGTCTGAGTATTGGAGATATTGTTAATATACTTGAAGAACTCTTTTGCGAGAAAGCAAATGGTCAACTCTTCATGCCCCCAAAGATATTCTTTCACCGACACGGACCACGTTTTTACAGTGCCATGGCAAGCGCAGCACCAGCGCTAGGGTTTGCGGGATGCAAATGGCAAAGCGGTGACCCCGATAATCCTGCACGCGACCTGCCCTACATCCAGGGTCTTTACATCCTAACGGAAGACGTAACCGGCCAGATGGTCGCCCTCATTGATGCAAAGTGGCTTACCGGTAAGCGAACCGCGGCGGCATCCGCACTAGTGGCCCGATATCTCGCGAAACAAAATGACACAAAACTCGCTATTCTGGGCTGTGGCCTTCAAGGCAGAGCTCATTTACAAGCTATAAAGGGAGAAGTGCCGTCCCTCAAAACATGCCGTGTGTACGATATTGTGCCAGAACGACAAGCTGCATATATCTCAGATATGAGCGGGTGCTTTGATATGGAGGTGACAGGCGCAAGCAGCAGTAAGGATGCAATTCAGGGCGCTGATATCATCATCACTGGCGGCCCAATTTCTGAGAACCGCCAGCCCACAATCAAATCAAATTGGGTCGCGCCAGGTGCCCTTATTATCACAATTGACTACGATTCCTATGTCACGGATGAGTGCATCGCGGCTATGGACCTAATTCTCACGGATGACCGGGAACAAATTAAGGATGCACGTCAAAAAGAGGGGAAATTCTCTGGTGTTACTCAAGTACATGCCGATAATGCCGAGTTGATCGTGCACGGTACGGGGCGACGTACCACCGACACCCAACGCATCCTTGCCTTCAACCTTGGAATTGCGCTCGAAGACGTCGCAACAGCCGCTGAAATTTATCGCAGGGCTGAAGCCCAAGATGCTGGAACTATTTTGGAAACCTAACTTGTGAAATTTTGCTATTAACGCTCGAAATTCCTGCTTCAAGCGTTAAATTGTGTTCGAGATTTTTGGCCGCAAATTTTGGCCGACTTAAGGAGATTCGTACTAATGAGTGATTATGACGTAGTCGTTGTCGGCGCCGGGAATGCCGCTTTTTGTTCGGCCCTCGCCGCAGCTGTCGATAAGGGTGCCAAAGTGGCCGTGCTCGAACGGGCACCGGAGGACGATTTTGGCGGAAACAGCCGCTATACCGCTGGTGCAATCCGCTTCGCCCATAACGGCCTGCAGGACCTTGAGACTGTTATCGATATCAATCCGGAGGAAAGGGAGACTACGGATTTTGGCGTTTATACGGCAGATGATTTTTATGACGACATGTACCGCGTTACAAATTATCGGTGCGACGCCGATCTCGTGGAAGTACTAGTAACCGAGAGCTTGCCGACACTTAAGTGGATGAAGGAAAAGGGTATCCGTTTCCAGCCAAGTTACGGTCGCCAGGCCTTCAAGGTTGATGGCAAATATAAATTCTGGGGCGGCCTTTGCGTTGAGACATGGGGTGGTGGTCCCGGGCTCGTAGAAACCGAACTCGAACTCG
>MDTE01136599.1_pt1 | contig 25317 bp, 27 predicted proteins | sample 811231 | NCBI WGS metagenome assembly MDTE01 (sample SAMN05326651, study PRJNA326480) | marine metagenome | isolation source: seawater | place: Indian Ocean: Red Sea | collected 2010 | reverse complement strand
TTTTGGCGGAGGGGGTGGGATTCGAACCCACGAAGCCATTTCTGACTTGCCGGTTTTCAAGACCGGTGCATTCAACCAAGCTCTGCCACCCCTCCAAAAGACGTTGATTTTAAAGCATTTATCTAAGAATAAATATTTTTTCGAAAAATTTCCTAAAATTTTTTTTAAACAAATGCTTTTTTTAAATAATCTCCCATAATTTCTTTAAACTCTTTTCTCGCATATAAATTTTTTAAATGATTGTATGAATTTGGAAAATCTGTTTCGAAATTTTTTGTGATTATTTCAAAACCTTGATTTTCGATAAGTTCTTTATTATCTCTTTCTCTTAAAAATTGTGCTAAATCACAAACAAATGATATGTCTACTATAGATAATTCATTTCCTGCTATAAATTTATTCGAACTCAAGGCTTTTTCTATGCCATCTAAATAAAATAAATAAGCCGATGTCATTCTTTTGTAAAGATATTCATTCAGTTCATTTAATTCCAAAACATAAACTTGAAATTCTCTGGCAAATACTAAATTAGCATCTAAAAAACTGTCTATACGAGATTGTTTAAAGCTGTCATTTCCCCCATAAAGGTTATGACCACTTGTTACCCGAGCCACAGCACGCATGATGCTATTCGATTCAAAAATACCCACAGAACCATCTGCATTAAATCCTGCTGGAACTGTTCCAAAAGGATGTTTTAATAAAAATTCTTCAGTTTTATAAAGATTAACTTTAAAACCTCTTTTGCTAGATCGTTTATATTTTTCGAGATCTTCAAAATTAAGGTCTTCTAGCTTTTTTGCATCAAAATCCCAAAGCCATTTTGGTAAATTTTTTGGTTTGTCTCCCATAACTTTTACTTTGGCATCAATTAATTTTGCGGTAATCAAGGATTTCCAAACTCTCGGGTTTGGAAGGTATGAAAAAATTCGTATGTCTTCCATAATCATCAAAAAATTTTGATTGCACAAATTTTATTTCCAGAAGGATCTCTTAAATAGGCTAAATACATCCTAATGTTTTCGAACTCTCTTATCCCCGGTTCGTCTTCTATTGAAATGCCACCATGATCTAAACCTGCTTGATGCCATTTATTTCCAGTCTCCTCATCTGGAACGTTAAACGCTACAGTATTTCCATTTCCTGGAGTCGCGGCATTTCCATCGATGGGTTCAGTAATGCAAAAAGTATTTTGATTGAGAAAATAAAAATATCTTTTTTGGCCAGTAAGATTAGGAACAAACACTCCCTCTTTGGCGCCTAAAACTCCTAATAAATTATCGTAAAATTTTTTTGATTTTTCGATGTCATTGACACCAACCATGATATGACTAAACACTTAACTTTCTCCTTAACAGACTACTTATACTAATTTAAATTTTAAAAAAAAATAAGTAGGTACTAATTTGACAAAACAAAAAAGTTTATATTTATCTAAATGTAAAAATTGACAGTTTTCGTAAAAAAATGGTACCAATTATTTTTTTTAAATTGAACACATTGTATATTCGTGTGAGAATTTTTAATGCAAATACATAAACTACCTGGGGAGGAAATTATGGAAAATGCAATGAAAATGATAGGCAACTTAGTTTCTGGTTTAACTGGAATCTTAGTTGGCGTTATTGGACTGGGAGTCGTTGCTGGAATCGTTTTTGGTAACACCTGGTTTTTTGGAGATGTCTTAAATCAGCTATTAGCTGTTATCCAAACTCTTGGCGACAATGGATTGGTTGGCTTGCTTGCAGCTGCAATTTTGATTAATCTTCTTAAATAAATCTTTGAGTCAGGGGTCATATGACCCCTGCTCATCTTAAAAATGGATTGGCTTAGCTTCAACACAATAAAAGACTTTTTTTATAAAGTCACCGAAATACTTACCTTATTTGTCGCAATTGCCGTACTAGTTGGAATTATTTTTGGCCCAGAAACTTCTTTTTTTGGGGACATTGTGAAAAACTTTGCAAGCCTATTGAGCATATTAGGACAAGAAGGTTTACTAGCTTTGATATCAATTTTGATAATTGTAGCTATTCTTAAAAAATAAAATCTTATTTAAAATTTATTTACGTATCTACCTGATAGAAAACAAATAATTGCTAAAATTACTTCCACTATAAAAGCATCCGCTGAGAATGATGCATTATGAAAAATTGTTGCTACAACATTAAAAACTAAAGCAATAAAAAAAATTATCCCAGAGGCATAAAGCCACTCAGGCGATTTAGTAAAGAACCCTAAAAAACAGAAAATACAAGTAGAAAGAAAAAAGGCCGTAAAATCTCTAATGATAGTGTTTTTTTCTAAAGGATCATTAAAAATTAAACCTAGCGATTCTGCAGCAGTTTCGGGCATAAAAATCCAATTTAATGAAATTATTGCAAGCAAGACTGCTGGAATTAAAGGCAAGAATTTAATTATTTTCATAAACTAAAAATTATTATTTAAATTTTCTCTTTTCGAAGTATTCTTCTATAGATCCAATAGAATCTTTAATGAGTAATTTAAAAAACTTGTTAAATCTATCCGAAAATTTTTTTTTAGTTACATATTGAATTTTGTAAACTTCGTGCTTTTTGGCAAAATCTAATATGTACTCATCACTCGTTTTTAACTCATCGATCAAACCTACCTCAAGAGCTTCTATACCTTCCCAAACTTCTCCTGTAGCAATTTTTGATATATCTAATTGTGGTCTAAATTTACTAACATGATTTTTGAAAAGAGTATGAATATCCTCTAAGTCCTCTTTAAATTTTTTTCTACCTTCTTCTGTCGTTTCACCAAAAGGAGTAATAGTTCTTTTAAATTCGCCTGCAGTATGAAGTTCATAGTCGATGTCATTTTTCTTAAGAATCTTATGAAAATTAGGAATAGCGGCAACTACTCCTATAGAACCAATTACTGCAAAAGGTGCAGATATAATCTTGTCAGCTACACAGGCCATCATATAACCACCTGACGCAGCTACTTTATCTACGCAAGCTGTGAGTCTAATATTGGCATCTCTTATTCTTTGTAACTGTGCAGCACAAAGTCCATATCCAATTACCGTTCCTCCTCTACTTTCAAGCCGAAGTATTATTTCCTCACATTTAGTTTCGCTATTAAGAATTGCATTTATCTCCTCTCTTAGACTTTCTACGCTGGAAGCTTCTATATCTCCCTCAAAATCCAAGACGTAAACTGGCTTTTTCTTTCCTTTGGAGCTACTTTTTAACGATGACTTTAATTGTTTTTTCTCTGCTTTAATAAATTTTTTAGTTTCATCTTTATTCAAATTAAGAACTTTTAAAGAATTTGCCATGGCTTTATATTGCTTTGAAAGATTCTTTATTTTCAAAGCTCCTGTTGTTTCGTCTTTATTTTTTAAAGAAATAGATATTAGAATAATAGGAACAAAAACTAATATCGCTATTGTTAAGGCCTTTAAAATAAAAATTAAAAATTCGATTAATATTTCCATAGAGTTTCTTTAATTTGAAAAAGGATTCTATCAGTATAATTTCAAAGCTTACAGAATTTCTTGATCATCCATGTATGGTCTTAAAACTTTAGGGATTTTTACTTTTCCATCAGCATCTTGATTATTTTCTAAAATTGCTGCAATGGTTCTTCCTACAGCCAATCCTGACCCATTCAATGTATGGCAGAGAATCTTTTCTCCTTTATCTTCAGTTCTAATTTTTAACCTTCTTGCTTGAAAGTCTTTGTAATTACTACAGGATGAAATTTCTCTATATTTATTTTGACTTGGCAACCAAACTTCTAAATCGTAAGTTAATGATGAGCCAAAGCCAATATCACCTGAGCATAATTTTACTTTTCGGTATGGTAACTCTAATAGCTCAAGAATTGATTCTGCATTTGAAGTAAGTTTTTCTAGTTCTTTGCTTGAATTTTTTGGATGAGTAATTTTTACAAGTTCAACTTTATCAAATTGATGTTGTCTAATTATTCCTTTTGTATCTAAACCATAACTTCCAGCCTCAGATCTAAAGCAAGGAGTGTGGGCAACATATGATAATGTAAGGTCATCGCATCTAAGTATTTCATTTCTATGATAATTAGTCACAGGAACTTCCGCAGTCGGAATTAAATACATTTCGTCATCATCATCCATGATTTGGAATTGATCATCTTTAAATTTAGGTAATTGTCCTGTCCCAATCAAAGAGTCTTTATTCACAATAAATGGAACACATAGTTCTTGATAACCATGATTTTTTATATGAGTATTTATCATGAACTGAGCAAGAGCTCTGCTTAAATGAGCTATAGATTTTTTAAAAACTATAAATCTAGATTTAGAAATCTTAGTAGCAGCTTCAAAATCCATTCCTCCATTTAATATTCCTAGCTCTTGATGATCTTTAGGCGAAAAATCAAAAGAAGGTATTTCACCAACTTCTTTTATAACCTCGTTATCTTTTTCTGATTTACCTACTGGAACAGAATCATCAAGCAAATTAGGAATAGATAGCAAAAAACTATCATAATTTATTTTATTTAATTGGAACTTTTCTTTTATTTGTTTTAGTTGATTAGAAATCTCTGAAGCTTTCTCTTTTAAATTTTCAGTGCTCTCGCTATTTTTTTCTGAAAAGCCTATTTCCTTAGCTATTTTATTTTGTTCAGCCTGAAACTTTTCCATTTGCACTTGAAAAGTTTTCCTTTTTTCTTCAAGTTCGTTCCATAAAGCAGTATCAAATTCGAAAGCCCTGTTTGATAAATTGGACTTAACTTTTTCGAGGTTATTTCTTAATAAATCTAAATCAATCATTTTTATTAAATATTAATAAATCTGTTACTTGATGATTATAACTAAATGAAGAATCATTAATCTTTAAAGCTGACACATAATTATCAAAATAGATTGTTGAATCATTTAAATTAGAGCCTCTAAAAGATAAGCTTTTTAAAACTTCATCATCAAAGACTAATTCAATTTTAGTATTGCTTTTCTTGAGAATACATTTTTTATTATTGCAAATTTCTAACTCTATAGATTTACAGAATTTTTTTTTTGATAAGAGCATTATGCCTGCTGGAACTTGCTCAATCATTTTCTTTCGATCATATCTAACTGTTTGATCTAAATCGAAATCAGTCTGAAAAATATATTGCTCATTAATTAGAACTTCATTATTAAGAGGAGTATTAAGAATGATTTTTAAAAAGTTTGGTCTTTTTAATAAGATATTTCCTGTTACTGACTCCCGACTATCAGATGCAAAAACTTGAGTAAAATCAGCTGTCATAGAAAATTTTGGGGAAAAAAATTTATCAACTGTATCAGATCCCGATAAACAATCCCCATAAGATAAATTAGGCATTAAAAAAAGAACAAATATTATAAATTTATTCTGCATTATTAGGAGCTAGCACCTCTCTATTCCCATTGGAATTCATTTCGCTGACTAGCCCAGCTGCTTCCATTGTTTCGATTAATCTTGCAGCTCTGTTATAGCCAATTCTAAACTTTCTTTGTACCGCTGAAATAGAAGCTCTTCGAGTTTCGATAACAAAAGACACTGCTTGATCATAGAATTCGTCTTTTTCAGAATCACTATTTCCTTCAGAATCTTCTCCAGTTTCTGGTGCTTTAGTAACAGCATCGAGATACTTAACTGTTTCTTTATCTTTCCAATCCTTTACAACCCTGATAATTTCTTCCTCACCAACATAAGCACCATGAACTCTTAACGGAACAGAGGTTCCAGAGCCAACATATAACATATCGCCTCTCCCTAATAATTGTTCCGCGCCTACTTGATCTAACACTACTCTTGAATCCATTGAGGAAGCAACATTAAATGCCATTCTTGCTGAAATGTTAGCTTTAATTAATCCAGTTATTACGTCCACAGAAGGTCTTTGAGTAGCCAGTAACATGTGTATTCCTGCTGCTCTGGCTTTTTGAGCTAACCTAGCAATTAATTGCTCTACTTTTTTTCCAACTACCATCATTAAGTCAGCTAATTCATCGACTGCGATTACTATTAAAGGTAACTCCTCCAAGTTTGGAACATCGTCTTCAGTAATTCCTTTTTCTGGATCAATTTTAAAAGTAGGATCCTTTATAGGCTTTCCTGAATTATTTGCTTTTTTTACTTTTGCATTGAAGCCATTTAAATTCCTAACAGATAAGGCCGCCATTAATTTATATCTTCTTTCCATTTCATTAACACACCATCTAAGCCCAAAGGCTGCTTGACCCATATCAGTTATAACAGGACAAAGTAAATGTGGTAAATCCTCGTAGACTGATAACTCCAACATTTTTGGATCAATCAATACAAGCCTTACTTGTTGAGGAGTAGCTTTGTAAAGGATGCTCATCAACATAGAGTTCAGAGCAACTGATTTACCAGAACCCGTAGTCCCAGCAATTAACAAATGCGGTAGAGAAGCTAAATCTTCTAATACTGGCTTACCCTCAATATCTTTTCCATAAGCTAAAGTTAATGGACTTTTAGTCTCTTCAAATAATTTGGATGCAATCACTTCTCCAAGTAATACATCCTCTCGATCAGCATTTGGAACCTCTATGCCTATAGTTTCTCTTCCTTCAATGACCTCTACAATTCTAATGCTTCCAACTCCCAAAGATCTGGCCAGGTCTTTATTTAAATTTGAAACTTGTGAAACTTTTATTCCTTTTGGTAACTCTACTTCAAATCTTGTAACTACAGGTCCTCGCATTGTTTCTCTAACAATTGCATATTCTCCTTCTGGCCCAGTTATTTTAAATTCAGCTAACTTTGTAATTAAAGCTTCCTTTAAAATATCTAATTCGTATAGTTGTTGAGAACTCATAACTTGGACATCATTTCTCTTTTCGTCTAGTAATGATATTTTTGGCATTTGGCCTGGAATTTTCTCTTCGAATAATTCAACTTGTTTTTCTTGAATAACTTTTTTCCCCTCAACAATAGGCTTCTCAACTTTTTTAATTTCAGGTTTTGGCATAGATTTAATCTTTTCCTTATGTTGATCTAAAAATGCCTGTCTATTTTTTTGATCTACTTTTTTCTGTCTTGTTTTTTTCAAATACTCGAATCCATTTTTTGAATACTTTTCTAAAACATAAATTAAATTTTTTAAACTGTCTTGAAAATTGAAAAATACAGTTCTCCAATTAAGATTCATCATCAAACTCAAACTGACCATAAGGAAAAAAATACCAAAAAGAGTTGACCCAATTAAGCTTAGATAAGGGAAAAGGAAATTTGAGATTGAAGAACCTAAAGCTCCAGAACTAGTTTTGGGAAAAAAATTTTCATAGGCTTTTAAATGCAAATCAATCAAAAGACATAAAGAACAGCAGAAAATTACAAATCCAATAATTCTTAAAAAATAATTTTTAACTGCTAAATGATTCTCAGTTTGAGAAATAAAAGAAGAAATTGAAGGCAGAAAGAGTAAAACACAAATTGACCAAGCAGTTATTCCTAAAAATTCATATAAGAAACTGCTCAACCATGCTCCAACTATGCCAATGCTATTTGCTAAGTCTAAATCGGAAGAAGAAATTAATCTCCAGTTGGGATCCGAGATATCAAAAGACCAAAGTGCGATTGCCAGAATGATTCCTAAGATTACGAAAAATAAATTTAATAAATCAAATGTAAGAGTTTTGGTAGCCGAACTCAGCGAGAAAGCTGGATTAAATATTTTTGAAAGTAGAGATGATTTATTTTTAGTCAATTTTCAATTCAAAGGTATATTATATCTTTCCTTCTTGGTTAATAACAGTTACAGAATTAATGAACCTGTCTCTTTTTTTCTAATTAATTTAAAATAAATATATATTTTCTAATTAAGTGAGCGAAGTAAAAAAACTTATCATATTAGGTTCTGGGCCTGCTGGATATAGCGCAAGTATTTATGCTGCTCGTGCAGGTTTAGATCCAGTACTAATAACTGGCTTGGAAGTTGGTGGGCAACTTACTACCACTACAGATGTAGAAAATTGGCCTGGGGATCATGATGACCTTCAAGGACCTGACTTAATGGTTCGAATGCAAAGTCACGCAGAAAAATTTAACGTTGAAATTATTAATGATCACATTGAAACAGTTGATATTAGTGACAAGCCAATTAAATTAAAAGGAAATAACGAATATCTGAGTGAATCACTGATAATTGCAACTGGAGCATCTGCCCAATACTTGGGTTTAGATTCAGAGCAAAAATTTCTAGGTAGAGGCGTTAGTGCATGTGCAACCTGTGATGGCTTTTTCTATAAAGATAAAGAAGTTGCTGTAATAGGCGGAGGTAATACTGCTGCAGAAGAAGCTTTATATTTAAGCAATATTTGCTCGAAGGTACACCTCATTCATCGTCGAGATTCAATGCGCGCTGAGAAAATTTTACAAGACAGAATCCTCGCAAAAGTTGATGAGGGAAAAATAGAAATTCATTGGAACAGTCAGCTAAAAGAAGTCATAGGAGAAGATGTAGTTGAAAAAATTATTTTGGATTCAGGTAAGGAATTGAGTCTAGAGGGAGTTTTTATAGCAATTGGTCATAAACCGAATACGGACATGTTCATTAACCAATTAGATATGAAAAATGGATATATTTCTATAAACAGTGGCTTGAATGGAAACGTAACTGAGACTAGCGTTGAGGGTGTTTTTGCTGCTGGGGATGTCGCTGATTCAATATATAGGCAAGCTATTACTTCTGCCGGATTTGGATGTATGGCAGCTTTAGACGCACAAAAATTTTTAGAGGAATAGTCCTCAAACCAGCTTAGAAATTACCCTACTTCTTTTAATCTCAATTTTGCAGAATTATATTCCGCTTCAAGATCATCAACTGCGTCGCTAACGGTTTTAACTGCGCTGATATTTCCTATTCCTTGTCCTGAACCCCAAATGTCTTTCCAAGCCTTAGTTGCGGATGAGCCAAAGTTCATTGAATCTTTATTCCCACTTAAATGTTCATCGGGATTTAGTCCTGCTGCAACTACGCTTGGCCTTAGGTAATTCCCATGCACACCAGTGAATGTTGCGCTATACATTATGTCGTCGGCTTTACTATCAACAATCATTTGTTTATAACCTGGAGAGGCGTTTGCTTCCGCAGTTGCTATAAATTTAGTTCCTATATAAGCAAAATCTGCACCTAAAGCAAGAGCTGACAAAATAGATGATCCCTCAGAAATACTTCCTGACAATGCAATTGGCCCATCAAAAAATTCTCTTACTTCTCTTACCAGTGCGAATGGACTCAAAGTGCCTGCATGACCACCTGCGCCAGCACAAACTAATATCAATCCATCAGCTCCTTCTTCTATTGCTTTTTTAGCATGTCTTATATTTATTACATCATGCATAACTAATCCCCCGTAACTATGAACTGCTTCTGTCACGAATTTTGGTGCTCTCAGGCTAGTAATAATTAAAGGTACTTCGTGTTTCACACAAATATCAACATCGTGTTCAAGTCGATCGTTTGAGTGATGACAAATTTGATTCACTGCGAAAGGTGCGACTTTCTTATCAGGATTTTCATCTTGAAATTTCTTTAACTCCTCTGAAATCTTATTTATCCAAACTTCGAGCTCCTCCTGAGGTCTTGCATTTAGAGCTGGAAACGAACCTACTATTCCTGCTTTACATTGAGCAATTACCAGTTCGGGATAAGAAACTGTAAATAAAGGAGCTCCAATTACCGGAAGCCTTAATTGTTTGTTTAATTCAGATGCTTTTGACATATTTAGATACCTTAAAATTTATTGTGTTGAAACCCAGAATACTATTATTGCGGTAATAATTAGAATAGCACAAACAGCCACCACCGCATCAACTTTGCTGTCTGAACTAGCAATTTTTTCGTCAAAATTATTTTCTTTTTTTTCCATCTTTATATTTTAACTCTTACTCTTCCGATTTGTTGACCTTTCAAAATTGTATCAATTTCTTTTGGTAAATCTTCCAAGCCAATTTCCTTTATTTGGCCTTCAAGGTCGTCTAATTTCCAATGCGTAGAGAAATTATTCCAAACTTCTTCTTTAACGCTAAGTTCAGTCTCTGCGGAATCAACGCCGTATAAAGTAATACCTCTCAAAATAAAAGGAAAAATGCTCGTGTTCAACTCAGCGCCATTTACCATTCCGCAACAGCTAATTGCTGCTCGTTGTGAAGTGGAAGTTAATAAATTGGATAAAATATCTCCACCAACAGCATCAACCCCACCTGCAAAGATAGATTTTTGTAAAGGACTCAAGAGTTTTTGATCATATTCTCCTCTTGCAACAACTTCAGATGCACCATATTTCTTGAGTAATGCCTCTGAATCCATTTTCCCTGTAACTGCTGTTACTTCAAAACCCAGTTTAGATAACAACATCATTGCAACAATTCCAACTCCCCCGGTTGCTCCAGTCACAAATAATTTTCCCATTTCGGGTTTAATGCCATGATTGAGTAATTTTCTTACACAAAGTCCTGCGGTAAGTCCTGCAGTTCCAAGAGCCATAGTTTCCGAAAGAGAAATTTCTAAAGGTTTTTTTACTACCCAAGCTTCTGGTACTCTGACAAATTCAGAAAAACCTCCAGAAGTGTTCATGCCAAGGTCATAACCAGTAACGATTACCTCGTCTCCCTTTTTGTATTTATCTGTTTCAGAAAATTCAACTATTCCAGCTGCATCAATTCCAGGAGTGTGAGGATAATTTCTTGATACCCCCTTATTTCCAATTGCGGAAAGTGCGTCTTTATAATTAAGAGAAGAAAAATTTACTTTTATAAGTACTTCTCCTTTGGGAAGATCATCTATATTTCTAGTTTTTATTTCGGAGATGTAATTTTTTTCAACCTCAGAAGATACAAGCGCCTTGAATTCCATGAAAGGGATTTAAACTGTTAATGATAGAAATTTCAATTCATATTTTTACCTAAAAATCCAAAATGCACTAAAATATAGCTTTGAAGGTAAAAAAACACTCAATTTGTACTTGAAAAGAGCAAAAAAACGTTATAAATAGCTTTTTTTTTATTTCCAGTTCAATTATTTTAGGTTTAAAATAGCACCAGTTTATAAATTTATAAATGGAGACAATATGAATAAACTTAAAACATTAGTCATTAGTTTAGTGCTAATCGTTTCTTCTGGAATTGCTAGTGCAGTTTCAGTTTCAGGAAACGCAGCCCTAACTTCAGATTACATCTGGCGTGGAATGACTCAAAATCAAGGTGAAGTTTCCGGTTCAGTTGGTTTCGATTTAGAAACTGACTCGGGTTTCTACTTAGGAACATGGAGCGGAACAGCAAACTTTGGAGGTGGAGAATCTCTTGAATTAGACTACTATGGTGGTTACGCTGGTTCTGTCGGCGACATTGGCTACGATATTGGTTTCATCGAGATTACTTATCCTGGTGCTTCAGGTGATTTCTCTGAAACTTACTTAGGATTAGACATCATGGGTGTAGGCCTTACCTACGCTGCTGGTGATGAGTTTGGTGACTTAGCAGAAATTTCTTACGGTTTTGATGCAGGTCCCGGATCCATTGGTCTAGTCTATGGAGACTATGAAGAACAAGGAACTTATTACACTATCAGTTACGACTTAAGTGTTGGCGACTTTGGACTCTCATTCGCTTATTCTGAAAAGGATGACGATGATGACCCTACTGAAGACGAAGACGCTTTTTATGTGACTTTAAGTATGTAAACAAGCTTTGCTTAAAAAAAGCCTCTCTTTCGAGAGGCTTTTTTTTATTTAAGACCCTTTAAAAAATCTGTGGTGCTATATGGAAATTGAATAAAACATAGTAAGTATTCTTCCTGCTCGCTATAATCTTTTAAGTTATTCTGACTGCAAAAATTTCTTAAATCCTCTTTTATTTCTTCTAAATCATCTTTTATTAAGTCGGCGGGTCTCACGCTTATCGTATCCTGATTTTTTTCAGCAAGTTCTAAGAGGTCGTCATTTATTCTTCCAGGAAGCTTGCCATAATGACCTGTTACTAAATTAATTGTTTCCTTAGATAAAGTTTTATATGCGCAATTCTCCGAAACATTCGCCATTGCTTGTGCACCAACGATTTGGGACACTGGAGTGACCAAAGGCGGATAACCTAAATCTTTCCTTACCTTGGGAATTTCTTTTATGACATCATCAAAAAGATCTATTTTATTCAATTCTTTCAGTTGAGATTCTAGGTTTGAAAGCATTCCTCCGGGTACTTGGCTTGATAACATTTGTGTATCTACCCCTTTAAGACTACCTTCGAATTCAGAATATTTAGATCTTACCTGTTTAAAATAGCTTGCTATTTTTTGAAGCTCGTATAAATCTAATTCAGTACTTCTTTCTGTATCTTCCAAACTAGAGACTATGCTTTCTGTTGGAGAATGGCCATAAGTTAAGCTCATAGAAGAAATAGAAGTGTCGATATTATCGATGCCAGCCTCTATCGCCTTAATGTTAGTGGCGGTAGATAAACCTGCTGTTGCGTGAGTTTGCATGTGAATTGGGACAGAAATAATTTCTTTCAATCTAGATATCATTTCAAAAGCAACGTATGGCTTTAAAATTCCGGACATGTCTTTGATTGCAATAGAATCCACTCCTAAATCTTCAAGTCTTTTTGCTAAATCAAGCCAATAATCAATTTTATGAACTGGACTGATTGTGTAAGCCATAGCTCCTTGAGCATGTTTAGAATTTTCTTTAACTTGCTTAATAGAAAATTCTAAATTATTAATATCATTCAAGGCGTCAAAAATTCTAAAAACGTCGATACCATTTTCAGATGCTTTATTAATAAATCTTGATACCACCGAATCTGAAAAGTGTTTATACCCCAACAAATTTTGCCCCCTTAAGAGCATTTGCTGACGAGTATTAGGCATTTCTTTTTTAAACAGCCTTAATCGCTCCCAAGGATCTTCTTTAAGGTACCTAAGACAAGCGTCAAAAGTTGCGCCGCCCCAAGATTCTATTGACCAATAACCTATCTGATCCAAAGCATTAGCGATAGGTATCAAGTCTTCAATCTTAATTCTTGTTGCTAATAAAGATTGATTTCCGTCTCTTAAAACGACTTCTGTAATTCCTAACTTTTTAGAACTTTCGCTGTTCATTAACGTTTTTTATATTACATTATTTTTTAATACTTAATTTAGTGAAATAATAAATCTATGGGGAGTTTTTTAGATACAAATTTTCAAGCCTTTGTTCACAGAGGCCATACTAAAAAATTTAGAGAAAATACTATCGAGGCTTTCCAAGAAGCAAAAAACTTAGGATTTAATTATCTTGAAACGGATCTAAGAAAGACTAAAGATGGAAAGATTATCACTTTTCATGATGCCGACCTTAAAAGAGTTTGTGGAGATAAAATTAAAGTTTTTGATATTGATCACAAAAGATTGAATAAACTGAATTTTTTTCAACCTGGTCACACCCCAACTCTCAATGAACTCTTGGAAGAATTTCCTTTTACCTTTTTTAATATAGATTTAAAAGTAAAACAAATTAGCGAAAAAGTCTTAAAAATTCTTAAAGATATGGATGCAGAAAATAGAGTGTGTATAGGGTCATTCAATTCAAAAAATTTGGATGAGGTTCATCTGCTCAACCCCTCTATCCTTACAAGTATGGGTATCAGAGATATAGTGAATTTAAAATTTTTTAATAAAGTTAATAAAAATTCAAAAGTAATTCAAATTCCCGAAACTTGGAAAGGCTTAAGGGTTCTTTCAAAAAACCTACTAAATAAATGTAAGTCTCTTGGATTAAAGGTTCATATATGGACAATCAATGATGAAGATAACATGCAAAGAATGATAGATTTTGGTGTCGACGGAATAATGACAGATAATCCTGAGGGATTGAAAAAAGTTTTATTAAAAAACTCTATTTCTCTTTAATCTCAACCATACTTAAAACTAATAATCCTGGAACAAAAAGAATAAGTAAGCTCAAAATGCCTGCTCTTGGATCGCTGAAAAAATAACTTACAAGACCAACCATAAGTGGTCCGAATATTACTGCCGATTTACCAACTAAATTATAAAATCCAAAAAATTCTGAATCTTTTCCCTCAGGAACCATTTTTGAAAATACAGCTCTACTCACTGACTGAATCCCGCCCTGAACTAAACCAATTACCCCCGCCATAAGATAAAAACCAAAAATAGTTGAAATTACAAGACCTCCAAAGCAAATAAAAATATAAATTCCTATTCCAATGTATAAAAGTAACTTTAATCCATACCTTCCAGCTAATAATCCAAAAATAATTGTTGCAGGGAATCCCACGAATTGTGTAATTATCAAAGCAATTATTAATTGCGATGAGACTAACCCTATATCTGTCCCAAAAGCTAAGGCCATTCTAACCACGGTATCAATACCGTCCATATATAACCAATAGGCAAGTAAAAAATAAAAAAGATTTTTATATTGTCTAATTTCCCGGAAAGTCTTCAATACTCTGAGTAGAGAATTTTTAATTGCTTGCCAGACGGAAGAAGGTAAATCTTCTCCTTTATTTTCTTTTACATATTTAATTAATGGAGTTGTAAAAAGAGACCACCAAATTGCGACACTTAAAAAAGAAAATAAAACTGCATCTACTTCAGAATTCAAACCAAAATAACTTGGATTTAAAAACATAAGTACGTTTAAAACAAATAATAGTCCTCCGCCTAGATATCCCATTGCGAAACCAAAAGCCGAGACTTGATTCCTTGATTCTGTATTTGAAACATTTATGATTAAAGAATCATAAAAGATATTCCCTCCTGAAAAACCAATAGTAGCTAAAATGTAAGCAATGATAGCAATTGTCCAATTACCTTCATCAATGAAGAAAAAAGTTGCCGTTGAGATAGCCCCAATTAACATGAAGAAAACAAGCATATATTTCTTTTTGTAAGTGATGTCTGCTAATGCTCCTAAAAAAGGAGCAAATAAAAGAATAAAAAATCCTGATAACGAATTTGATATGCCTAACAAAGCCGTACTTTGAGTATCATTTAAATTGCTTGCCCAAAAACTTTTAAAAAAAATTGGGAAAAATCCTGCTATAACAGTTGTTGCAAATGCTGAATTTGCCCAATCATAAAACGCCCATGATATAACTTCTTTACTTAGTATTTTTTTTTCTGTTTTCATAAAAAAACGCAAAAATAAGTATAATGCATCTATGTCAAACGATCTAAACGATTACCAAATCACTAGAAATTTGATCATTTTCTTTATTGTTATTGCTGCAATAACTGCAATCTTAGCTGGATTAGGTATGTACATTCAGGAATCTGACTTTAGAGCAAATTTAGAAGAAGAAACCAGAGAATCTCTTAATGAGTAAACTACTCACCTAAATTAATTCTCATCTCTTTTATTGCATCAATCCAAGGCTCCGCTTCTTCTAATTGTTTAGACAATCCAAACAGCAAGGATTCATTCCCAAATGAAGCCGTAAACATTGATCCGATTGGGAGATTTTTAGAAGACCTATGAAGGGGTAAAGAAATTGATGGATGTCCAGATTGATTAAATATCCCTGTAAATGGAGTGTAAGCCATTAACTTTTCTTGATAATCTTTAAAATCTGTCGTGTTCAAATCTATTTCACCGATTTTTACCGGTGGTTTTGCTAGGACAGGACTCAGCAGCACATCAAAATCCTTAAACATTTTTTCAACTTCGTATCCTATTTTATGATTCGTTTTTACGGCTTGAATATAATCTTTTGCCATGACTTCTCTACCATTCTTTTGCATTTGTAAGGACACATTTTCCAATAGAGAATTATCAATTGTTACATTTAACTCTTTTTCTACTTCATCAATTTTATTAGCCATACTGGAAGATATAATTACTGCAATTGTGTTCATCATCTCTTCATAAGGAAGGTTAATTGTTTGATTTTCTACTTTATGCCCCAATGATTCCAAAAGGTTTATCGTTTTTTTCATGACCTCCATAACTTCATTATCTAGTGGAACAAAATCTGGAACAATGTAAGCAATCTTTAACGATCCGATTTTATTTTCCAAAGTCGAAACAAAGCTATTTTCCTGATGAGGAGCATAATAAGGACTTCCAACTTCTGCGCCTGCGGTAACATCTAGTAATAAAGCGCTATCTCTTACTGATATAGAGACACAATGGGCGATCGACTGTCCAGCCCAACCTTCAAAAACTCCGGGGCCTCTTGGGGTCCTAGCTCTAGTTGGCTTAAGACCTACCAATCCACAACATGAAGCAGGGATTCTTATTGAGCCACCTCCATCAGTTGCTTGAGCCATTGGAATTATACCTGCTGCTACAGCAGCGGCTGCACCGCCACTTGAACCTCCGGCAGAATGATCTAGATTCCAAGGATTTCTTGTTGGACCATGCAATATTGGCTCAGTAGTAACTGTCAAACCAAACTCTGGAGAGTTAGTTTTTCCAAAAATTACTAGGCCTGCATCCAAGCATCTTTGAGTTAACGTATCAGTGTATTTAGCTATATTCTTTCTATGTAATCTTGAGCCGTCTGAAGTAATGGTTCCTTTGAGAGAGGCATGTAAATCTTTTAATAGAAACGGTACCCCATAAAAAGGACCAGACAAATTTGTGTCTAGCTGCTCCTTTGCTAATTCAAAGTGTCTTTGAGGAATTGCGTTGATTAGGGGATCAATGGTTTCGGTTTGAAAAATTGCCTCGTCTAATAGCTCTTTAGGAGAAATTTCTTTCTTCTCTATAAGATTTGCTAATCCCGTGGCGTCAAAATCCTTGTACTCTTTAAACATTTTACCTATCAAAAATAATTTTTTCTGAAGCGGAAGAATCTGTAGCCAACTTACCATCCATAACTATTACTTTCCCATTAACTATCGTTCCAAAAATTGATGAATTAAATATTTTTCCATCAAAAGGAGTCCAACCACATTTAGTCAATTCTGTTTCATTAGAAACTTGAGTTTTCTTATCTAGATCAAAAATCATCAAATCTGCTTTGAACCCCTCTCTTATATACCCTCTATCTTTGATACGAAATCTGTCAGCAACTTTATGGCTCATGTAAGCAATTACCTCTTCTATAGAAAAAATTCCTTGTTTTTGTAATTCCATCATAATGTGAAAAGAGTGTTCTATTAAGGGAATGCCAGCAGCTGCCTCAAGATAGGGCTTTTTTTTATCTTCAAAATTATGAGGTGCATGATCTGTGGCTACATAATCAATATAGCCATCTTTCAAAGCCTGCCTTAATGCATTCTTATCGGAAATTTTTTTTATTGCAGGGTTGCAAACAATTAAATTCCCGAGCTCTGAATAATCTGTCTCATCAAACCAAAGATGATGGACACAAACTTCACAAGTAATATTTTTTTCTTTGACGGGAGCATTGCTAAATAATTGAATTTCTTTTTCTGTAGTTAGGTGTAAAACATGCAGATCTGAAGAATATTTTTTTGCCAGATTTATCACTTTTGATGATGAACGATAACAACAAATATCATCTTTTATGATTGGATGAAAACTTGCATCAATTTCTTTATTTTCCATTTTCACTTTTTCAAGATTGTTTTTCATTGTTTCGTTATCCTCACAATGAGTTACGATTGTTACAGGACAATGTTTGAATATCTCTTCTAAAGCATAATCATCCTCAACCAGAAGTGTTCCTGTTGAAGTCCCCATGAATACTTTTAGCCCACAATTTTCTTTAGGGTCTAATTTTTTTATTTCTTCTAAGTTTGTTTCCGTGGCACCAAAATAATAAGAATAATTTGTCCAAGATTTCTCTGCTCCTAATTTATTCCTGGCTGCCATTAACTCTATAGTTGTTGTATTCGGATCGACATTTGGCATATCAAATGTAGAAGTGACTCCTCCATGAACTGCAGCAAGCGATTCAGATCTGATATCGCCTTTTTTTGTTAATCCAGGATCTCTAAAATGAACTTGATCATCTATTATCCCAGGGGCAACGAACCTTCCTCCGCAGTCAATTACTTGCTCCGCTTCGCAGTCAATTATGTTAGATATTTGATCAATTCGATCATTTTTTACAGAAATATCTACAGGTTTAATAGTTCCTTCATTGACTAAGTTACAGTTTTTTAAAATTAAGCTAGCTTTCATTTAAAAATGGATTAGATAATAAAAAGAACTTCTTTTTTATTAATACTTTCTTTGGGTCAAATTCTACTCTAGCAGGAATAGATTCAAAAGTATCATAGATTTCAAAAATTGATTTTGAATAAAACTTCGAAAGCCCTATTTCGTTTCTTAAATACTTTGCGGTCATCAAAAAAGTAATCAAAAACCATAATTTTTTTATTCGCAAAGAGAAAATTCCTTTAAAAAAAGATTTTAATGAGAAAAAATCCATTATCAATATAACTGAATTAACCTCCTCAAGATTTTCTATAATCTCGCCCTGCTCAGATAAAATAATTACTCCACTTATCTTCATTAAATCTTCCTTACAATAATTGCTCCATAATTATTACCCATGCCTTCTTCATATTCACACTTTATTCTATCTAAAACAACTTTCACTAGGGCATGCATCTTTTGACTATTCCCACATATGATTTTCAAAGGCATGTCGTCTTGATTTAAATAGACATAGTTTTCTACCATCAAATCCACTTCGTAGTGTCTTATGCCATGTAAATCTAAAGTATTTAACTTCATTTAACAAAATAAGAAATTTCTATTCCATCAGGATGAGATGAAGAATATTCTCTCAAAGATGGGATAAACTTACTTGAAAAATTTGGACTTGTTCTTACAAAATCTAAGTAGTCTTCTAAGTGAAAAAGTACAATATTGTCTGCAAAAACAACTGCACCATCATTAAGACAATCATGCTTAATTAATAATTTTAAGTCTTGCAAATATGCTTCTTTCCAGTGATCGATGAAAATAAAATCAAATTGCATATTTAATTCAGGAATAACTTCAGAGGCCTTGCCTTGGAAAAAACTCACTTGTTCAGCTAAACCTGCAAAATCTAGATGTTTTTTAGCGATTTCTAAAAAGTTTTCATTTACATCAATTGAGTGAACATGGGCTCCCTCGGACATACTCCGAGCAATTCTAATAGTTGAATAACCTAAATAGACTCCTAATTCGAGTATGTTTTTTGCCTGACTTGATCTTACATATTCTTCTAAAATTTGACCTTTTTTGTCGCCGATATTCATCAAAAAAAATTTTTTGTAACCACATTCGTCTATGGCCTCAAGTATGCTCTTTGGATCGTTTTTTTGGGCATTGCTTAAAACATAATTCAAAACACGTTTTTCCTTGGACATTTCTGTATTTAATTTTGAAATAAATAAATTTTTCAATTCACTTAAAACTATCTCCATCACGCCATAGAAACTTTTTTTATTTATCTGAAAAGGAGTTCTAGATTTTTTTTTAAAATTTTCTTTTGAATTTCTCATAGGAATATAATAGTTTAAACTGCTTAGAATTTTTTATTTAAGTTTTTATGTTACGTGCTTTTTATGCATCCAAAGAATGGGCCTTATGGGCTTATGGTGGTTTGGGTCTGCTTATAAGCTCACTTTGGGTTCAAGTTCAACTGACAGTCGCAATAAACTCTTGGTATGGAGGCTTTTATGATCATTTACAAATTGCAGCTGAGTTCAAAGATGATCCGCAAGAAGGTATAGATATTTTTTATGATTTTTTAATCTCTACTGATTTTTTATTCAATGGCTTTGAAGGTACACCAAGTTTTCTTGTCATAGCCATGCCCTACGTGCTTCTAGCAACTTTTACAGCATGGTTTACTAGAATTTATGGATTAAGGTGGCGACAAGCAATTACCTTTAATTACATTCCCAGATGGCAAAGTGTAGAAGAAGAAATTGAAGGCGCCAGTCAGAGAATCCAAGAAGATTGTAATAGGTTTGCTCGAATTGTAGAAAGTTTGGGCTTACAAGTTGTTCGAGCAATCATGACTTTGGTGGCTTTTGTGCCTGTTTTATGGGCTTTAAGCGACTCAGTTACTATTCCTTTTTTTAGCGACATAGAAGGATCTTTAGTTTGGACGGCTTTATCTGTTTCTATTGGAGGACTGATTATCTCCTGGTTCGTTGGATATAGGCTTCCTGGACTTGAATACAATAATCAAAAAGTCGAAGCTGCTTTTCGTAAAGATTTAGTTTTAGGAGAAGATGATAAGGTTAATTATGCTCAAACCGATACCCTCTGGTATCTTTTTACCGGGATAAGGTTTAATTATCAAAGACTATATCTTCATTATGGATATTTTGATATCTGGATAGAAAGTTATGGGCAATTTATGGTGGTTGTCCCCTTCTTAATTATTGGGCCAAGTTTATTCACGGGAGCAGCTTTATTAGGCGTTGTTATTCAGATTTCTAATGCCTTCGATAGAGTTCATAGCGGTTTCGCGCTATTTTTATTCAATTGGACTACGATCACAGAATTAAGAAGTATTTGGAAACGACTACATGAATTTGAAGCGAACCTTGAAAGGTTTTCTACTAGCGACCAAATTGAATCTAAATCTGTTTAAGAAAATCTAAAAGAAATCTATTCACTTCTTCTGGCGCTTCTTGTTGTGTCCAATGGCCTACATCGTTTATGAGCTCTGTCGCAATCAGATTTTCATAAACAGGATCAAAAACTTCCTTTAAGTGAGCGGTATCTTTATAACCATCGCCTACAAAAAAGTTTACAGGATCAAGGGAGCCTACCATTAATGCAGCAGGCTGTTTTAATTTTTTATCTCGATAATCTTTTAGTTCTTCAAAATCAATCCTTTGCGCTCTGTACCTGTTCAAAGGGCCTCGCATGCCGCTATTTTCAAATTCATTGATCAGGTAATTCATTTCATCTTCGTTAATCCAATCAGGATAAGAATTAAATTCAACCACGTCGTCTAAATATTTTGCATCTGGCCCTTTAGTCATTGCATTTAAAGGATTTTCAAATTGCTTATTCATACCTCTTGCGTCTATTGAAAAATAAGTTGATTCAAGATACTTCCTCAAGTTTGGTTCGAATTCTGACTCTGCAACTCCTTCTTTTTGAAAATAAAGTTGATAAAAAAACTTATCCTTGTAGATAACTTCAAAAGCATCTAAAGGAGAAATCTCTCTTTGAGGAAAGTACGGAACCGATAAACCTGCCACCGCAGAAATCCTATCCTCATTAAGCAAACTGGTATACCAGACAATGGGACCGCCCCAATCGTGACCAAATAATACGGCTTGATCTTCTTTAAAAAAATCTATGATGCCAATAATGTCGTCGCCTATTTTCTTAAGGGTATATTCTTCAATAGGATGAGGCTTATCAGAACCGCCATAACCTCTTACATCAATGGCGACTACTTTATAACCAGCTTCTGCTATCACTGGGATTTGACGTCTCCAACTAAACCAGCTTTCTGGACAGCCATGCACCATGATAACCAATGGGCCTTCGCCTTCGACAGCCGCTCGGAGAGTGATATCATTTGTGTCAATGAACTTAAATTCCATTATTTGTAGTAAAATACACTAGTGAGTAATCTTAAGGCAAAAATAATACCAGTTACACCTTTAATGCAGAATTCTTGCATCATTTGGAATGAAGATACAAACAATGCAGCTGTAACCGATCCAGGTGGAGATCTAGAGAAAATAGAGTCTTATTTAAAGGAAAATGATTTAAAACTGATAAAAATTTTTATTACCCATGGTCATTTAGATCATGCCGGCGGAGCTTTTTCTCTTTCTCAAAAATATAACGTTCCGATTGAAGGCCCTCATAAGGAGGATGAATATTTAATATCTGCGTTAGAAGAACATGGAAAAATGTACGGACTTGCTGATTCAAAAAATTTCTTACCTGATAGATGGCTTGAAGATGGCGATCAACTTGAGTTAGACGGGATAAATTTTGATGTTTACCATTGTCCTGGCCATACTCCTGGGCACGTTATTTTTCATAACAAGGAATCTAAATTCGCTATCGTTGGAGACGTCTTATTTCAAGGTTCAATTGGAAGAACTGATTTTCCAAAGGGCAATCATGCAGAACTAATCAATGCTATTAGAACGAAACTTTGGCCATTAGGCGATGATGTTACTTTTGTTCCTGGACATGGACCTGTCTCTACTTTCGGACAAGAGAGATTGACTAATCCATATGTGGCTGATCAATTATTTAATACGTCTAATTCAGAATAAGAAGCTCTTTCTAAAGCCTCTAATATATTAATACACCTTTTGTCGTAATGCGGAGAGAGTTGCATCATTGCAGTTCCGGCAATACCAGAACTTGGGTCTATCCAAAAATATGTATTACAAATTCCAGACCAAGCTAATGATCCTGCTTTTCTTCCACCGGGTATATCTTCTAAGTTTGTTAAAAATCCATAAGTAAATTTCTTTTTAATATCAGGATACCACTCGTGAGCATGTATCAGACTCGGATTATAAGTCGGTTGGAATTCATAATTTAAATCTCCAATTTGATTTGTCTTCATTAACTCCAAGGCTTTGGAACTTATAAACTGATTTCCTTCAACTTCTCCATTATTTAAGAAAAGTCGCATGAATTTACAGTAATCGTCTGGAGTTGAATAAATACCCCCGCCACCGTAAAAAAAATCTGCAGTTGAGTCATCAATAAATTCATCAACATTTACAAAGGTGTCATTATCCATTGCATGTAACACTGCTATATTTTTGTTTCCAAACTTGCCGGCATCGAAAGTAGAGTCGTTCATGCCAAGCGGTAAAAATACCTCGTCAGTAATAAAATCATTCAGATTTTTAGAAGAAATTTGCTCTATTATTTTTCCTATCCACCCAAGACTTATACCGTACTCCCATCGAGTTCCCGGCTGATAAACTAATGGGGCGCTAAGTTGGGATCCGTCTTTACTTGTCAAAGATGAGATTTGCTCATTTAAAACTAAATTGCTTAAAACAGGGTCATGAAAATCATAACCAAACCCAGAGGTGTGGGTCAAAAGCTGATGGATAGTAATGTCGGAATTAAGATCTTCATAAACAACTTTATCATTTTCAAGTTTGGCTACTTTCAACTCACCAAGCTCAGGGAAATATTCTTTTGCAAGCCCATCTAGTTTCAATTCCCCTCTATCAAATAGCTTAAGAGCGCCCAAAGTCGTCACAGCTTTTGACATCGAAGCAATTCGGTAACGTGTCTGGTTGGTTGGAGGTAAATCTCTTGTTAGATCTTGTGTTCCATAATGTTCATATAAAACTGTATTATTTTTATTCGTGATTGCGTAGGAAGCAAATAATATTTTTTCTTTTTTCAATGCTGCTTCAACTTGGTTGATTATTTTATCCATTCCAATAGCTTATTTAAAAAATTATGATTGCTCAACCCAAATTGGAGAAGACCAAGCTCTCTCCTGAATGACAGTTGGAATATCTGGTCTAGGGGCCGACCCATTTTTTATCGCGTCCCAAGTAGACCATCTACATGATGGATTTTCTAAAACTCTTACGTAATAAAAAGTATCAACATTTGCTTCAAAGTCATCATCTTGCCAAATTACTTTCAATTCGCTTGCTCCTAAATTCTCAGAAGTTGTGCAATCTTCAATATTCACAACTGCACCATTGTCTGGACAAAGGCCGGTTTCTTCATCCGGACTTAAACCGTCTGAACAAGCAATATCAAATACCTTTTCAACAATCTCCTTTTTGTAGCTATCATCATACCAACCTTTAACAACTTGGATTCTTTGTAACGGTTGACTCATCTCGTCTTGAAGCGCCCAAACATAAAAAGTTGGCTTGCCATCAACTAAGTTTAAAGAACTACCCATTGGAACAGCATTTTTATATAAATACGAAATTTCATCTTCTTCGTCTGGATTTAAAAAATTTTTACCAGCAAAAAATCTTAATTTTATTCTTGGCCCAGACGTGGCATAAGTTTCTCTTTTTTTCATCCCATCAAATATATGTTCGCGAGTATTTGCCTCAGCCCACACTGCTGCTAAAGCTGAAGACGACATTAGCGCATTTCGTTTTGAAAGAAAGTACCTCTGATCTTCCAGAAAAACTGTGTCCTGATCTAATCGTTTTGCTACATCTGTATCGATTGGAATTGAACTTCTATACGCAATATTATTATTTTGAAGCGGAGTGGCTCCTGTATTATTTTTTTCTTCAAAGCTTGGGGCGGCATTGTGTGCATCAGAAGATCCAATGAACCCAAATTTATAAGGGTTGCCTCTATTTTCTTTTTTTAACGCCAACCCTTTTTGTAATGCTTCTCTGGCATAACTTCCCGAAGGTGAGCTATAAAGTTGAATGTTACCTTTTCTAGTGTTTAAGATTGCGTAAGAGGCCCAAGGATCATTAGGAGATAACTTAGGATGGGTCTCGGATTGACCTTTTTGCTGAGCTATTTCTATTATGGGTTCGTTTCTCATTCGTTGTGAAGAATAATCTTGATCAATTGGCCGTCCATCTGTGTAAGTGTTTGGAAAGGCATTGCCATTTGAGCCGTTGGAATTATGAAGAATAGCAATTGAATCAACTCCATTATTTCTCAAATTATCCATCCAATCCCAAAGATCTTCTGGATAAGAAGAATCAAATCTAGAAAATGGTCTGACGGGTGCGAGGTGAGAGTTAAAGATTACGTTTCGATGATAAGAAGCGGTTTCAGGTTCTTGCGTTCCAGTGGTCCATTCATAACCTATAAAAGTTGTGAACTGGCCAGGCTTATAATTCCTATTAGCCGCCATGACAGTTTCTTCCCAACTTTCCAGATGAGTCTCATGATCGTACCCACTTGAGGCAAACGGAACATAATCAAAAATATAGGCTTTTACGATATCGAAAAAACTTCCTCTGCGAGTAACATCCTCCCTGAAACTTTCTCTAAATAATTTAATTCTCTCAGCCGCTTTTATAGTCGTGTAGAGGTCTTTATTTGAATTGATGCCCTTGTATTTAAGGAATTGTTCAGCATTAAATTTAGGATTGTCTGCAGCCCATTCTTTCATGACCCCTAAAAAAATAGCATGATCAGTGACCGCTAAAAAATCTAACGGTCTTGCAATCTGGAGTTCCTCTCCGATGGCGTTATAAACCTTATTTCCTTGCGCGTATTCATAACTTGCTTGCGGATCTAGATTTGTTCCTAAAAGAAAGGCATCGAACGAATAACCAGTATGCACATGTGTGTCGCCAAAAAAAACATTCTTATTTGGATTCAGTGAAATTTCTTCTGGTTTTGGAGAATAGTCAGAATCGAGAATAGTTTCGTATTCGTCACTACAACTCACAATAAATAAGACAAGAAATAAAATACCGAGCCTTTTCACTCTT
>MDTE01090250.1_pt1 | contig 25322 bp, 22 predicted proteins | sample 811231 | NCBI WGS metagenome assembly MDTE01 (sample SAMN05326651, study PRJNA326480) | marine metagenome | isolation source: seawater | place: Indian Ocean: Red Sea | collected 2010 | reverse complement strand
ATGGTATTAGTAGGTCTTCCCCAAATAATGAGTTAATAAAAAATTTTACTCAATATTTTTCTTCAAAATCATCAGAAAAAGATTTATCTAATTTTATTAATAAATGCAAGCCTGATTACATTTTCCATTGTGCTGGAAGGACTTTAGTTAAGGAATCTTTTAATAATCCTAGTGCCGATTTCAAAGATAATACTATAATGACCTTTGAATTTCTCAATATAGTAAAAAATTTTTCTCCAGAAAGTAAGATTTTTTTCTTTTCTAGTGCAGCAGTTTATGGTAATCCAAATTATCTTCCAATAGATGAGAATTTTAATACTTTGCCTCTATCGCCATATGGATTCCACAAAATGTTGGCTGAAGAAATATGTAGAGAATTTTCTGAAGTTTATTCTTTAAGAATTGTAATTTTAAGAATATTTTCTGCATATGGAGAAGGCCTCAGAAGACAAATATTTTATGATCTAATGAATAAATTCCATTATATGCCTGAAGTAAAACTCAAAGGTTCTGGCAGTGAAACTCGAGATTTTATTCACGTTTTTGACTTGTGTAGAGCTATAGAAATTATAATGAATACTAACAATAATTTTTTAGACATATATAATGTAGCCACTGGAGAGGAGACATCAATAAAAGGATTAGCTGAAATGATTTCAGAAGTAATTAATTCGGATAAAAAAATAGTTTTTGATAATATCCCTAATAAAGGAATGCCTATTAATTGGAGAGCAGATATAACAAAATTGAAAAAATTAGGTTTTAATAAAGCTGTAGATATATCAGAAGGTATAGAAAAATATGTTAAGTGGTTTTCTAAAGAAAATTTAATGTGATGAAAAAAATTAACAAGATTTGTCTCATTTTAAAAAATAATAATGACTGGGTTGGGGGATCACAATATATAAAAAATATTCTTTTTTCATTCGCTTATTTAGATAAAATCGAAAGAAAATCTGTTGAATTACATTTAATAACTTTTGATAAAGATCTTAATAATTTTGAATATAGAGATTTAAGTGATTATTTTTATTCTTACGCATCAGTAAATAATAAATTTTTGAAAGAATTTTTATTGAAATATGGTCATTTAAAATTCATAGAATATTTTTTTATTTCATTTATCTTAGTTAAGAATAAAATTAATTTTGTTTTCCCTTTCCCGAATCTTTTAAATAAATTTGGAATTAAATCAGCATTATGGATTCCTGATTTTCAACATCACTACCTCAAAAGTAATTTCACAAAAAAGGAATTTTTATTTAGAAATAAAAAATTTAATAAAATTTTAAAAAATACCTCTAATGTTGTTTTAAGTAGCATTGATGCAAAAAAAGATTTATTGAAATTTTATGGTAAAACTAAAAAAAAAATTACCATTCTTAATTTTAGATCAGATATAAATTTTCATTGGTTAAATGAGAATCCTTATAAAACAGTGCAAAAATATAACTTACCAAAAAAATTTATGATTGTAAGTAATCAATTTTGGAAACATAAAAATCATATATTAGTTTTCGAAGCACTTAGTTATCTCAAAATAAAAAAAAATATTACTCCACATATAGTATTGACTGGCAGATTATTCAATAATGATCATGAATATCTTGATCAAATACTAATAAAAATACATGAACTAAATATCAGTAAACAAATTTCAATATTAGGTCTTATCGCAAAAAAAGATCAATTTAATTTAATGAGGCAAAGTATTTCTATTATTCAGCCATCATTGTTTGAAGGTTGGAGCACAATTGTAGAGGAGGCTCGCTCTATTGGAAAAAATATTATTTTGTCAGATTTAGAAGTACATAAGGAGCAAAATTATTCAAATTCAATATTTTTTAAAAGGAATTCATATAAAGATTTAGCAAAAAAAATAGAAAAGGTATTAGAAAATTGTAAATCAGGTCCTGATTTATTTACTGAAAAGAATTTTTCTGCAAAAAATAGTAAATTAATGAAGGATTTTGCTTATAATTTTATAAAATTATCAAATTCTATTTGATTTTAATTTTCAATAGAATGCATAACTATATTCTAAAATTAAAATTTTGATAATTTTTTTTAATTAATTTCAAAAATTTATCTATATAGTACGAAGGGTTATTTATCAATATTATTGTTTTTTTTAAGAAAGATATCTTAAATGAATTTCTAAATGTATATTTGTCAGCATGCAGATCAATTATCTTTTTTGTGGGATGTTTTAATTGATTAAATGAATAATTTTCGACTTGTTTTGAAGGGAAAATAAAAATTGATTTTTTTAATTTGGTATTAGTTGCATCTTTATCAAAACCAATATTTTTTACTAAATTTTTATTAGGTGTAATATTAATTCCATTTTTTGAAATGCATGTATATAGCCATCTATAAGCCCAAGAATCAGGCTTATTCTTATATTTCAATTGATCCCAAATTCTTATCCAATAATTTTCTTCTGCCTTGTTAAAAAAATAGTTTCTAGTTTTAACTTGTTTTTTAAAATCTTCATAACTAACTAAATTTTCGTCAATATTTAACCATCGATCTTTCCAAGTGGCCCATCCCCAAGAATGAAAATACTTGCTGAAGTAATAGCTATAATGACCTCTAACATTACCATCTTGAAGATTAGTGCCATTTATATTCCAGATATCTTTATCAAATTCATATTTTGCAAGAAGTGACTTGCAAAATATGAAAAATTCCATTGTAGGGATACAATCGTCCTCTATGATGATTGCTCTATCTTGTTCACTAAATATCCAATTTATACTATTTATCATATTTAAACGGCAACCCATGTTTGACTTGTTAAATTTTTTTTTAATTGTGCATTCCCAATCAATATCCTCATGTATTATTTTTCTTGTTTTTTTAATATTATCTATATCTTCTTTATTATTTACTCTTGGACCATCTCCTGCTACGTAAATCAATTTAGGTTTAATATCTCTTAAAGCCTTAATTAATTTATTTGTTTTATTTGGTCTATTCCAGATGGTTAATAATAAAGGTGTATCTATTTGATCCATAACAACACAAAATTTATATTTTACTTATCTCTTCTTTGTTGAATATTTTAATTATTTTGCCTTTTTTAAACTCTATTATCCTATCGCACTGTAATAGCGAATCCTTCGAATGACTTATAGTAATCGTAGTAATTTTTTTTTGCATACTATATATATTTTTTATTACTTTATTTTCTGTTTTTTTGTCTAATGCATTTGTAGATTCATCAAGAACTAGTATTTCAAGATCATTATAAATTGCTCTAGCTATTCCTACTCTTTGTTTTTGACCCCCACTAAGCTTTATTCCATTTTCTCCAACTAGAAAAAAGTAATTACCTTTTCTACTTTTTAATAAATCATCTAAACAAGAAATTTTTATTGCATATTTAATTTTATTCATATCTATTTTATCTTTAGATATTCCTAGAGCAATATTGCTAACTAAGGTTGAGTTGGTAAGATAAATATTTTGAGGAACATTATTAATTTTTTTTCTCCATGCATATAAAAAATCGACATTATCTTTATTAAAAATATTGATTTTGTCTATAAGCAATTCGCCTTTATTAGGTTTTAAAAGTCCCATAATAATATTGATGAAAGTGGTTTTACCACTCCCTGTATCGCCTATAATACCGAGGTTTTCTCCTTTCCTAATTACTATATTTATATTTTCTAAAGAATATCTATCTGCATTTTTATATTTATAAGAGAGGTTCTTTATAATTATTTGCTCTTCGAATTTTAATGATTTATTTATTGATTTTATTTTGTAAAAATTTAATTTTAATAGATTTAGTACTCTTTTTAGACCTTTATCATAAAAGTAAAGTAACTGCCAAGATCTGTATATTGTTTGCATTGAAGGGAGTAATTTTTGGGCTCCCAAAGCAAAAGTACCAATTAGAGGAATTATATTTGATCCCTTTATTGAAAAAACAACATAACCTGATAAACCAATTACTATAAGGCCAATCCCTTCAAATAAATATCTTGGAAAAGTTGTTACATAAGCGCTTAATCCTTGATACTTTCTTGATAAGAAACTAGCCTCTTTATATTGATTTATAAAAAAGTTATGTTTTCTACTCAAAATAATTTCTTTAATAGAGCCAAGACTTTCTTGAATTATTTGTAGGAAATTTTTAGTAGAATTTAACTCATATTTGCTATATAAGTTAATTTTTTTATTTGTAATTATACCAATAATTAAGTAAAGGAAACCTATAAGTGAAACTGAAATAATAGTTACTATATAACTTAAATTTAGTAAACTAATTACTAAACTCACAGAAAGTATAAAACATGTAATTAGTGAAAGTAAATTTTCAATAAAAAAGCCTGCCTTATCTATATTTTTAGTTAAGTCATTAATTATATTTGTCGTACTAGTATTTAAGTGATATTCTAATTCCTGATTTATAATATTTTTAAAAATTTTTTCTTCTAAATAAACTAATAAGGATACTTTAAATTTCATACTTATCCACAAGTTAAATAATCTAATTATCGTACTTATTAAAATTAATAATATAAAAACAATTGTTGCCTTTAAAACTGTATTTGAGGATATATTTAAATAAAATTTATCTGCCCATTTAAGTTTATTAATAACACTATTTTGACTAGATAATGATTCAAGAAATAAACTAGCAGAAGCTAAAGTTATAAACTCTAATACTCCATTAAAAATATTTAGGAGAATAATAAAAAGTAATTGTATTTTTCTTCTGAAATCTATATTTCTATACAAGGAATTTATAGTTTTTAAAATATTATCTTTTTTCATTTGATCAGTTTTTATAAAAATTTTGAATTATTTTTTTAATTTTTAGGAGGACTCTTTTTAAAATACTACCTTTCATCCAACTCATTTCCCAATGATGTAAACCAAAAGAAGACTTAGTAATCATTTGTTTTCTATCATTTGATTTATTAATTAAGAAATTAGGGTAAGGATAAAGCATATTACTTGGAAGTATTAAACATTTATCTCTCGCCTTATTATTAAGATTAAAATATTCTTTAGTTAAAAGACCAGGCCCAGAGTTATTAATAATATATTCGATGTTATTCGAACTGATTTCTAGATTCAAATTCTGAATAAGATTTTCAACAAGAATTGAATTTTTTTTTGACATGATAAATCCATTGGCTATAACTGGATTAAAATCAAAAATAATAGAAGAAACAAAATCATAATGATGTAAGTATTTTGGGATACTCGTTAAACATTCAAAATCTGTATCTACATAAATTCCCCCGTAAATATTAAGTATTTCATATCTTGCTATGTCACTTTTAATTCCTACATTTTTTGATTCATTATATTTTTTTTCATTTTTCATATTTAATTTTAAAATATCCTCGTCTCTCCAAAGTCTATATTCATATTTTGGATTGTATTTTATCCAAGTTTGCATCCATTTTTTGTAGCTGCCTGGAAGTTTTTTTGGCCCTATCCAAATTTGATGAATAATTTTAGGGATTTTAGATTCTTTATTCAGAAAATTGTTATTTTTATTATATTGTTTACACAAAATTTCCCATTGTTCTATATTTTTAATTTTCCGAATAAAGTCCCAATGAAATTTGCTATTACGAAAAAAATCCGATTCAAAAACATTCATAATATTATTTTCTGAATGGATTTTTAGGTAACTTTATCAAATTCCAATTGTTAATTTTTAATTTTTCAATAGTATCTTTAGAAGGATCTTCTTTAAAAAGAGCAACTAATATGATAGAGCATTCTGCAAGTCTTAGATTAGAAAAAAAATCTTTAAGTTTTAAAATAAGTTTAAGAAAATATTTTTTCTTCTTTCCTTTGAAATTAATTGGATTTAAATTTATTTCTTCAACACCTTTTATATAGTAATCATTCATTTTAATAAAGGCTAATTTTCTATAATGCATTGAAAGCATGAATTTCTCAATTTCTCGTAAATTAATTGTGAAAATAAAATTACCAACTTCCTCGAAGTTATAATCCTTGAAGTTTATTTTCTTTTTTAAAAACTTTTTTACTATAAAAATTAGAAATTTTATAACATTAAATTTTCCAGATAATTGATCATTGGGCTCAATCAAAATTACTCCTTTTTTACATACTCTAAATGCCTCATGTAATGCAATCCAAGGTCTTGGGCAATGATGTAGTGCTTCTTTTATTAAGACATAATCAAAGCTATCATCACTAAATTGTAAATTTTCTGCATTTTGTTTACTGTATTCATTTATAAAACCTTTATTCTTACTAACTTTTAGTAATTGTTCAGATAGGTCAGATGCATGAGCATTTGCTCCCTTTCTAATTAAATGATTTGCCTCGGTACCGTATCTCCCATCTCCAATTGTTAGCCAAGTCTCCCCTTTTAGAATAAATGCATCTAATGGCCTTAACATTCTTTGATGCCGCCAGTAATCCAAGGTATCTCTTCTTAGCCAATTTTGAGAAAATTTATTTCTATTTTTATCCTTGATGCATTCCTCCCATTTTTCGTGCTGATTATCATAATTTATTTTCATATAATTTATTGAAATATTTAACAAGACATTTTTTCGAATTTTACTTTATAAAAGCTTCTTAGTAAATTAAATATTATTTAATTAAGTAAAAATTTTATTTTTATAAAAACTTTAATAAAGTGTCTACTGTAATATTTTAAAACATTTAAATTGGCTATTATTATTAAAGATTTTATAAATCATGAAAAATAATATTTATAGATTTGATGACTATGCAAATAGAGTAACAGAGGCTTTGAAAACTGTTGAACAAAACCAAATCGAAATACTTATAAACAAAATTATTAAAAATATAGGAACTAATAATAATATTTTCTTATTGGGTAATGGTGGTAGTCAAGCAAATGCACATCATATAGCTGGTGATTTTATCAAAACTTTTTCCTTGGTTTCATTAAAATTAAAGATTTCTTGTTTGGCAGACAATGTTTGTCACCTTACAGCAGCCTCAAACGATCTTTGTTTTGAAGAGGCTTATTCAATACTCGTTGACAATATTATTAGTAGAGGAGATTTAGTAATTTATCTATCTGGGAGTGGTAATTCAATAAATTTAGTTAAATGTGCAAGAAAAGCAAAAAAAAGGGGCATCGAACAAGCCTCAATAACAGGTTTTAATGGAGGTGCTTTAAATACAATTGTTGATTTCCCTATTCATGTTAAATGTGATGATATGGAAATTTGTGAGGATTTACAATTATCAATTTTTCATTACATTAAACAAAGGTTGATTGAGAAATATAAACATTTATTTTCTGAGGTCAATGTCTCAAAATATAGGAAAAGAACAATTGAGGATTTGATTTCGTGATATATATTGGGAAAGCTCCTTATAGAGTTTCTTTATTAGGGGGAAGTTCTGATTTGGATTGGTTTGTTAAAAATAATGGATATGGTTTGTGTTTAGGTTATTCATTAGATAAATATTCGTACTCAATATTAAATATTTTACCCTCGATAGCAAAAAATGGGATTCTTGAATACTCCACTAGAGAAGAATACAAATTTATAGATGAAATAGCACACCCTATAGTAAGGACGGTATTAACTGATCTGAAAATATCAAAGTATATTGAACTTAAGACTTTTGGCTTTGCTAGTGGGGGATCTGGATTAGGAGGGTCTTCCTCGTTTTTAATTTCATTGATCAGTTCCTTGTCAAAAGCCTTTGAAATGAATCTTTCTAAGCAAGAAATAATTGAAAAAGCATGCTTTTTGGAGATCAATATATTAAAAAAACCGATAGGCAAGCAAGATCAATATTTATGTGGACATAAAGGATTTAGTTCTTTTACTTTTTTTGATAATAATTCTGCAGTAAGGAATGAACTTTCTAAGGCTAAGTTGCAAACTTTGACAAGACTTTGCCAAGATTTTTTTCTTATACCGACAAATAAAAAAAGAAGTTCAGATTCGGTTTTATCTAAAATTAAATCTCATGAGAAATCCAATGATAGAATTTTACAGATAAGAGATATTGCTGAAAAATTTATACTCTTTGATGATGAGAGAGACTATAAAATCGAAGAGTTGTTTAATTTATCAGTGAGAGAATCTTGGGCTATTAAAAAGTCACTTTCACCGGTAATGTCAGAATCACTTTTTGATCAATATGAGCAAATAAATAAGTTAGTTCCAAATAATTGGATAAGATTACTAGGTGCTGGAAGCGGTGGTTATTTCTTAATATCATCTAAAATTAATAGTAGTGAACTAAATAATCTTGCCCATGACAACTCATTAAAAGGTATCTTTAAAGCAGAATTAGCTAGAGAAAATATTGTAGGTTGTCAAATATGAATCATCTAAAATATGATGTTGTATTAGCTTGTGGAGGCTTGGGTTCCAGATTAAAAGAAATAACCAAAGATGTACCAAAACCTCTTTACCCTATTTCAAATAAATGCTCTTTGGAGAGATGTATTGAGGAACTTATTAAATATTCTTTTAAAAATATATTAATAACTATTGGATTTAAAAGTATATATTTTAGAAAATTTGTTATGCAAATTAAAAAAAAATATAAAATAAATATTTTTATCTATGAAGAACCAAAACCACTAGGAGAATGTGGAGCACTTTGGAATCTTAAAGAAAAACTAAACAATGATTTTATTTTTATCAATGGTGATTTAGTATTCTCTATCGATTTTGAGAAGTTAATTAACTACCATACAAGAATTTCTTCAATATTAACTTTAGTTACACATACTAGTGATCATCCCGAAGACTCTGATCTTGTTTCCGCTCCTAATGGTTCTTTAATTAAAAAAATATTTTTAAAGAACTCTAATCAAAATCAAATAAAAAATGCATATTTAGGAAATTCAGGAATATTTTTAGCAAAAAAAAATATCATAGATAAACTTCAACCGCCCCAAGAGAGCGAATCTAATTCTTTTTTTCATTATTGTGTAAAAAAATTGTTTGAACTTGGATTCAATATATATTCTTACAATACAACTGAATATATTAAGGATATGGGAACTCCAGATAGGTTTAGAGTTGTAGAAAATGATCTAAATTTAAATAAAGTTAATTTTAAGAATTATCAAAATAAACAAAAAGCACTTTTTCTTGATAGAGACAATACTCTAATTGAGTGCAATAAAGGTGATTATATTCTTGATTCAAATAATATTAATTTTTTAAATGAAAATATAAAAAAAATTGCTCTTATTTCTAAGAAATATCAAATTACTTGTTTAGTAACTAATCAACCAGCTGTAGCTATGGGGAAATTAACTTTAGAGAAATTAGATGAAATCAATAGCATAATAATAAAATATTGTATCGATCTAGACTTGAAAATTGATGTGGTTACTTTCTGCCCGCATCATCCACATGCTGGATTTGAAGGTGAATTTAATCTTCTTAAAAAAGATTGTTTTTGTAGAAAACCTAATCCAGGATTATTCTTTGAACAGGCATTTTACAGAAATATTCAACTCAATGATTCTTTAATGATTGGAGATTCAGAAGTTGATTTTGTCGCTTCAAAAAAAGCAGGTTGTTTTTTTAAATATGTGGACAAATTATGAGCTACTCTTTTTTTGGCACATGTGCCAATGATCATAAGCAGTTATTTGGATGTTTACATACTATTTTAAATCAAACAATATTACCAAAAGAATTAATTTTGGTAGATTCTGGTGATCATAATATCGAAAAAAAAATTGTTGAAATTATTTCTGAAAAAAAAATTTGTTTTATCTATATTTCACGAAAACTTTCTAGAGTAAAGGCATTAAATATTGCATTAGATTTATCATCTGCAGATTTTTCTATGAGATTTGATAGTAGGGCAAGATTCTCAGAGGATTATGCAGAAAATGCTTTGAAATTTTTAAATAATAAATCTATTAATGCAAAAGTAGTTGGAGGCATTCCTGAATTTAAATATGAAATTGAAAATTTTGAATCGAAATTATGTGCCGAAGTGATGGGCAGGCCATACGTTTTTCTATATCCAAAACATAGAAGAAATAAATTTGAAGGATATTCATCCTCCCTTTATTTAGGTTGTTTTAATACTAAGATTTTAAAACAAATAAAATTTAGAGAAACGACTTCTATAATTTCTGAAGATTCTCTAATTATTTGTGATTTTAATGAAAAAACTTTTAAATCTTTTATATCTCATTCAATAAAAGTTTCATATATTACTAGATCTTCTTTTGTCAATATATTAATGCTTTTTAATACCTATGGATATTGCAGAGCTAATACAATCTTGTTTTCAAAAAGATTGTTCATTTCAAAAAGACATTTTTTTGTTTTTGTTGCAAGTAATTTTTTATTTATAATTTTAATTAAATATTTTTCAATTTCTTCTTTAGTTTTTTTACCTTTATTATTATTTTTATTGAATTTATTTGGCGAAATATTTTTAAAAAAAAAGGATTCTCAATTTTATCTTCCATTTTATGCAACTTTATGTCAATTTTCATGGATAATAGGCTTTATTTGGAATCTTATGACTATCTTTAAGAGGAAAAATATTGAAACTAATTTCATCTCTTGACTAGTAATGTGATCGTAACAGGAGGGGCTGGGTTTATAGGCTCAAACATAGTGTCTTATCTAATAAAAGAAGGGTGCAATGTTTATGTTTTTGATAATCTTTCTTCTGGAAATATAAAGAATTTAGATATTGATAAAATTAAATTTTATAATTTTGATCTTAAATCTGAATACAAAAATTGGCCAAAAGTTTATGCTGATAAAATTTTTCATTTTGCAGCTAATGCTGATGTAAAAGGAGGCTTTCATAACCGACAAATTGATTTTAAAGAGAATTTATTAGTCACAAAAAATATATGTGATTATGCAGTAGATAATGGAGTACAAGAATTAGTATTTTCAAGCAGTGCTACTGTATATGGCGAGCCTGATGTTTTCCCTACCCCTGAGACTTTTACTTCTGCACAAACTTCCCTTTATGGAGCGAGTAAAATTTCATGTGAATCATTTATTGAAGCATATTCAAATTATGGTTATTTTAAATCTTCTATCTTTAGGTTTGTATCCTGGACAGGTAGAGGTTATTCTCATGGTGTCATTTATGATTTTGTTAAAAAGCTACAAAAAAATTCCTCAAAACTCGAAATTCTTGGCGATGGTAAGCAAATTAAATCATATCTTGATGTTAATGATGGAGTCTGCGGGGTAATTAATATTTCAAAATTACAAAATTCTAAATCTTCAATATTTAATCTAGGTCATGACGAGACAATGAATGTTATTCAACTTGCGAATATAGTATGTGATGAAATGAAACTAAATAATGTTGAATATAACTTAACAGGAGGTAAAAGAGGTTGGGTTGGCGATTCACCTTATGTTCACTTGGATACAAATAAAGCTAAGCAGTATGGGTGGAAACCAAAAGTAAGTATTGAAGAAAGCATTAGAAAAACTGTAAATTATTTAATTGAAGATTCCTCTAGAATATTTAGGTGAAAAAATCAAAAAAGATAGTCCATAATTAAAGATTTATATTTTTGAAGAAAACGGTAAATATTTAATATTGTTTTTGGGATAAAAAATTTTACTACAAAAATAAATTTTCTAATTAATGAAAAATTTTTATTTTTTAGAATTTTTACCAATGTATTTATGGAGGGTTTATTTGATGAAATACCGTTTAGATAAAATTTACAAACAGGCTTTTTTATATAAACAATATCCTTAGCGTGATCTAATATTGTTCTCTTCCAAAAACCATCAGCAATAATATGATATTTTGATTCAAAATCAAATCTTTTTGCTAATTTATTTGTAATCATCATTGCCTGATGATTTGGTTCGAAATATCTTAACCACCTTTCAATTTTTGAAACTCTATCTCCTGGGAAAAACCAATTTAAATTATTGTCTGAACAGATATTAGCTTGACCAAATATTATTGAAGAGGTTTTATTAATTTTTTTTGTTCTATTAAATAGTAATTTTAATGAATTATCATCAAAGAATTCATCTCCACTGTTCATAAATATAATATAATCACCTTCAGCTATCATTTTCCCAAAATTCATACATGGGAAAATTCCATAAATATTTAAATTGCGGGAATTAAAGTATTTTATGTCGATATAAGATTTATTTATTTTATTATTAAAATTATTAATTAATTTTTTGTTTATTTGTTGTGCCTGATTACAAGAACCGTCTACAATAATTAATTCAATTTTTAAATTAGCATTCTGTATTTTTAAACTTTCAAGAGTTCTTTCTAAACCTTCTTTATTATCTTTAGTTAGTGAAATGATTGATATATCATAATTTTCTTTTATCACAATATACTTAATGATTTATACTAAAATAACTTAAATTTGGTTTACATATAATATATGCATGATATTGATGAATTGCCAATATTAGTCTTAGCATATAATAGATTTGATAAATTTAAAAAGTGCATTAATACACTTTATTCTCAAGGTGTAAGAAAAATATTTATATCCATTGATGGTCCTAAGAACTCATTGGATATTAAAGAACAAAAAAAAATTGAAAGATTCTGTAAAAAAAATATGTTTGAAATAGATTTTAAATTAAATTTTTTACAATATAATAATGGTTGCAGATTAGGACCAATTAAAGGAATATCTTGGTTTTTTCAGCAAAATAAATATGGAGTTGTCCTTGAAGATGATGTAATTATTTCAAATAAATGTTTAGAAACTTTTTGTTTCTTACTCCAAAAAAATATATATAAAAAAAATTATATGTCATTATCTTCCTTTAATGAATATGCAATAAATGAAAATGAGCAATTATATTCAATGCCAGTTTGGAGAAGTTGGGGATGGGCAACATGGGCAGAGAAATGGATTGAGCATATTAATTTTTCAGAAAAAATTAAGAATTATAATTTTTGGAAATTATATAACTTGTTACCACTTGAATTAAGATCTATAGAAACTATAAATTTATTGAAAGCATCGCAATTAAACCTCCTTGATGCTTGGGATTATGAGTTTAATTTTTCTCACATTGCTAATAATTTAAAATCTCTTACAATTGGAGGCATCAATAACTACGTATACGGATTTGATGATTCTGCAACTCATCCAATTAACTTAGAATCATTAGATATAGATTTTAATCTATTTAATAAAACTCAAATTGATAAATCAATAATAAAAATTTGCAATTATGAAGAATCAAATAAAATAATGAAAAAATGTGGTTTTTTTTATGATCATAAAAAATATAAGAAAAATTTTAATTTTAGTGATTTATTTCTTGGAACAATCTTTAGATTAATATTTTTTCTGAGAATAATTAAAAGAATTATATTTAGAATATTGTAAAACCAAGAAAATAAGGATATCTTATAAAATATATTTTAAGATATTGAGCTTATTATTTTCATCAGGTGGAGGAAGATTAGGTAATCAAATTTTGAATTTGATCCATCTTAAAGCAATAGCTTTTGAGTATAAAATAAAAGTTAAAAAGGTAAATGATTTGTATATTCGATCAAAAAAATTTGGTTTAACATTTAACATAAAAAAAAATATTGTTAATTGGGAATGTGAAAATGAAAATTTAAAGAAAATTATTTTATATAAATTTTTCTTAAAAGCTTATGTAATTTGGATACATTTTTATTATTATTTTCATCCATGTAAAAAATCCTACATAATTGGAGAAGAGAATAATTATCCAAAATTTCTTTTAGGAAATTATCTAGGAAATAAATTAACTATTTCTCAAATAATAGAAAAATCAATTCGAAATAATATAGTTTTAAGTGGCTGGGGACTGAGGGATTGGGAAAATGTTATTAAGCATAAAAAATTAATTATTGAACAAATACTTAAAGGCTTTGACAAATATTCTTTTAAAAAATATAGCTTAAATGAAAAAAATTATTTATTTGTGCATATTAGAAGAACTGACTTTCTTTTTGTTAATAAATTAAAGGAAATTAATTTCTCATACGAAATTTGGTCTAAATCAATTATTGCTATTTGCAAAAAATTTAATTTGATTAAAGTAGCTTTATTTTGCGATGAGGAGGTTCCTAATAGCTTTTTAGAAATCTTAGAAAATTATGGAATAGAAGTTACTATACCTGAGGAATTTCAAAAAAATAATTTCTTGAATTTATATATTAAATATATATCTTATGCTTCTAAAGTTATGTGTAACGCTTCCACTTTAGCTTTAAGTCTATCATTTCTTTTTCATGAAAAAATTTATCTGCCATCTAACAAAAACCATTTTCAGGAAGTGGATTTAAAAGATGCTCATAATTCTTTCCCAACATGTTTAAATTGGAAGTAGAATTTAATATTTTCTCAGAGTCCTATTTTTAAGTCCATTTTTATAGTCTTCATAAGTCATCCTTAAACCTTCCTTGAGGGGGATTTGAGCTTCCCATCCCATTTTTTTTAACTTGGAAGTATCAAGTAGTTTTCTGTAGGTTCCGTCAGGTTTATCGATATTCCATTTTATATTTCCTTCATAAGAGGTTACATCTTTTATGAGCAGTGCTAATTCTTTAATAGTAATATCTAAACCTGTTCCGACATTTAGCCATGTCAATCTCTCTCCATTTTTATCAACTGGAGCATTGGGATCATCTGGATCCCATTGCTCTAATGCAAAAATGCAAGCTTTAGCTAAATCATCTACGTGCATAAACTCTCTTTTAGGCTTGCCTGAGCCCCAGCATTCTATTGTTTCCTTATTCTCAATTTTATGATTATGAAATCTATCAATAAGAGCAGGTAAAACATGACTATTTAGTTTATGGTAATTATCTCCCGTTCCATAAAGATTTGTAGGCATTAATGATATTGCGTCAAATCCATATTGCTTTCTTAACGCTTGACATAATTTCAAACCAGAAATTTTGGCTAAGGCATACCACTCATTGGTCGTTTCAAGTTCACCACTAAGTAAATACTCCTCTTTTATTGGTTGAATAGAATTTTTAGGATATATACAGCTGCTACCAAGAAATAAAAGCCTTTTCACATTATTTTGGAATGAATTTTCAATAAGATTGTTTTGTATTTTTAAATTTTCTAATAAGAAATTAGCTGGATATTTATTATTTGCATAAATACCTCCTACCTTAGCAGCTGCTATGATTACTAAATCAGGTTTATTTTTTTTGAACCAATCACAAACTATTTCATTTTGAGTAAGATCAATCTCATCTCTATCAGGACAAATTAAATTTTTATACCCAGAAAAATTTAATTGCCTCCTTACAGCGCTGCCAACCATACCTTTTGCCCCAGCTATAAATATCTTTTGTTTTTTATTAATTAATGTTTTCATAAATATATAATTTATTTAACTTAATTTGGCTTAGAACCTTTGGCATTAAATACTATTTTGATTGTTTGAATTAAGATCATAATGTCTAGAAATATAGAAAAATTTTTAATATAAAATAGGTCATAGCTTAATTTATATTTTGAATCATCTAATGAGGCTCCATAAGGATAATTAACTTGGGCCCAGCCACTTATGCCAGGCTTAATAGAATATCGTAAATCATAATTTGGTATTTTTTGTCTTAGAAACTTATCAATATTAGGTCTTTCAGGTCTTGGGCCTATTAGACTCATCTGGCCATTAATCACCAATAATAATTGAGGTAATTCATCAACTCTCAATTTTCTTAAAACTCTTCCTATATTTGTAATTCTTTTATCATCTTTCTTTGACCATTGTTCTCCATCATTCTCAGCATCAATATTCATAGTTCTAAGTTTTATAATTCTAAAAGGTTTACCACCAAAACCGTTTCTAATTTGAGAGTAAAAGATTGGGCCATTATCTTCTAACTTAATAAGTAAGGAAGCAGTAATGAGTAAAGGTAAGGTTATTATAAGTATACTTAAACTAATGACTGTTTCTGCTATCCTCTTTAATCTTCCTCTGAGGCTAGATTCGTCGTAACTAAATTGTCCTCCAATTATTTCATTAAATTTTATTAATTGTGAAGGGTATTTATTCAAATATCTTTCACACCAATTAGATATTTTCATTATTTTTAGGCCTTTATTTTTGAGAGTAAAGATTAATTGAATATTTTTTTCTTCTGCAATACTTTCATCATCAACAATGATTCCATTCCCAGAATATTCATTCAAATTTAAGCTTTTGGGACTATATAACTGAATTTCAAAATTTAATTTTTTCCCTATAAACTTTTCTAGTTCCTTCATACGTTCATAGGTTCCTAAGAAAAGCCAATGTGTTTTCTTTACGTATTTAATTGAAAAAAAATAACTTAAAATTATCTGAAAAAAGTTACTAAAAATAAATAATTTTACATAAAAATTAGAAATAAAATTTATAAAATTTGAAAAGGAATCGAAATTCATATAATCCCAATTCCAAAAAACTCTGAATTGGGTAAGAAAAAGAAATAGACTAAAAAATATAGTAAGAGAAGATTGGATAGAATTTCTTAGAAATAAATTAATTTTATTACTAATAATTAATCCGTATCTTCCTACTATGTAACTTAAAATTATCCAAATTAAGGAATTTGATGTTGATAAGAAATAAAAAATAGATTTATTTAAAATATATTCTTTAAAAGTAATTGCGAAAAGAATATTGAAAATCAAAAAATCTACTAAAGATGAGAAAATTAAACTTTTTCTAGATTTAAGCCAAGAAAGTTCAGGTCTCATTTTAAAAAATATCTTGTACTTTTAAAGTAATTTGTTTTTTCATATCGTTATTTTCTACTCCTTTGAGCTTTTAATATTAAATCCAGATTTCATTAAAAGAGCTTCTTTTCTTGCTTCTTCTTTATCAGCTTCTATCATCTCTTTTATAAGTTCTTCTAAAGTGGTTTTGGGAACCCATCCCAGATCATTTTTTGCTTTTTGGGAATCTCCTAAAAGAAAATCTACTTCAGTAGGTCTGAAATATCTAGGATCTATTTTTATAACGACCTTATTATTATCAGATCTTATTCCTACTTCATTTAGGCCCTCTCCTTCCCAAATTATCCCTGTGTCATTCCCATTTCCCCATCCAAGATATTTTGCACTTATTTCAGCAAACTTTCTAACACTTTCTGTTCTACCTGTAGAAATTACAAAATCTTTTGGCTTCTCCTGCTGTAGCATTAACCATTGCATTTCAACATAATCTCTTGCATGACCCCAATCTCTTTTAGAGTTAAGATTTCCTAGAAATAGGCAATCATCTAATCCAGCATCAATTCTGGAAAGCCCCCGTGAAATTTTTCTGGTAATGAATGTTTCACCTCTTCTAGGACTTTCATGATTAAAAAGAATTCCATTACATGCAAACATTTTATATGCTTCTCTATAATTAACTGTTATCCAGTAAGCATACAATTTGGCAACTCCATATGGACTTCTAGGGTAAAAAGGAGTTTTTTCATTTTGTGGTGTTTCCTGAACTAGGCCATATAGCTCACTAGTGCTTGCTTGATAAATCTTTGTTTTATTTATTAAGCCTAATATCCTTACAGCTTCTAATATTCTCAGAGTGCCTAATGCATCACAGTTCGCCGTGTATTCTGGGGTCTCAAAACTAACTGCTACATGGCTCTGAGCTCCTAAGTTATATATTTCATGAGGTTCAATTTCTTTAATAAGTCTGATTAAGTTTGTACTATCAGTAAGATCTCCATAATGCATAAAGAAAGAAGGACTGCTTTCGTGTGGATCTTGGTATAGATGATCTACTCTTTGAGTATTAAAACTGCTACTTCTCCTTTTAATCCCATGAACTTCGTAATTCTTTTTTAAAAGGAATTCTACTAGGTAACTTCCATCTTGGCCTGTTACTCCTGTAATAAGTGCTTTTCTTTTCTCAGAATATATTTTTTTAATTGAAGCCGCTTTATTATTATCCATAATCTAAATATAAAAAATTTTGTTTTGATAAGTAAGATAATTATTATATATTCTTATTTATCTAAGTTTCTTAAATTTATAAAAGAATTTATTTTAATATTTAAAAAGGTTTTAGTACTAGATTTGTTTAGATTGAAAAGTGTTATGTTAATTTTGAGGATTCTTCTTTAAGAGAAGTCCTAAGCCCTGCCAATAATATCCAACATAAAATACTTATTCTTGCGTCAAAATATTGAATATCCACTAAATGAGATAAGAAAAAAATTAAGGATGCCGCAAACCAAGCTTTTTCATTTAATCTTGAAATAACTTTTTCTGTTCCTGCAGAATCTAAAATCTTTTTGAATGATAAAAATAAAAGTGTCAAATAGGATATGAAAATGATTAACGATGGCAAAATACCATAACTAATCGCTAATTCAAGAGGTAAATTATGAGCATGACCAAACCACACTCCACTTTTTAATTGATATAGAATCGGAAAAGAAGCCGCACCCCATCCAAATAAAGGTCTTTCTAAGACGAAATTAAAAGCAGCTATCCATTTGCTTATCCTGGGATATCTAGTTAAATTTTCAAAACCTATATCAGTAAATAAGGTATAAATCCTTGAAGGCACTATTGACCTCATAAAGAGTTGTAATTCATTTGGAAATATTGGTAAAACAGTTAGAGCTAAAATGGAAAAACATAAAAAAATCGAAGGTAAATACCAAAGTAAACTCGAATTACCCATTACTATAGGTGAAGAGATAATTAAACCTAAAATTGCATTTCTCGAATCGGTCATAGAGATAAAAGTCGCGAATAAAATGCAAATCAATACTAATATTAATTTTTTTATAAAATTCTTTCTTGTTTGTAGAAGTGAACTAAGGCAAAATGGCCAGACCATTGCCATCCACAAGCCAGCATAATTTTGATTATTAAATAGACCTGATATAGATCCTATGTCCTCGTAGGGTTTTTGAAACCATACAACTAATCCTTCAAAAAATTCGAAAGGACCATTTATATTTAAGAGTTGAAGAACACCAGAAAAAATTACTGGTATTGATCCACATATTAAGAGCTTAGCTGTAAGTGTTCTTTTCTTGGAACTATCTAAATAGCGTTGGAAACCAAAAAAACATAGAAATAATGGAAGCCAATTAACTAATCCTAATAAAGATAAAGTTGGGTCTATTCCTAAATCTGACAAATATTGATATTTATTAAAGTGCATTAAAGTACTTGTCGCCATTAATAAAGTGCTGGCAATGAAGGGATAGTTCCAAGGATCCTTAAAAATATTATTTTTTTGGGAAAAACTTATAATTAAAGAGATTAGAAGAAATATGATGGCTATTCCCAAAGCAGAAGCAAGTAAAAAAATACCTAATAGGAATGAAATATGTCCTAATCTCTCTATTTTTATTTCTTTTAATAATTGTTGATTGGTAAATTTAATCATATATTTTCTTATATATCCATTATAAGTTTATTTCGAGACTCTAAGTTGCTTTTCAGATCTTTAGTTTACAAAGTTTTCTTAAAATTCAAACTAAATTTGAGGGCCTAAATGTGTCTATTATTTTCAATTCTTTAAGAGAGGAATAATGTCGAATTGTTTTGAAAGGCGATATGAATTCGCCATGTTTTGAACAATAAACCCAGCCGATATTCTTATGCGAAATTAATTTAGGCCTCTCTTCTTTTTTGAGATTATAAAATGTCCTGGTGAATTGATGAGGACCAGTTAAGTTCATTATTCCCTCTTTCGGATTTTTTAAAACCACATCTTGAAAGTAGAGATAATCCTTTTTTATATTTTTAAGGATAGCTCCAATGAATTGAGATTTTTTTGGAAGCAAGAAAAATCCGTTATGAATAACGTGTTGAAAAGTTTTATGAGGTTTATTTTTTTTTGTGGTAATAACTTCTATTTTTCTTGGCTCACAGAGCAAAAGACCTTTAAAATTCTGATCTTGATATTCATTAATAACTATTTCTAAGTTAATTTCTGATTTTAAATCTAACCAAATTCCACCATATAAAAAAATTGAACAGAGCCTAAATATATCGATTTTTTGGACAGGCAAAAATGATTTCATGTAAATTTCAAAAATCAAATCATCTTCAAAGTTCTTCTTCATAAAAGTATTAACTTGTTTGTTGGAGTATATATTTACATCAATTTCAGAATGATCTGCATATGATTGCCACTTCTTCATCATATTTTTCGAAACCCAAAAATTATTTGTACTAGAAATTAGGTTTAATTTTTTTTTAGATGATGTTTTTTTTACAATTGATTCTTTAAGGCGAACATTAGGATATTCTCTCAACAAAATCCTAATTAAATTTTTCCTGACCCATATAAAAATGTTCTGTAAGAAATACATATTATTTACTTTAGAACGCTTCCTGCAGGATTCGAACCTGCGGCCCACTGCTTAGAAGGCAGTTGCTCTATCCAGCTGAGCTAAGGAAGCATTTTCTCATTATATCTGACAGTTAAGACCTTAAAAAAAACTTATAATAATTATTTAGTAATTCCATAACATAAATAAGCTTCGTTTTCTGCAATAATAGATTAGAACATCTTTTATAAATAAATTAAATTGGCAAGGAGAATTACAGAAGATCAAAAAGAGGAGATAATACAAAGTTTTAAAAGGGGTAAAACAGTTGATTTTTTATCACAAAAATTTAATTTCAATAAGTTAACAATAATTAGAAATCTTAAAAAATCACTTGGGCTCACAAAATATGAAGAACTTAATTTATTAAATAAAACCATAAATAAAGATATTAATCTTAAAAAAGATTCTAAAATCGATTTACGTAGAGAAAATTCTAATGAGAGTTTTTCTGAAGATAATCTAGTTAAAATTGAAACTAATAATGAGTTTGCTATTGATCCCTCTTTTATTGAAATTGCACCTTTAGATTATGAAATAGATAATGCAATCCAAAAAGATTTATCATCTATTCCGATTTCTGAAATAAATTTCCCTAAAACTGTGTATATGATTGTCGATAAAAAAATTGAATTGGAAATAAAATTTTTAAAAGATTATCCAGAATGGCAATTTTTATCTGAAGATGAATTAGTCAGAAAAACAATAGAGATTCATTATGATTTGAAAATTGCAAAAAGCCTTTGTAATAAAGAGCAAAAAGTAATTAAGGTTCCGAATACGAATGTTTTCAAACTTGTAGCCCCTTTTTTGCTTTCAAAAGGTATTTCTAGAATCGTCACAAAAAATAATTTAATTGCTTTGTAGCTAATTCAGTCTAATTTTTCCTTATTACCGAAACTTATATTTAAAAAACTACCAGTTAAAGAGCCACTAATGAAACTTACTCCGATAAGGAAACCTATTGGAACTCTTATCGTTTCAATAATTGATAAATTCACCTTTTTTTTGATCGAACTATTTTGTATCCCAATCATTAAAATTACGAATAAGGAAACGTTAAAGGTAAATATAAAAAATAATCTTTTTAACGTGAATAACATTTTATTATCTTTATTTAAATCTTAATGCAAATCGTAAATAGTGCTTTTTTTTAAATTATTCTTTTTTGCTAAGTACTTAGAAGCTTTAGAAAGAGTCATCCCTGCATTTATTAAATAATGAAGTTCTTTTTTTAGTTCAAACTTGTCAAATTCTACTTCTTTATGAGATTTGTTATTGCCTTTAATTACAACTGTGATTTCCCCTAAAACTTCTTTATCTTTAAAAAATTCAATTACCTCATTAATGTTATTACCTATATGCTCTTCAAATTTTTTAGTAAGTTCCCGAGATATTTCAATTTCTCTTTCACCTCCAACATGTTCTTTTAGTTCATTTAATAGTTTTTTCAGTCGATGAGGTGATTCATACAAGATTGTTGTTTTATTATTTTTTTTGATTTCGAGGAAAATTTTTTCTCTTTCATGTTTTTTTTTCGACAGAAATCCCTCAAAAGTGAATTTAGAAGATGGGAGACCACTCGCGACTAAAGCTGTAATTGCTGCACATGGACCAGGGATGCAAATAACATTTATTCCACTCCACCTAGCAGTGTTTATTAGTTCCTCTCCAGGATCACAAATACTTGGCATTCCAGCATCACTTACTAATGCAACTGATTTGCCAGAGTTTAGATCATTAATTATTTTTGACGTTTTATTATGAGCATTGTACTTATTAAAACTTGTTAAATTTTTGGTAAATTCATATTTATTTAATAATTTTTTTGTTTGTCTTGTATCTTCGCAAGCAATAAGAGAAACATTTTTAAGTATGTTAAGAGCTCTTAAAGAAATATCATTTAAATTTCCAATGGGAGAACCCACTACATATAAAAAACCACTTTCAGGTTCTTCGTTTTTATGAGAGGATGTAATTTTAATATTCATTTAGTGATTGATTTACCTCCTAGCATAGATATAAATAATCTTTTAGATAATTTAAGAGATTTTAGTTGGGAAGCTTATGATGTTCTGATTCACTATTCCAAAATAGTAAAAGATTCCAACTATGAAAGCAATATTTTAAAGAATGAGGACAATGAAAATCCAGTAACAATAGCAGATTTGCAAGTAAATGAATTAATCATAAAAAGAATAAATCAAAAATATAAAAATGTTGATTGGGATATTTTAAGTGAGGAAAATATAAAGGTTGATCCTGAAAATTTTGTTTCTAAATCTGACTGGATGTGGGTTCTTGATCCACTCGATGGTACAAAGGACTTCATAGAGGGAACAAGTAATTATGCAATGCATCTAGCCTTGAACTTTAAGCGTAAACCAATTCTTGGAATAGTACTAATTCCTGACAAAGAAGAATTATGGATAGGTTATGAAGGTAAAGTTTGGTGCGAAAAAAAAGTTGGAACAAATCTGAAGCCATCTTTATCAAAAAATGAAAGTTTGAAAGATATGGTTTTAGTAACGAGTAAAAATCATAGAAACAAAACTTTAGAAAAGTTAATCCAAAAAATTTGTTTTTCTAAAGTAATTATGATGGGCAGTATCGGGTGTAAAATTTCATCTATAATTAGAGGTGAAAGTGATTTATTTATATCATTGTGTCTCCCCGGAGGGAGTACTCCAAAAGATTGGGATTTCGCCGCTCCTGAAGCACTTATAAAAGCAGCTGGTGGAGCCATCACAAATATAGATAACCAAGAATTATCTTACGGTAAGAAATATTATGAACAAGGTGGCATAATTGTTGCGTCCAACAATTTCAGAAATCACGAAAAAACATGCATGCTAATAAGAGAAATAATTGAAAAAAATCAAATTTATCCTCTATAAAATTAATTTAGGGGTGCTACAGGAGTTGGAGTTGGTTCAGGATAAGACATGCCGCTATTTTGTGAAACTCCTCTTAGAGTAAGATTAATCCTTCCTCTACTGTCAATTTCCCTAACTCTTACAGTTACTTCATCTCCTTGCCGTACTACATCTTCAACTCTATCTACTCTTGCTTCAGACAATTGAGAAATGTGAACCATTCCTTCTTTACCTGGAAGAATTTCAACAAATGCACCTATTGGGATGATTCTCGTTACAACTCCAGAGAATATCTCGCCCTCGTGAACTTTTCTGGTTAGCCCTTCAATTATTTTTTGAGCTTCTTCTGCCGCGGCACCATCATGTGATGCGATAGTTACGATACCACCATCTTCAATATCTATTTTAGTATTAGTCCTTTCAGTAATACCTTTAATAGTCCTACCTCCAGGTCCAATAACAGTTCCAATTAATTCAGGATCAATTCTGAAGCTTAAAAGTCTGGGCGCATGAGGTGATAAAGATTCATGAGGTTTATCTATTGCTTCCTGCATTTTTTCTAAAATATGAATTCTAGCTGGCCTTGCTTTCTTGATGGCATCAGAAATGATAGAAACAGGCAACCCTGTTATTTTCATATCCATTTGTAAAGCTGTAATACCTTTTTCAGTTCCAGCGACTTTGAAATCCATATCTCCAAGAAAATCCTCAATCCCTTGAATATCTGTGAGGATTCTGATTTCTTTACCTTCTTTGATTAATCCCATAGCAGTCCCGCTAACTGGAGCCTTGAGGGGGACGCCTGCATCTAACAATGAGAGTGTACTACCACAAACAGAACCCATTGAAGTGGAGCCATTTGAACTCAAGACCTCACTAACAACTCTTAAAACATAAGGAAAGGTTTCCTTCCCTGGAAGGACTGGTATAATTGCCCTTTCTGCTAGGGCTCCATGACCAATTTCCCTTCTACCAGGAGTTCTCATTGGCCTAGTTTCTCCAACAGAATAAGGTGGAAAATTATAGTGATGTAAATAAGTTTTTTCTGTGCTTGGGTTAAGGTCATCCATCTCTTGAGCATCACTTGGTGTCCCAAGAGTTGTAGTAGATAAAACTTGAGTTAAACCCCTTTGAAATAATGCTGAACCATGAACTCTTTTTGGAAGAATTCCTGCAGAAGCTGAGATTGTTCTAACTTCATCTAATTCGCGCCCATCAACTCTTTTCCCGTCGTTAATAATTTGCGACCTCATTAATTTCTTTGTAAGTTTTTTGAAGTCTGAAGTTAACAATTTATCATTTTCTGATATTAGAACTTTTAATTGATTATCATCTTTCAATGATTCAATTTTGCTTTGAGTTTCAAGTTTTATTTTTTCAAGTTGAAGATCTCTTTCTTCTTTTGATTGGTCAAATTTCTTTAGAACAATATCTATAGATTTTGAGCAATTTTTTTCTAAGTATGAAGGTAACGTTTTATCCTCTTCAGGTTCCGATGGCTTAATTTGTTTTATTCCTAATTCTTTTAGTAAATCTTCTTGAGATTTAATAAGTTCAGTCACAGCTTCGTAGCCAAAATCTATTGCTTCGATAGTGTCTTGCTCTGATAATTGGTTGGCACCTGCCTCAATCATGACAATTCCGTCAGGTGATCCTGCAACAACAATGTCTAAATCTCCTTTCTCTATTTCCCTATAGCTTGGGTTTAAGATGAAATCATCTCCTATTAGTCCTACTCTAACTGCAGCCATTGGTCCGTAAAACGGTATTTCACCGAGTAAAGTTGCTATTGATGCACCAGTAACAGCTAAAACATCAGCTGGAACCCTTTCATCTAAAGAAAGGCAAGAGGCAACTATTTGTATTTCGTCTCTCATCCATGAGGGAAATAGTGGCCTCATGGGCCTATCAATTAATCTTGAAATTAAGGTTGCCCTTTCAGGAGGACGACCTTCTCTTCTCATGAAACCACCTGGAATTCTACCTGCAGCATAAAGTTTCTCCTCGTAATCACATATCAGAGGGAGAAAATCGGCAGCTTCTTTTTTGGTATTTTTGGTTGCTGTAACTAATAAAGAGGTGTCTCCACACTCAATCATTACTGATCCATTTGCTTGAGGAGCATATAGTCCTGTAGTT
>MDTE01191874.1_pt1 | contig 25326 bp, 34 predicted proteins | sample 811231 | NCBI WGS metagenome assembly MDTE01 (sample SAMN05326651, study PRJNA326480) | marine metagenome | isolation source: seawater | place: Indian Ocean: Red Sea | collected 2010 | reverse complement strand
TAGAAAAGACGGCGGTATTTTAGACGCTCTAAAAATTCTTGCAATGCAAGAAGCTACTGAAGAAAGCCCGGGCGACGGTCTGGAAAAACTGATAAACGCGATGTTCAGCCAATCAGGTGTAGGCCCTGGTGAATTGACAACACCTGCATTTCTTGATCCGCTGTTTGATGTTTACGAACCGGGCCGTGCAAACACTATGGGCCGCGGCGAGGTTCTTCTTGCCTTTAGCTACGCCGACGCCGGCGGCGATCCAGGGGGTGAATACGACGTTACTCTTGAGGGTACGCCGTATCACGTAAAAGACTTGAGAGGCAATGCCGAAGGCAAGTCTGACAAGGATGTGCCCCTTGGTAAAAACGCAGCATGGGACAAAAGCTTGTTTCCTTTTAATGTTCTCAAAGAGGGCGGTGCCAATGTCGGTGAGCTTTCGTTGCAAGGCATGGAAAAAGCATGGCCTACTATGCAAAAGTTCTATGAAGATCCAGAGAAGGCTGCTTCTGTAGGTTTTACAGGCGACGCCGCAAATCCCCAGCAAGTAGCAGAACATTTTCAAGCTAGCATGGATAAGGTCTTGAGGGAATCTGATGCTTTTAAGGGAACCGGTGGCAATGCAGGAGGTGTTATTTTTGCTGCAGGTAGAAAGATGTACTTAGTCCCGCCTGAAGATCTTCACTTTAGTAGAACGTCGCAGTCAGCTATTCGTGTAGCACCGGGAGATAGTGTGCCTTTTGGCACATCAACTGAGAACCTTATGCCCTATAGAGCTGCCATGGCTCAAGTAAAAAAAGAGGCGATTGCAAATATACTTGACGATACATCAGAAATGACGTTAGAGGACATTGTTGCATCAAGAAATTACTGGGAAGATGCCACTGAAAAAACTATTAATGCTGTGCTCAAGCGACTCAGAGAACTAGATCCAGAGCCAAAGCAACCGCAGGGATTTAAGTGGCCCAATAAGTCTGCAAATAAATTACCAAAACTAACTTCAATTCAAAAATACTTGGATGCTCTTCCACCAACACAAGAATTACAGGCTGCGCACCACAAGCCCAGCGGAAATCTTTTTGTAGAGAGCTGCATTCGCAAATGCATCATTAAGAACGCCTACAGGAAAGAGGAAAAGATCCTGAGAGAGCATGCCAATCAGATTGTGCGCGCTCAGAATAAAGCAAAGCCGGCAGTCAAGCGCCTGATCTTCGAAGCATTTTCTGCACAAGAAAAAGATGTAGTTAATCAGCTAGCTGGAAAAGTTGTGGATCAAAAATGGAAAAAAGAGCTTGAAGACAAGGTTGAGGCGCTGTTAGATAAACAGGCAAAGAACTTCTTCAATAATGATCATTTCTATAAGGCAGTTGCTGATGTCTGGAAGCAGCTGATGAGGGTCTACGCCCAAGATCAGTATCAATATGCACGTCGATACACCAGGTACGATGTGCCTTTAGCAAAATATAGGCCGTAACATGAAAATCACCAAACGACAACTTAGAAGACTTATTCAGGAAGCTATGGGAGCAACTGGCGCTAGCGCCGAATTTGATGCTGAGTCAGTGATGCTTAATGGGCAAGCCCTCGACCAAGAAGAGCTGGCATCCCAAGTATCGAGCCCGTCTCAATGGATGGACAACTTTGATCTAATGGGAATGTATGCCGCGCAGGCTTTGCGGGACAACCATGGTGTGACTACAATCACTGATTATGAGCAGCCCGGAAAATCATGGCCTGTCGATGAGTTCATTGCCCTCAAGAAGAGAATTGCTTCAGACTATTAGAACTGTGATACCTCTGTGTGGTCTATAGAGGTCTTCTGATGTACTCTCCTTAGACAAACATATATTCGGTCATATGATTGTTTAAGATGTCTCTAAAGTTAATTCTGAGGACTTCTTAGTTACCCGTATCACCGGTATCGCCCTCGTCGGGCGTTTCATCGATGACATACGCGATTTCTACAAGCGCCCCGGCTCCCGGAGTCACTGTAAAGAGGACGATATTTGCCGCGGCATCGTAAGTCCAATCCCAGTTAAGTGCTCCATCCACGAATACACGAATTGTAGGCTCAACGGGGATGTATGAAAGCGGCCATTCCTCATGAGGCTCTACTTGCACACTAGCATCAGTTACACCGGGCGACCAATCGTCGCTGCAGATATCAACGATGACACCAGAAAAATAGTTTGTAGCATCCATGTATCTGTGACCAATGTCTATTGCATTGACCGTGTGAGCGCATACTGAATCTGCTGTTTCAACGTTAATGACACTGGACAAGTATGATGATCCGCCTCTTTGCGCACCGTACCATGATTTGAAGTCGTCTACATTTGAGAAGTGATCGTCACTCTGGTCTTCTTCGTCAGATACAAAGACAACCAATAGCGCAGCATCTGCGCGCATCCAGGTTGAAGCGTATGGGTTGTTAACGATATACTCATAAGCAGCATCAAATCCTTCTTCACGGTGTCCACGATCCATCGCCGCGTACATAGCCTCAGCATCAGCAATATCATCACCGGGAACAAGAGGAAATTGCGCTTCTGTAGCTGCACTCGATGGATCATTTGAAGTCATAGCTAACCGCCATCCGGATGGAGGAAGTGCGTTAAGCATCGCTTCGATTCCTGCTAGTAAATTGGGATCGTATCGATTCATCGAGCCAGATGTGTCAATAACCCACAAGATATCAACGCCATCAACTGATCTGGGTTGTGTAAATGAGTCAACCCATATTTCGACGTCTTCTTGGTCAGTGGGGACTTCTGTTTCTATATAGACAGGTACTTCGGAATAAACTTCTACCAGCGTTTCCCTCGAGTGTACGAGATAGTTTTCATTACTACAACTTGTAGTAAATATAAGCGCTAGCATTGCAGCGATTGCTGTGCGAAGTTTCATTTCATTGGCCCAAAATATCCTCTATTGCTGCCAGGATCATCTCTTGGCTCCAACCACGGAGTCCCCAAGATATTGTCATGTCCCGGTCGACTAAAAGAAACATGGGCCAGCTAGTAACTGGATAGCCATCTTCACCTGTCGTATCAATTATGCTTCTGTCTGCCATTAGAACTGGCGCAGTTGTGATACCGTAAGTGTTTGCCCACAACTGAACTTCATCTAAACTAACGTCGCCGCCTGTAGTGTCGTCAACTAACAGGGTAACCCAAACAAACCCATCCGGACCGTAAGTGTCCTGCATAATCTGAACATCGGCAGCTGCCACCCTGCAGTAGCCACACCACATTGTGGAAAAATCTAAAAGAATGACTTTTCCATAATTGTCGTAGAGGTTCCACTCGTCTCCGTTTTGATCTACAAAAGTAAAATCGCACGGATGATCACCGAGTAATCCACCACAATCTTCCCATGTAATTGGATCTTCTTCTGGAGTTTCGATTACCGCTGTTGATGCACTATCGTCGTCATTGCTGACGTAGGCCGAACAACCGGTAAAAAACATCAAACAGAAAATTACAAGACTAAAAACTTGCCGAAGGAAGGGCATAGAGAGGGGTCCTCCATTTTTAAGTATGCCCTAGAAGACAACTCTCTCGTAAATTATCCCAAAATTGTTTGGATGTAACTGCGCAGAAGCCGCTCGTTTTGTGCCTTCTTTGTCAGGATATCGAATATGTTCTGGGAGTTCACCCCAGCCGGCATGGCTGCGCTAAATCCTTCAAAGTCCCCTGATTCTAGCATTGTTCGAACTTTGGTACCGCTAATATTGGGAGTGCCTTCACCGCGCGTAAATCCACTAGGATCTTCTTCAGCAGCAAGCAAACATTGCCCGCTAGATCTTAAGTTGCCACAGTATTTTTCAAGATTGGCTTCTGGGTAGTTTTGAGCAGTATCTGTGGGGTCAGAATATACAACGTATGTATCAGGAGATTCTGAATCATTAGCTTGTCCGAGAGTTTCCCATACTTTTCTAACAGGAGATCCGCCATACTGGATATCTACGTTGCCAGGCATTATGCCTTCTAGCTCTTCACGCCAGATTTTTGCCATATCAGCACCGTCAATGGGAAATTCACCCCGTCGATGTCTATTAGAGGTCGATACAAAGAGAATTACTTTTTCGTTTTCTGCAGCAGCTTTTTCTACTAGCGCATGATGTCCAGCGTGATAAGGTTTTGCCGAAACTGGAACTAAACCGATTTTCATTGACGCCTCCACGGTTATATTTAATCTGTAGCATTAAATATGTACATAGAAGTGCGGGTGAAATTCAATGAGACAACATTTAGAAGAAGAGCAGCAAATAAGAGAAATGATTAGAAAGATTCTTTCTGAAAGCCGCGAAGAAAAGCAGATTTTGAAAGAAGAAAATCTATACAAAACTTTTATTGCACCTTTTGCAGATGTAGTAAACGCGGTAAAGCTTTCCGGTCTAGATATTCTCAATGTTATGAAGATGCAGTTTGACGTAATGTTCACACTTTCGCCGTCCAAGCAAAAAGCTGCAATGGAGGCTTATGACTCACGGAAAGCTGAAATTCAAAGAGGGTGGGACGAAATTGAGAAGAACAATAACGAGGCATTAGCGGGCGGAGACGCACAGATGTTAGCGTTTTTGCTAAACCCTACAACAGCTGTTGGCGCAAAATTTGGTATTGGTGCCGCAAAATCTGTCCCTAATACAATAAACTACTTAGACGATGCAGGATGGCGTATACCTTTAGCGGGTATGATTCCGGGTGTACAGTATGACTCTATGAAAGATACGAAAGGTGCCTCGGGTGGAACGCGGTCGCAATATCGCCAAACAACATCCAAAGACAAGGGCGGCTTAATCTCGACGATTAAGAATACAGCTAAAGAAATGGCTGACCTCTTTTTCATAACACACTATGCGCCACCTGGCCCGCTTCTTGCTGAGGACAAGAAGACTAAAAACCCAGGACCACCATGGGGCATCGAAGGGTACGAAGAGAAAGCAGAAGACATGAAGCCCATGTCTAAAGATCAGTTTGAAAAAGAGCTAGAGAGCTATTTTGAGGAAACAGGACTATTCGCTGCTATGAAACAGAAGGCAGATGACTGGATTCAAATGAAAAAAGATCATATTGAAGCCATCATGGAAGCAGGAGAGCAACAGTTGGCCGTTGTCACCGCACTGGGATCTGCTCTAACCTTAGAAGACTTTTCAGTAGCCCTTGAAGATGCACAAACTCTGGGCTTGCAAGTAGAAGGAACTGAGACGGTCGAGGCCGATATTGAGGAAGCTGCACAAAAATTAGTAGGTGAGCAAGAGTTTATTGATGAAATAAAAGCACAGAAAAAGCTCAAGCCCGAAGATGAGATCCCGGAAGAGGAATTGTTAGAATCTGCTAGATCCATAGTCTTTATGGAGGCAAAGAAAGATATTCAGCTGCAATTAGAAGAGGGTCTTCCCCAGCTTCAAGAATCCATCATAGAACAAATAATGCATGATGTTCCGAAAAAAGATCAAGAGACATTTAAGTCAGTAAGTGGCTCTCCCGCTGGTAGAGAATACCTCAAAATGGTCGAAGACGCTGTTAAGCAAGTTGAAGATTACAAAATTGAAGCACTATGATATAGTTGCTCAATAAGCATATTGTCGACCTGGAGGAATAAGCAAGTGCAGGAAAGAAATTCAATGATGTGGGTGCCAGAAATTTGCTACGAAGAAGTAGAAGACGGCATGACATCAAACATTCCGTTCATACATGTGCCTGATGATAAAGAAATGCCGGGCGTAATTTTTATTTTTGAGTCACGTGAAACGGGTGAGTATGAGCCCGGGCCTGAAGGTGAAGAGTTGCCTGTAACAGAGCTCGATCTCCATCAATACGCAAACATGTCTCATCTCAAGACCAGCTTGCCCCCGGATGTATTCGATCAGGTTAGACAGTCGCTTGGTCTTGAGCCCCTTAAAGAAGCTACTGCCAAAGGGCAGCAAATTACACAAAATGTGAGAGACAATCTGTCTTAGCTATCTTTTGCGCTGCTTTGGAATAAGGTGATAGACGTTATCACCGCTGTTTTTAACGTCGCAGAATTCAGCATCAATAGTATCGCGAGGTCGATCTTTCACAATTCGTCCTCTGCTGTTATAAGTTCTTAATGGGCCATCGTCAGATTCTATATCACTGCTAACAAATGAAACATTTGTCATTTTCTTGACCAGTGTTCCATTGTGAGTAATTGCGTATCGAGAGCAGTGTCCAATCGCACCACGCTCAGTAATGTATGCAACGTTTGTCCCGCTGCCGAATTTTTGATAGTACTTTCCGCCAGACAGCGTTTCTTTGATTGTGATAATTCCCAACCCTTTAACTTTCCACCTTTGCCCCGGAAGCACCGCCGCCATATAGTCATTTGATGATGATGTCCAGAGAATAGCTAGACATGTCGCTGCTACTCCAAACAAAACACCAAAAACTATTGTTAAAAAGGGCGTCATAAACTCTCCTGTTTTTTGTAAAATTACCCCGCACGGTGTATTATTGTTTGAGGTAATTGTTTGCTTAACACATGAGGTAAATATGTCGTACATTGATAGTGCCATGGCAAAGAACGCTCTGCAGAAGATGAGAGGGTTCCATAAAGACGTCACAACAGTATATTCTGACTATGGGATGAATTTGCTCGAGAACTTAGGGCGTCGCAACATTGTTATGTCTCAAACGCAAGAAAAATTCTTTGCGCAAGAGCTAGCGAAAAAGTACAAAGGCGTCACAGAGGACGGCCGTACGGGCCAGCCCGATATCGTAATCGGAGAGCTGGGAAAAGAGCTAGAATGTAAGCTAACCAGCAGGCATAAGTCCGGTGCAATAAGCTTCCAGTCAGATTATGAGACACTGGTGAAAAAGGGAAGTTTAGACTACCTGTATGTTGTTGCAGATCAGGACTTTGAGTCATTTGGTGTATTTTTGTTTGAGGGTTTGACAATTGATGACTTTCGACCGCTGTCTACAGGAGCCCGAGGAAAAGTTGCGATGTATAAACACAAAGCAATGAAAAAATGTAAAGCTCTTTTAGGGTCTTTCGAAAATATCAATAATCGTAATTTAGAAAAGCTGGAAGAGAAGCTATCAAACAGTGACTTAGCACCGTATGAGAAACGAAGACTGCAGAAGAGCGTTAGCTATTGGGAAAGCACACCTTCAAAATTCTCTGTACATTTGGAAAAGGTTGTCTGAGACGCATATTTAGCATGTAAGGAGTAATGAACTATGAAACTTGATGCAGATAGATTAGCAGTTCTTTCCGGCCTCGCCGCAGATAATGATAAGAAGACGCTTAATGAAAGCGCAGATCTTAAGACCTTAGTTGAGTCAGAAAATGATGAACTTCAGAAGCTTCGTGATATTATTCGTGAAGAAGTAGAAGAAGTTATGTCACAACTGGCTGCTAAAAGATCAGAAAGAAACTTTTCAGACGCTGTGAAAAATAGGTCCGTCTCCTCTGCCTACGGATACGATCCCACTTACGACGATGCTAAATCAGCGGGATCTCCGCACAACCCGAACCACCCCTCAGCAGGCCTCTTTACGGGCGTTGGTTTTAAGAGCTTTCATAAATAAAAAGTCCTGAACACTTTTAAGCTTACCGTCTATACTATAGAGTATGAGGTGGCTTTATGTATGATGTTGGACAAGTTGTATTCGTAATCTCAGACAAGCATAAACGTGTGTTGCCTGTGCGTGTAGTCGAGCAAGTGGTAAGAAGAACGCTCGATGGCGAATCAGTAGAGTATCGAGTGCAAGGTGATAGGGGAGATCAGACCTATACTTTGAGCTCAATTGGGTCAAACCATTTTAGTAGTGCTCAAGATGTTAGAAAGTACATGTATGATAATGCGACCACTACAATCGATGAGATAGTGGGCCAAGCCCTTAATGTCGCGCAGTCAAAATACAACTACACCGAGACAGTTGATGGGTTTTCCTCTGCTACACCCGAATCTCCGCCCGATATTTTTGTGGCTGAACAGCCTCAAGACTCTGCGAGTGAAGAAGGGTCGACAGCAAGAGTACAATTGCCTGATGGCTCTTATGCGAGTGTAAATGTTAACATTCCCGGGTTATAATTCTAACAAAGAGGTTTAGATGAAAGTATTATTGGTAGATGGCTACAATATGCTCTATAGAGCAAGATCTGGTTGGGCTAAAGGTGACAACCCCATAGTTTATACATTTTTTAGAAGTTTTCGAGCCGCTGTCAATAAGTTTAAGCCCGATCGTGTCTACTTTGTACTTGAAGGGAAACCTATCAAGCGCTTGGCAATGATGAAAGAGTACAAGGCACAAAGAGTATATCACGACAAAGATGACTTTCATCGCCAAAAGAGGCTAGTCATCAACATTCTCAAAGAGAGCTTTCCTGTGCATGTTGTTCGTCACCCTTATTATGAGTGCGATGACGTACTGGCTGAGCTAGCCACAGTTACACACAAAAACGATGAGTGTATTGTAGTATCATCCGACACAGACTTTTACCAGCTCTTACAGGCGCATGAAAGCATAAAGCTTTACAACCCTATCAGAAAGAAGTTCATAGAAAAGCCTGAGTGCGATTATATTTCCTGGAAAGCACTTCGCGGGGACAGCTCTGACAATATTGAAGGGTTTAGGGGTATCGGTGACAAGCGCGCTGCGCTTTTACTCGAGGACGAAGGCGCATTCCAAGCATTTCTAGCTACGGGTGACAATGCAGAAAAGTTCAACAGAAACTGCGAAATGATAAGGTTTCACGACCTTGGAAGTGACTTAGACGATCTTGAACGAAGCGATGTAGAGTTCAATGACGAAAAAATCAAAAGCCTCTTTTCAGACATGAAGTTCTTCTCCATTACAAATGAGAAGTTTTGGCCAAAATTTGTAGAAACGTTTCAGAATCTACTATAGAACATTTACTGTCGCGACAGGGTGTTTATATTTTAACGGTCTATAATAAATGGAGGTGAGCTATGGAAAATGTAGTCTCAGAAAGAGATCTTGAGAAGCTAAGGGCTTCGGGTCTTATTACTAATGAAGAAACAGCTTATATAGTAGGCGACCAAATTGTCGCAGAGAATGTTCTTAGCAGAGAGCGTAGAATTATTCAAACAGCGGGCCTTATTCTGGAGTCTAGAAAAGGGTTACTGAAGGGATAATGAGTAGTTCATATAAAACACTAGTGTTCGGTGATGATGCTCGGGACAAGATCGCAGCAGGAGTGAATATGCTAGCTTCTGCTGTTAAAGTAACAATGGGTCCAAGCGGACAGAATGTAGTAATTGAGAGACCGGGTCAACCCCCACACTTGACGAAAGATGGTGTTACAGTTGCACATGCCATTAATCTTAGCGATAGGTTCATGAACCTCGGCGCACAAATGGTAAAAGAAGCAGCTCAACGCGCAGCAGAAATTGCAGGTGACGGAACTACGACTGCGACAGTACTTGCGCAGTCTATGTACAGCAATGGTCTTCGAATGGTCGCCGCCGGATTTGATCCGACAGAGTTGTGCAGGGGAATGGCTGCCGCAGCATCTCGTGTAGAAGATGAAATAAGTGGTTTGGCGATACCAGTCGAATGCGATGATGATATCATACATGTGGGCACAATTTCAGCGAATGGGGACGTTTCAATTGGTCGACTTTTGTGCGAAGCTGTAAATGCGGTCGGAGAAGACGGATCTATAGCTGTTGAAGAAGCGAAGGGCTTTGACACATCTTTGGATATCGTTGAGGGTACACAAATTGAAAGGGGGTACTTGTCACCTTATTTTGTAACGAATCAGGATAGGATGTTGACTGAGTTTTCAAACCCCCTTGTCCTTCTTGTCAATAAGAAGATCAGCTCTATCAAGGAGATTTTACCTGTTCTAGAGCGGGTTCATGAGGAGCAGCGCGCGCTGTTGATAATTGCCGATGATGTCGAGGGTGAAGCACTCCAGGGATTAGTAGTTAATCGATTGAAAGGCACACTACAAGTTTGCGCAATTAGAGCACCAGAGTTTGGCGACGCAAGAATGAAAGCAATGTCTGACTTAGGGCTGTTGCTAGGGTGCAAAGTATATACTTCAGCAGATTTTGCCTCCAAAGACCCAATAGATCCGGATGAAATGGGAACGTGCAAGAAAGCTACAATAACAGGGGGTTCTACACTCATCATGGTAGGGAATTCCAATAGCGAGGTTGTTGCTGAAAGAGTTAGTTCACTTAGGGAGCAAGTTGAAGAGCCCACGCTGTCAGATCCAGAGAGAGATGCACTGCATCGTAGGATATCGAGACTTTCTGGTGGAATTGCTGTAATCCGCGTCGGTGGAGCAACTGAGGTTGAACTTCGTGAGAAGAAAGATCGAGTCGAAGACGCGCTCTGCGCCACTCAGGCAGCTATCGAAGAGGGAATAGTTCCTGGTGGTGGCGTTGCTCTTGTAAGGGCAGTAAAAGTTTTAGACTCAATTGAACAAAAGGGAAATGAGGATTACAATTGTGGTGTTAGGATAGTAAAGGAAGCTTGCTTGGACCCACTTAGACAAATTGTTTCAAATACTGGCGGCGCGCCCGAAGTAGTGCTAGAGAAAGTTGCACGCGCTAAGGGGGACAAAGGATACGACGCCAGGCGCGAAGAGTACGTTAACATGATGGAGTCAGGAATTATAGATCCTGCGAAGGTCGTCAAGTCAGCAGTTCACCACGCGTCTAGTGCCGCAAGAAATCTACTCTCAGTGGGCTGTGCAATGGTCCAGGATGATGTAGAAATAAGTGATGAAAAAAATGCAATTTTAACTAATGTTTAGTGCAAATAAGAACATAACGTGGTATAATAGTAACATAGAAAACGACAGGTTGGAGGTAAATGCCTTAGACAAAGATTTTATGAGCGAGAGATACTAATTAACGGAATTTTAGTGTAGAGATCTGGTAAACATAAACACAGTATGGAGAAAAAAATGTCAGACCAGGAAAATGTGCATTACACCCGAGAGGTTCTTATGAAGATGAACGATAATCAACTCAACGAGATGCTTGGCTATCTCAAAAACAAAATCGAGTCCGGCCGAAAAGCTGGAAAGAATATGCAGGCAGACGAAGTAGAATTCTGCTACTTGCAAGACGAGTTCTTCCGGAGGTCTCGATGGAACAATAGGAATCGCAATCGTAAGCGCTCCGGTGGCCGACCTGAAGCAGTTCGACCACGTCGTTACAACAAAAACAGTCAACGTCAATAAACAAGGAGGTCGCTTATGAGCGATGCATTACAACAATTCTTTAAGCAGGTTGGAAAAACTGACTTGCTCACTCGTGAACAAGAGGTGGAGCTTTCCAAGCTTATTGAAGCCGGAAATGAAGATGCAAGAAATCATATGATTCAGGCAAATCTTCGTCTGGCAATTAGTATTGCTAAAAAGTACCAGAACCGCGGATGTGATCTTGCTGATCTTATCCAAGAGTCTAGTATCGGCCTCATGAAGGCAGTCGATCGATTTGACTGGCGGAAGGGGTTCAAGTTTTCAACTTATGCATGCTGGTGGATTAAGCAGGCAGTGCGAAGGCATATTGCATCTCACTCTAGCTCCATTCGTTTGCCGTCTTACGCAAAAAATATGATGTGGAAGATTCGACAGACGTCTGAAGAATATGAAGAAGAGTTCGGTGTTCCACCCACAAAGGCAGAGCTTGCAGATTTGCTGGGAGTATCTGAAGATACACTGACAGCAGTGACTGCTTGTTCAACATACCCTGTGTCTATCGACAAGCCGATTCGATATAGCTCTGGTGATTCTTCTCGAACTTTGGGTGACATCATCCCTGATGACAACTTCCCAGATATGGATTTAGAGCTTGACAAGCAGAAGATTGTCGAAGTTGTGAGGGGTGCCCTTACTACTCTAAATGAGCGCGAGGAGAAGATCATGCGTCTTCGTTTCGGCATTGCTGATGATGACACAGATCATGAAAAGCACCCAATTTCTAGAAACAAAGCAATTCAGTTAGTAGCAAACGGAGGAGTTTAGTATGAGTATGCCCAAAGGACATAAAAGCAAGCACGGTTACGCAACCATTTCATCTATTGAAGGGGGAATGGATTATAGAACCATTGCAGAAAAAATGACTGAATCTGGTCATAAGATGAATCATGCCACTGCGAGAAATGTATTTCTTAAGGCAATGAAGAAGATTGCTGGACCTGTTCATGACTTGTTTGACATGCCCATGGATGACGATGATTTGATTCGAACTGCTAAGGACCCACGCTTCCAAGAAAGCATTGTTGATATTCTAGAAGATCATTCAGATATCGAGTTATAGGAGGGAACGTGGGCAAATCTAAACTAACGTGGGAATTTTACTCGGCCAGGCGCAGAAATCTTTCTGTAGAAAAGTATGTTGAGACTAATAACATTTCGTCTTTAGACGAGCTTAGAATCAGTCTTAAACAGAAAGGTGTGCAGCTCCCTGAGCCTGAACTTTTGGAAGGGCTATTTGTTCCGGAATGGACAGGAAAGTATCCTGCTGCGCCGAAAGAAGCAGCCCCCAAAAAGAGAGTAACAACTAAAAGGGGATCAAATGCTAAACCAAGTAAATCATCATCAAAGAAGGCAAAGAAGGCTCAACCACGCTCTGAAAAGAAATCAACGTACTTACAGGCAGCCTACGAATCAGGAGGCCAGGATGATGACCCCGATGCGGAATCTGGAGCCTAATATTTTAGTAGAGCTGAGGTCTGGCAAGTATCCCCTTGTTGACTCTGATGGACTACAATTTTTAGATGTCCCCGGCGGTCAGAAAGGGCTTTTGCTAGAAGAGGTTGGTAGGTCCCCAAGAGACCGACACGCTTGGCATGTTCTTGTCGAGGGAGCAGTAATCTTAGTGTGGGATGACAACTTGGGAGCGCCTTCATTATGATGAGCCCAATTACAAGAAAATGGTTCTGGGGAGCTTTGGTAGGACTAAATACGTTGATGATTTTGTTCAATGCACAGCTCGCAATGTATGATTGGGCCGTAGTAAACTTCCTCTCAGCGCTTGGGTGCTGGGTAGGGTTTTTTATCGCTGAACGAGACTTAAACAAGGAGAAAGAAAATGGCGACGAAAGAAGTGGTAGTTGAGCTAGTTGAGAAGCTGCTGACTCTTGAAAACGAAGTAAAGCTTTTGGGCGAAGAGAAGAAGAATCTGCTGGCATCTTATAAGGACAAGCTTGATGTAAAAGCTTTTCAAGCCGCGCTCAGAATCGCAAAGATTAAGGGCAAGCTTAGGGATACATCTGAAGTAGAGTTCGACAACATTCTTCTAACTGTTGAAGACAAGCTTACGATCGACTGGATTGATTAATGGCTAATAGAACAATACTCACCTATCCAGATTCTCGACTCAGAAAAGTTTCAAACAGGGTCGAAGATTTTGATAATGATTTTGCGCAAGAAGTCAAAGATCTTGTTGACACGCTGGAAGTAAATCGAGGAGCAGGTTTGGCAGCACCTCAGGTGGGTATTCCCAAACGCTTTTTGTTGATTCACCCTGCAGCATTTGATGCTGAGAATCCAGATCCGTTTGAGTTCAATGAAAAGTTCATGCTTATGGTCAATCCAATACTGGACTTGAGTGAGCAAAAGATCAATTGGCCCGAGGCATGTCTGTCTGTCAAAGAGCCTCCTATGAATATTGTGCGATCAAGATACGCAAGTGTAAAGTACCAGAACATCGAAGGAGAAGAAAAGTCTCTTGAGCTAGACTGGCCTTTGAGCGCAGCCCTTCAGCACGAATACGATCATCTGGATGGTGTCCTCTATATTGACAGGATCTCAAATTTAGAGAAGACTCGCCGCGCAAAACAAAAAAAGAAAAGAGAGCGTACCCGCAAAGCAATACGTGCTCAAGAGCGAGAGCAAGATATTTTAGACACTCAAGGGCCGAATGCTTTAAGAAAATACAAGATGCAAAAGGCGGGAAAGATGACAACGTCTATCTCAGAGCGAAAGAAGAAAAAGAGAGCTCAAGTAAAAGCATCGAAGAAGAAAAACCGACGAAAGTAGTCCCGGAGGTCAACACCTGTGAAAAGAGACTACTACGAAGTAATAGGTGTTTCTAAGGGTGCATCATTCGATGAAATCAAGAAGGCTTATAGAAAGCTAGCAATCAAGTATCACCCTGATAGAAATCCGGACGATCCTTCTGCAGAAAATAAGTTCAAAGAGATCGCTGAAGCATATTCAGTTTTGGGCGACGACCAGAAGAGGGCAGAGTACGATGCCTACGGTCATCACGGCCCATCTGCAAGTCGCCCCTCTGAGGACTGGGACCCGTTCGCAGGATTTCGGTCTCATTTTGGCGGTGACATATTCGAAGAGTTCTTTGGCAACCGCCATACAGCAAGCAGGACTAGAAGTAGACAGCAGGCTGCAGAGCCAAGAGGGTCCGACATACTCATTAACATGAACCTTTCTTTCATGGAGTCTGTTTCGGGAATCGAAAGAGAAGTCGTTGTTGATAGAGTAACAAAGTGCCAGACATGTAACGGCATCGGTGGCGAAGGTGTGAAGACATGCGATTCGTGTGCTGGTACAGGCAGAATTCAGTTCAGACAGGGTCATATGATCATGCAGACAACATGCAATTCATGTGGTGGCACTGGAAAAGAAATAAGCAATAAGTGTGGTAACTGTTTGGGCAAAGGCGGATACGACGAGCCGTCAAGCGTTAATGTAAGAATCCCAGCTGGTATAACATCGGGCCAGCAGTTGCGCTTATCTAAGATGGGCCACTATGGGAAAGGGGGGACAGGTGACCTTTTTATTAATGTACATGTGGGCAAAAGTTCGAAATTTGTAAAAAGAGGAAAAGACATCTATACTAAGATTAGATTGACTGTTTCTGAGGCGGCATTAGGTTGCACGCGTTCAGTTGAGACAATCCACGGAGAGAAAAATGTCAACATACCTGCGGGAAGTCAGCCTGATTCAATGCTGAGGCTTGCAGGATTAGGTGTACCCGACGTACACGGAGGCACCCCGGGAGACCACAAGATCGAAATTGAGGTAGCAATACCCAAGAACCTTACGAAATCTCAGAGAGAGTTATTCTTTAAGCTGAGAAATGAAGGGGCGTAATATGAATTTTGAAAACTATACAATCAATTCTCGAAATACAATTAATCTTGCTGCTTCCCTAGCAGAAGAGCAAAATCATCAAAAGATAATGGGTACACACCTGCTCTTAGCTTTAATCGCAGAAGGATCTGATAGCGTTGTACTTCCAGCCCTGGAAAAAATGGAAGCACCTGTAGCTGTGATAAGGCATCAACTGTCTAAAGATTTAGAAAAATATCCCAAAGTTACAGGAGCCCAGGGCGGTCATGCGTCCAGAGAGCTTCAAGATATATTGAAAGCTGCAGAGGTTGAAAGAGGACAGTTCGGTGATGACTATGTTTCTACTGAGCATTTGTTGCTAGCAGTATTAGAAAGTAAGTCATCAGCCGGAGATGCTCTTCGTGGTAATAGAGTTATTAGAGACTTACTTTTAGCTGTCCTTCGGGAAATTAGAGGTAACACAACAGTAACGTCAGAAAATCCAGAAGGGACGTATAGAACGCTCGAACGATACACGCACGACCTAACCCAGGCAGCGATGCAAGGAAAGATAGACCCAGTGATTGGTAGAGATCATGAAATTCGTCGTTTGATGCAGGTATTGAGTCGCCGCCGAAAGAACAATCCTGTGTTAATCGGTGAACCCGGTGTGGGCAAAACAGCTGTTGTTGAAGGATTAGCACAGAGAATTGTCGCCCAAGATGTACCCGAGGGTCTTAAGGGCAAACGACTACTCTCTTTAGATATGGCAGCAATGATTGCTGGTGCCAAATTCAGAGGAGAATTTGAAGAAAGACTCAAGGCACTTCTTACTGACATTAAAAATGCTTCGGGAAATGTGATTTTATTTATTGACGAGCTCCACACAATGGTCAGCGCCGGCAAGTCAGAAGGCAGCTCCGGAGCGGGTGATATGCTCAAGCCCGCTCTAGCTAGAGGGGACATGAAATGCATCGGCGCAACCACGCTAAATGAGTATAGAAACTATGTCGAAAAAGATGCAGCCCTTGAGAGGCGATTTCAACCGGTCTTTGTGGGCGCGCCTTCTGTTGCTGAAACAATCTCAATACTTCGTGGCGTAAAAGACAAGTATGAGTTGCATCACGGAGTGAGAATTCAAGACACAGCCGTAGTTGCTGCTGCAAGGCTTTCTGATCGATATGTTAGTGGCCGACAACTTCCTGACAAAGCAGTTGATCTAATTGATGAAGCCGCGTCGAGGCTCAAGATTGAAATTGATAGCATGCCGAATGATATCGATGATGCGACTAGACGATTACAGCAGCTAGAGATTGAAAAGCAAGCTATGTCAAATGACGACGACAAGGTGAGCAAAAAGAGGGTCAAACAATTAGAAAAAGACATCGCAAATCTGCGTGAAGAGACCGATGCAATGAAAGCACGCTGGCTCAAAGAGAAAGATTTGATTGAGAAAACTAAGACCCTGCGCGCTGAGAGAGAAAATCTAAATACGCAACTAGACAAAGCCAATCGTGACCACGATCTTAATGAAGCAGCCAAGATACAGTACGGCGACATTCCAAGAGTTGATCTTGAGCTTGAAGCAGCGACTAAAGCGCTGACAGAAGCACAAAAAGATGGTGCAATGCTAGTTGAAGAAGTGACTGACCACGATGTCGCTAAAGTTGTGAGCGCTTGGACAGGCGTCCCCGTTGACAAGATGCTTTCTAATGAGAGAAAGAAGCTAGTCAAAATTGAAAAAGTTCTGAATAAGAGAGTTATCAATCAAGAAAAGGCAATCAAGTCTCTCTCAGATGCACTTAGAAGGTCTAGGGTGGGCTTTCAAGATGAAAATCGTCCGATGGGATCGTTTTTATTTTTAGGTCCGACAGGAGTAGGAAAGACAGAGCTTGTGAAAGGGCTGGCTGATCTCATGTTTGATGATGAGCGTGCTATGGTAAGAATCGATATGAGTGAGTACATGGAAAAGCACACCGTCGCGAGACTTATCGGAGCTCCTCCCGGCTACGTAGGGCATGAGTCGGGCGGTCAGCTCACAGAAGCTGTTCGCCGTCGACCTTATTCAGTTGTTCTTTTCGACGAAGTAGAAAAAGCTCACCCAGATGTTCTAAACGTTTTATTACAAGTTTTAGACGATGGTAGGCTTACCGATTCTTTAGGGCGAACTGTAGATTTTAGAAACACACTAGTGTTAATGACGTCAAATGTCGGATCCGGATCGTTTTTGAAAGAGGTCCCACGCGAGGAAACTGAAAAGCTAGTAACCGCGGCATTGAAGGGTCATTTTAGACCAGAGTTCTTGAACAGGATTGATGAAGCAGTCATATTCAATCGCTTAGAAAAAGAAGACGTAAAGAAAATTGTATACATACAATTTGAAAATCTGAAGAAGCGAGTTGCAAGGACAGGAATTGACATAGAATTGACAGAAGCTGCCAAGAATTTCCTTGCAGACGAAGGATATGATCCAGAGTTTGGCGCAAGGCCTTTGAAGCGGGCTCTGCAAGAGTATATCGAGGGTCCGCTAGCCCTTCAAGTTTTAGAGGACAAAATATCTGCAGGATCATCTGTGTCTATTGATATCGCTGTAGATAGCACAGCTTTGTCATTTTTGTTGAAAGAGCAAGTGTAATATTTGGTAGAACTTGATATAATAGAATCTATCTGGAGGTAGAGGACATGGCACGCAAAAAGAAAAAGTACGATCCGCTTAAGGTGCAAGCCGCAGCGCGTCGTAAAGCACACTTCGCTGCTGGTGGAACTCTTGCTATGTGGCGAGGGCGCTCAGCCTGTCTAGACGAATCTACCTCTAAGGCACGTAAAAACAAGGCTGCATGCCGCGGCCGAGTCTCAGTACACAACGAGGTATAAAGTGGAAAATAAGTTTGCTTTTATTATGAGGGGAGTCCCGGGCTCTCGAAAGACAACGACTGCTAGATTTTTAGCAGGAGCGCGGGGTGTTATTCACTCTGTAGATGATTATCACACACAGGAAACGGGCATATTTTTATGGGATGATGACAAGGCTGATGAGTTTTATGAAATGAATTTCAATGCCTTTGTTGACAGTCTAGACGCAGGCGCAGGTATTGTTGTATGTGACTGTATTAACATCACCCGCGAAGAATACTTCAAGTATGTTCAGGCAGCCCGTGACAGGGGATACACCACTGCGACAGTGACTATGGCTGCCCCAACACCGGCCCAAGCTGCTGAAGCTAATCAGCACGAAGTTTCTATGGAACAAATTGTTGAAATGTACGATAACTGGGAGGACTAATATGGTTCAGCTGAAACTGCCCTTTGATGGACAAAAAGATACCGGAGTAAGGGCATATGAAGTCTTTACTTATAAAGATAGAGAAAATCAGAAGGGCTACGAGGGCCATGTAAGATTTGTAGCTGCTAGAGATATCGAAGAGGCCCGTCACAGGGTGGCATTTGACTTCCCTAGATTCTGGCTTTGGTGTGGCGTGAAAGAAGTCGAGACTAGCCTTCTCGAGAAGAAGGTTGAAGTATTTAGCAAGCAGCTGGAGAGAGCACAAACTGCGCTAAGAGAAGTTAAACAAGGCGAAGTACCCTTTCCATAAACAGAGCGAGGCCCCGCAATGCTAGTTTCAGATATTCTTTCACAAGTAAAAAGCACTTCAGGTTCAAATGCAAAGAAAGCTATTTTAGAAGAGCACAAAGACAATAGTCTTCTTAAGACAGCTCTAAAAATGGGACTAGACCCATTTACTCCGTTTCATGTGGTGAAGGTACCGAAGGTAAATGACCGAAAGGCTGGAATTGAGGAGGAACACAGGTGGAACACATTCTTTGACTGTGCCATGATTTGTGCAAATCGAAGTCATACCGGCAACGCCGCGATCGAGCTTATGAATATAGCACTGTCATCAGCAACTGAAGAAGAAGAAAAGTGGATGAGGAAGATTCTCAAGAAGCACCTTGCAATCGGCGCGTCCACAAAGACAATCAACAAAGTGTTTCCTGGACTAATTCCAACATTTGATGTTGCACTTGCTCAGAAGTTCGAAGAGAAGAGAATTACAGGCAAAGAGTCGGTAGGCGTCGAGCCAAAGCTGGACGGAATCAGATGCTTTGCAATTGTCAAAGACGGAACAGCGCTTCTTTACGCACGCTCTGGAAAGTTGATTACTAACTTTGATGACACTATTGGCGAAGAATTGACCCAATTAGGCGACGGATGCTACGATGGCGAGATCATGGGCAAAGACTTTATTGATCTAATGCGCCAAGCATATCGAAAAGAGAATGCAGACGTATCAGAAGCATACTTGGCGCTATTTGATTATCTCCCTCTAGATGAATGGGAATCCAGAGATGCAAAGCTCACAGCTAGAGAGCGGCATCTGGAGTTAGCAACGAGGATTGGCTATAACTTTCCCCTTCGCTATTTAAGAAAAGTCGATAGGACACACGTAGACGCTGATTATGAAAAGATCAAGGTCTTGCATGACGAATATGTTTCCAAAGGGTACGAAGGTGCGATGGTAAAAGATTTAGACGCACCATACAAGTTTGGCCGAGGTCCTGAGGTTATGAAACTCAAGGCATTTCATGATGTAGATCTTAATGTTGAGAGGCTCATAGAGGGCACTGGGAAGCATTCTGGGAAACTCGGGTCTGTTGTTGTTAATTACCATGGAGTTGAAGTTCAAGTAGGTTCTGGGTTCTCTGATGAACTCCGTGATACAATCTGGGCTGATCCCAATAGTTTTGTTGGTAGAGTGATCGAAGTAAGATATCAAGAAGTAACACCTGATGGGTCTCTTCGATTTCCAACTTTTGTCTGTTTTAGGAATGACAGAGCGTAGATATGCCGCGTGATGCTTATGAGATTATGATCCATATGAACATGCTTGAGGAGGGGATTGTACCGTATGGCATCGTCCCACCTGGCATTATTCAGCAGCTTAAAGCACTTTCAAAAGATGACTCTCGAAAGTCTAAGCGAAAATTTCGAAAGCTTTGGAAGAAAGCGTACAAGAGGTTTGGCGTTGAGTCTCATGATCCGCCATCGTCCGTCCCCTCAAGGGTTGAAAAATCACGGCGATTGAGAATGGTTTATCGAGCCTTTGCAGAAGATGCGATTAATCATATGAAAGACCAGTTAGAATGACATATTTATGTGAGTAGCAAAAGAGGAGAGTGCCCCCATGGCAGATTTACACGACAAGTTCTACCCTTACGACGACATGAACGTCACTGTACTTAAAGCATTAGCTCAATTACCACTTTCTGTCAATGAGTGCGAAGAGCTTCTGGAGATAGACTCACACATGTTGATGGTCGAGCACGAGCTTGATCATGTCCAGGCTGATACCGTTAGAATGTGGTGCCAGCACGAATTCCAAAGACATTCAGCTGCTTCAGTTTCAGGCTCCGGAGCAAAGGGCGCTAAATCCCTTAGAGACATGAGCAAGTGGCAACCAACTAGAACATACCCAATCAAAGAGAATAGAAAGCGTCGACGCCGCCGTGCTATCAATGAGACAGTCGCAGACATGACTGAGTATCAAAACCTGATTGAAAAGTATGCAACACAACTCACTGATAATTTTGGTGATGATATGATGAAGCTATTCGATGAGGATCCCGCGATGTTTGACGGTCGATCAACCAGGATGGAATGGGAAGAGCAGGTTGTCTATGCACAGCAAGAGATGGAGACGGGTCTCGCACATGTGATCGAGAAGAAGATTGAAGAGATCGAGATGCAGCTTCATGATGGTCAATATCACGACGACAGGTCCTTCTAGCAATCACTCAGACTGCATAATGTAAAAAACTTGTAACGAACTGTCTCTGCGCGTTATACTTAAAAGTATGGAGGCGCGCTGGATCAGCTTAATACTGGTCGCCCTTCCGTTAGTTTGGTCATGTTCAGATCAAAGTCCCGGAGCAGGCGACAACGATTCTCGACCAATCGTAGTAATTGATAGTGATGCATCAGCTGACGTTCCTATAATATCTACTGACACACCTGATGTTGAAGTTGACCCATGTGATCAGATAACATCACCATCACATACTGGGTGGTGCACGTGTAACCCACAGTGCTGTCAATCTCAACTTTGGTTTTGTCCCCCTGTTTTTGGCGAGCCCACTTACTATAAAAAAGAAGTAGTTGTAGATATCTGCGACGAAGACCGGGTTCCATGTGTATATGGACAAGAGCAGCAGTGCCCTCCACCCGAGATCATCTTTATGGGTGAGTGTGAAGAGGCTTATGAGTGCCCACCAGCTGCCTCCGGATTAGACTACGGCTGGCAGTGGTGTGAGCTAGCAGACGGATCTGTGGGCAAACAACATGTAACGTGCGACAAAGGACAACTCTATTACACGCCCTGTCAACCCTGTGAGCCAGAGGTTTGCGATGGTGCTGATAACGACTGCGACGGTGTCGTCGACGAAGACTTAGGTGTCACACAATGTCAGACAGAGTGTGGCGCAGGTAACGCTGTATGCGTAGGCGGAGAAGAAATTTGTTTTGGGCCAGAGCCGCAAGAAGAAATTTGTGACTATCTAGACAACGACTGTGACGGAGAAGTCGATGAATTTCAAAGAAATGCATGCGATCAGTGCGGTGCAGTTCCTGCTGAAGAGTGTAATGGGTTTGATGACGATTGTGACGGCGAAACTGATGAAGATCTGGCTAAAGCATGTTCTACAGATTGCGGTTCAGGTGTCGAACTATGTACTAATGGTCAGTGGGCAAGCTGTACTGCGCAGCAGCCCTCACCAGAAATATGCGACGGTCTAGACAATGATTGCAATGGGCAGATTGATGATGGAATTGACTGCCTCTGTACTATACAAGACGTAGGGTCACTTTTTCCATGTACTGAGCCACCTCTTCTCTGTGGGCAGGGCTTCAAGACGTGTGAGTGTGTAGATCCTGGGTGTTTAGAGATAACAACGACAGATTGTTTTGCAGCATGCCACTGGCTTGCTGACCCACCCGGATCTGACCCTCTTTGTGACTCCTTGACAGGGATGCCCTTGCAAGAAGAAGAGTGCAATAATTTTGACGACAACTGCAATCAGCTAATCGACGAAGACTTATTTGTCGGGTGTTATACAGGCCCGGAAAATACGTTGAATGTGGGAATATGTGAGCCTGGGACAATGACATGTCTCACGGGAGTCTGGGGTGGGTACGATGTGCAAGATGACTTCTTGCCTGGAATGTGTATGGACGAAGTCCTCCCACAACCTGAAGTCTGTGACGGCTTAGACAACGACTGCGATGGCGTAGTTGACTGGGGCGAAGAGATACCCGACACAGACATTCTATTTATCGTAGACTGGTCAGGATCGATGAACGATGAAATCGATGCAGTCTTAATTGCTCTAAACCAGTTTGCTGCCCATTACTCTGACCAGGGAGCACTTCGTTGGGGTCTAGTTGTAGGGCCGAGACAGGCGCCCGGCGACTGGGATGAAAGACTTTATATGATTTCTGATATCGCGACTTTTCCTGATTTTCTTGCCAGCTTCGCGGGATTAGGCAGTCAGGGGATGAACACGGGAGACGAGATGCTTCTCGATGCGATCTACCTTTCATTGCAAAACATATCCGGAAATGCACCCATTGACTTAGCAGCAGCACAATGGGGAGGATTTAATGTTGAAGAGTCAGTCCCACCAAAAGACCAGTTTAATTTGAGCTGGCGACCAGGTGCAGATAGAGTAGTAATTGTATTTAGCGATGAAATGCCGCAAAGCTATCTAAATCCGCAAGTAACCACAGCACAAGTAATAGGTACGTGCCAAGCAACCCCTCAGTCCAAAGTATATACATTCTCAAGCAACGAAATGTGGGAATGGGATGAAATCGCCGATGCATGCGGCGGAACATATTTCCCACTAAGCAACAATGCTTTAGACATGTACAATCAGCTAATGCAGATTCTTGATGAAATTTGCATGCCCCCACAAGAATAGGGAAACATTGATCTGACGTTGCATATAATTTTTTATGCACTCTCCTCAGTTTTATCCTGGCGCACTTTGTGTTAACAGCAAAGGTGACAAGTATTACCTGCTAATTTCTTATCGCCGGGATGGCCACCAATATGAAAGGTTCTGGTCATATACATTTCTGTCAGAGGGACATGTGGTAGAAATTGATGATTGGGACTGGCGTGTGAATGACATGAATGTCATTGAGGTAATACAATGATCAGATGCACGTAATAATTGAATTAGAAAGATGACGTATCTATGAGGTGATACAAATGAATTACAAGTCCCTGGATGACTTAGACGAGATGCCTCGAGGCAAACTAATTGAGTATATAGAAGACTTGCAGGACGGGGTAGACAGAGCACAAAGGGAGCTAGCAGATTCCGTACGTGATGAGCTTGATCTTAAGTTTTCATATGATGCCTTACTTAAGAAGTACAACATCATGATCACAGAAATAAGGTCTTTGCTAGAAGAAACGTACGGTGTTGACAGAGAGACATCTTGGCAAGTTGTAAGAGATCTAGATAATCACGCTGCGCAGCAAGCAGCAACATATCCACGTGGAGGATGCAGTGGCTGAAAATACAAAAAACCCGCTTTACGGAAAACCCTGGACAGATCATTCTGTTCACAACACACACTCAGATGCACTAGCAGCAAAGGAGTCGATTGAAGACATTAAGCTGCAAGTTAAGATTCGAAGGACGCCTGAGAATCGTTTTAGGGTGAGAACACGCAGTGTTGTGGTTGCTGAAGTCAAGGATACAAAATCAAAAAGTTCAGCGCCTCCAAAAACACGGTCAGCACGACGAAAAGAGAAGGCTGCAAGGCACAAGGCACGTCAGGAAAAAAGTTAGACTTTTTTGCTAAATTAGTGCAAATTTCCTCTGTGTAGAGTATAATGGTTATGTAATCAAGGAGGAAACATGGCTCGCAAATCTCGTCAACTTCGTCTCGAGCAAGCTAAAGAACTGGCATCCCTTTATGAGGAGGCCGGCTTTGCTGGTATCAAGAAGCATCGCTTCATCCGAGACATGGTTGCGCGTCTCGAGGTCCGTGATATTACGGGTGGCCAGAAGAAGTTCCTTGACTCTCTAATTGAACAGGGCGCGCCCGAAGTTAAGAATCAGGAGCGCGTCGCAGAGATTGAAGCTGCCATGGAAGTTGATGGTATGCAACATCGTCGCGAGCCACTAGAAAGCTTTGCCCGCTCTCTTCGAGGCGGTTGGGACCTTTCCGAAAAGCAGGAGAAGTTCCTCGCAACTCTTTTGGCAGAGTCTAAGCGCCTTGCAGTAGAGGGTCGATATCGCCCCACTAATGAGACCATTTCTGACCTTCGCATTGCTATCAAGAAGGTTCAAGGGTCAGGCGGATGGTATCTCAGCCATCGCCCTGGAACTGCGAAGGCCTTCGAAACAGTTCGCCGATGGATTCAGTGGTTTGATGAAGACTCTTTCAACAAGAAGGTGTTGGCTGACCTTGAAGCTACCGGTCGTGCACAACTTACAGACCGAATCAAAAGTGTGGTTTCTAACGAACCGCACATCGATGAGTGGAATGTCAACAAGCTGCTCAATGCTGCCAAGAAGACTTTGGAAGAGCTGAAGAATCCCAAGCACCTCCCAGGTGAGTTGCGCTACTACCGCGGCTCTGAGGTGGCACTAATTTCAGGTGCCCCCACCTTCAAGGCTGGTGAAGTGGTCTATCCCGCTATCGTTAACGGTAACATGGTTGAGACACACATGCTCACTAAGCGACGCACTCGTCGCAACTAATATTTGAACATGTAGTTCACGACACCATAGAGTTAAATACAACCCCAGGACTGTTGCTGTATGAAACCAAAAAAGAAGTGGTCAGATCCGAGTCTGCTCAAAAGCATACCTAATCCGACAAAACAAGCATACGAAATCAAAATCAGAAATCCAGAGATTACGTTCGAGGGTGTAAAAGGGCAGCCAGATTTCGCGTCTGCATATATGACCTTCTATCCCAAGAACGATGTAATAGAGCTTAAGTCGCTCAAGCAGTATTTCTTTCAGTTTAGAGGAAAGATTTTGTCATATGAGCGACTTATCAATGTCGTGTATGATGACTTGATGAATGTGTATGATCCCACTCGATTGCGTATCGTCATGGTTTTTAATGCACGAGGTGGCATTGCTTCTAAGCTCACAATTGACTCTGACTGGAAGACCCGGGGTGGGTCTGAAGAGTTCAAGGACTGGGTTGGACAAGAGGATATCTGGGAAGTATGATTCAGCTTTTAGGTCGAATCCCAAACAGCGTCGCGATAGCCGTCTCAGGCG